>JAEEGJ010032469.1_pt1 | contig 10021 bp, 9 predicted proteins | sample 8958761 | NCBI WGS metagenome assembly JAEEGJ01 (sample SAMN16246546, study PRJNA631951) | gut metagenome | biome: gut microbiome; feature: rumen; material: RS-attached | host: Bos | place: Iran: Karaj | collected 2018-10 | reverse complement strand
TTTCGTGTTGAAGTAATACACGCGCTGATCCTTCGCCGTGTCGCCGCCGTAGGTGAAACGCTTGCCGATCATCTTGAACGTGTTCTTGATGCTCTCGCCGAGCGGTCCGGTGAAGATGCTCGGTTCGGTCGAGGTGTCATAGGTGAATTCGCCGGGCTCGGCGCAGACCTCTACGATCTTGCCCTGCTCGACGATGATCATGCACTGACCGTCGGCGACGGCAATGCCCGATCCGTTCGAAATAATGTTGTCGTTGCCCTTGGTGTTGGAAGAGCGCGAAGTGGTGCGCTTCTGGCCCTTTTTGACAAGCACGTCCTTGTCGAGCGCGTCGCAATAGAAGAACTCCTTCCATTGATCCGCCAGCATGCCGCCTGCAGCACCGATTGCAGCTTTAATCAGTCCCATAATAAGACTCCTTTCGTATTTTCGTGAGAAAAGATTCTCCCGCAGTATTATAGCATAGAACCTCGCTTTTGTACATTCTTTTTTTGAAAAAAAGTGATTTTTTTGTAAAACAATGCCGAACACGCGCCGAAAAAAATGAACTTCGTCATTGCAAGACGCCCGCGTTTGTGGTATATTGATTGCAGAACACGGAAAGGAGCAGGAAGCGTATGAAGCAAACCGAACGGTCCGCGCGCGAACTGCGGCGCAGAGAGGCGTCGTTGCAAAAGCCGCGCGGCAGATTCTATCTCCCCTACCTCATCTTTATCATCAGCCTCGTTTATATCACCGACGAGATCGCCTCGCAGATCGGGACGCTGATGAAGACCGAGATCGCCAACGATATGCTCGCCCACTTCGGGCAGTCGTCGGTCGGCGTACTCGACATTCTCTCGATGATCTCCGTCCCCTTCCTCGCGCTCGGGATCCTCTATAAGCCGCTGTCGGACCGCTTCGGGCGCAAGCCGTTTCTGGTCATCAACACGTTCGGCATGGCGCTCGGACTTCTGATCATCTATCTGTCGAACCATATCGCGGTCTATGTCGTCGGCGCGTGCGTGATCCAGTTCTTCGTTCCGCACGATATGCAGGCGGTCTATATCATGGAGGCTGCCCCGCCGAAGCACCGCGCCAAGCTCTACTCCGTCGTGAAATGCGTCGCGATGCTCGGCGTGATGGTAATCCCGCTGCTGCGGCGGCTGCTGATGACGGAGACGGCGCAGTGGCGGCGCGTCTATCTGATCCCCGCCGTCGTCGGACTTGTCACAAGTTTTGCGGCGCTGCTCTTTGCGAAGGAGACCGACGCCTTCACCCATGCGCGGATCAACTATCTCAAGGGCAACACCGCCGAAAACGGTACCGACAAATCGGGCGGTCTGATTCCGGCGCTGCAGTTTGTCTGGAAGCACAAGCAGCTGCGGTGGCTGTATATCGCGCTCGCCTGCTCCGAGACCGGCTTCCTTCTGACGATCGACTACGAGGTGATCCTCACCTACGGCTACGCGGAGCACTTTTTGAAAATCGGTACGTTTCAGGATCTCGCCGCCGCGGTCGAAAGCGTCGGCGTCCACGAGGTCACGACGGCGCTGTTCCTCTTCCCGGTCGGCTGCGCCCTCGGGCAGCTGATCCCGGGCTTTATTGCGGACTACAAGAGCCGCAAGGCGGCGGCGCTTTCCTCGTCGCTTGCTGCTGTGGCGCTCTTCCTCGGCTTCCTCTTCGGCGCGAAGGCGGGCGTCGCGCCGCATCTCGCGGGCTTCCTTTGCGGCGCGTGTATCGGCTCGTTCTGGTCGAACATCGATGTGATGACGATGATGACCGGGGAATCCGCGCCGACGGCGCTGCGCTCGTCGATCCTCTCGGCGGCGAATCTCGCCACGGGGCTCGGCATCGGGCTCGCCTACGGCGTCACGCTGCCGCTGTTGACGACGCTCGGCAACGCCGCCGCGGGCACCATCATTTTATGCGTCGCGCTGCCCGGACTTGCCGCTGCGTTCACGATCCTCGCGCTGAAGACGCACGACACGCGCGGCGTCGATCTCAGCGCGATCAAGGGCGACGAGTGGGACGAAGCGTAAAACTGTACGAGAAAAGAGCCGCTGCTGCGGCTCTTTTTCATTTGAAATGTGGAGTGTGGAATTTGGAATTGCTCAGCCTGCCGCCAGCTTGATTAGCGCCTTGACGACGGTCTCCATCTCCTGTACGCTGGCGTATTCAAACCGGCCGTGGAAATTGTAGCCGCCGGTGCAGAGGTTCGGGCACGGGATCCCGCGGTAGGTCAGCATCGCGCCGTCCGTTCCGCCGCGGATCGGTACGACCGCCGGCGTGACGCCGAGCGAACGAAACACATCCTCTGCGTTCGTCACGAGCTGCATATGGTCGCGCAACAGCAGCGCCATATTGTAATACTGGTCGCGGACGGTCAGCTTGACCGCGTCCTCGCCGAGGAACGCGCGGTATTTGTCGTTCACGGCGTCCGCAACTGTTTGCATCGTTCTCTTGCGCTGCTCGAACAGGGCGCTGTCGTGGTCGCGGATGATATAGTGCAGCGTCGCCTGCTCCACATCGCCCTCCATCCGATCGAGATGGTAGTAGCCCTCATAGCCCTCGGTGTACTCCGGGCGTTCATTGGCGGGCAGCTTTTCATGGTATTCCATCGCGACGTTCAGCGCGTTCAGCATCGCGTCTTTGGCGTAGCCCGGGTGAACGCTGCGTCCGCAGACCGTGACCGTCGCCGCTGCGGCGTTGAAGCATTCGTATTCGATCTCGCCGAGCTTGCCGCCGTCGACGGTGTAGGCCTCTTTCGCGCCGAAGCGGTCTGTGTCGAAGTGGTCCGTTCCGCGGCCGACCTCCTCGTCGGGCGTGAACGCGACGCAGATCGTGCGGTGGGGCTGTTCGGGGTGCGCGACATAATAAGCGAGCAGCGACATGATCTCGGCGACGCCGGCTTTGTCGTCCGCGCCGAGCAGCGTCGTCCCGTCGGTGACGATCAGGTCCTCGCCGACGTGCCGGTTAAGGTCGGGGAACTGCGCGGGCGTCAACAGGATCGCGGTCTGCGCGCCGCTCCCCTGCCGCAGGACGATATCACCGCCGCGGTAATTCTCTTCGATGCGCGGCTGAACGTTTTCTCCGCTCGCCGACGGCGACGTGTCCATGTGCGCAATAAAGCCCAGCGCGGGACCCGTCCCCGGCAGGGCGGCATAGACGCAGCAGTGCGCGGTATCGTACGACGCGTTCAGCCCCAGCTCCTGCAGCTCGCGGTACAGCATCCGTGCAAGGTCGTGCTGTTTTACGGTGGAGGGCTGCGTGTCCGAATCCTCGCAAGACTGCGTATCGATTTTCACATAGCGAAGGAACCGCTCGACGAGCGCCTTGTTTTCGATCATGGCAAAGACTCCCCTTTTTCAGGATGCAACCAGTGTAGCATATTTTCGCGCCGGAATCAAGCCGTCCGTTTTCTTTTTGTTTTTTTCAAAAAACGCTTGACAAGCACGGGCGGGATGTGTATAATACTGTTTGTTCATTGCGGATTTGTGTAAGGGTAGCACAGCAGACTCTGACTCTGTATGTCTGGGTTCGAATCCTAGATCCGCAGCCATGAAAGAAACCTCTTTTGTCTACCAAGACAAGAGAGGTTTTTTCCTGCATTTTAGGCAAAAATAGGGCACAATCAAGCAAAACAGGGTTTCGGAGCGGTTGACCGGCTGCTTCGAGGCCCTTTTTTTGTTTTCAACAGCAAAAACAGCCCCAAAACGCTGGTGTACTTTTTGCGTTTCTTAGCTCTGTAAAGAAACGTAAAAAGGTACGAAGATACAGGACTCGAACCTTTCAATTGTCGAGAAAGAACGAAAAACGGCACCGAAGTAACTATGCGGCGTCACGATCAGGCAGGAATACATCAAATAAAGAGAGCCCTCGATCACCGGCAGCAGCACCGATGGTCGAGGGCTTTTTTGCGTAACGGAGTAACGGAACCGTTACTCGTCGAGACAACTGATTGAAAAGACGCACAGGATGTGCTATAATCAATCAAAAGGTGTTGAAAGAATACGGCGGATCGATTCGCAGAACTCATAGCATGAGAGTATCAAAAACAAATTCAATCAGTTGCTGCCTCGATCGCATTTCCGAGTTCGGTTCTTACCTGAGCAAACAATGCGTCGGAAAGCGTATAATGCTTCAAATCAGTCGAAAGGCGTGCGATTGTCTGATCGACATAATCCTTGCCGAGAAGCTGTTCAGCAAGGGTCAGATACTCGTAATCCTCGATACCGTTTGTGACCGCTTCGAGCCGAAGGCTGGAAACGGGCGTGTCAAGTCCAAGATGATATCCGTCGTATAACAGTGACCCGTCTCCGAATGTGTCCGCATTTGTCCACGGTGTTGTCACAGCGCTGGACCACGGGTCTCCGCCCACTTCATTCCAATATGTCGTGCTCCAATAGAGGAAACCGGTCACGTTCATCTGCTTTTGCTGCCAGAACAACAGGCGGTGGCGGATGCCCTCCTGCTGGGTGAACAGGTTGCAATAGCCGGAATTCGGACCGGGACCGGCACAGACATACCACCAGAGCTTGTCGCCGTTCGCCTGGCGCTCATAGGCGCGTGCGGCAAATCCGGCTTCATCGAACAACGGCGTCTCCGGGCACATGATATTGCTCTTGCCATCCTGAAGATCAATGGCGTGTTTGATTTCGCCGTCAATTTCTCCGGTGTTGACATAAAACGGCGTCACCATGTTATAGTCGGGATAGACGGAAGCCAGCCTTGCGCAGACCCTGTCATACTCTTCGTAAGCCTCTTTGGATGCAGGTTCATCGACCGGGTAGAAAAATGACTTTTCAGACCAAACAGGATTCGACTCCACCTTTGCAGCATAACTGCGAAGCGCATCGTCATCCTCTGCATACGGCACCCCGAAAGAGGTGCAGCGGGGGTCGCTCATGTAGGCGTCTGCTTCATCAGAAAGAATATCGACGGGCATTTCGAAAGCGGAGATCTTGTGTTCAAGCAGGAACTCATAATAGGCAGCGTAAAGCGCTTTTCCCTTGTCGGAGTCAGCAGCAACATGATGCGCTTTTGCAATATTGCCTCTGCCGAGGCCCATGGCGGTATCCATGGAAGGGGCGTCTGGAAGTGTGAAGTTCCAGACGTGCGCAGTTACCTCGGCCTGCAGCGTTTCAGTTCCGCCGTAGTCCAGCGTCAGCTTTGCGGTATAATCCCCGGGAACGGTATTTTTCGACGTCTTTATGCCGATAAAGAACGGATGATTTTTCTGCGCTGTCATTTGAAACGTATAAGGTTGACCCACAGAAACGGGGATCAGCGCATCGGGGCAGACATTACTGCCCTTTGTCTTAACAAAGTATTCCTCACAGAATACCGTGTCGATCCGGTCGCCGTTTGCGTTTTTAAATTCGGTCAGCGTCACTTTTGCGCCGTTGATGTTTTCCGATGCTTTGAAAGAGACCTGACAATACTCGGACTCGTTCTTTGCAGTGAACATCGTGTAGGACTTCGCTGCGCCTGCGTCTTTGTCCTGCTGAATCTTCACGGTTGCGTCGCTGAACGCATAGCTGATCACCACAGCGGGTGTAACCGGATCCGTTGGCTTTGGCGGGTTGGGTGTTGACGCGCCGCCGAAAAGCCCGACGATAAACAGCCATATTGCCTGGAAAAAAGCAATAATTTTTTGAAAGAAAGACACGCAAATACCTCCTTTGAAAAATGCATGAAGCTTAAACCTTCTCTATAATCTATTATATAAAACAATCGTTTTCATGTCAACATAAACGTCAGGTCAAATGACAGAAAAAAGGTGGTGAAAAATTATGAAGAAGAAATTCGCAGACCTCACGGCATTCATCCCGAGGATCAAAGACGACAGCTTCGGCGAATGGATCATAGACCGAGAGAACGACGGCACGCCGGAGCATCCAAAACAGTTTCCGTTCGTCCATTACAGCCGAGTGGTCGAATGTACAATTGGAATCCTGTCGGAATTTGGTACACTTTATTTGTGACTTTACCAAAATCGACAGGATCCGATTTTGTTTGACAAAGGAAATAAAAGAATACCTGTCTGAGAACGAACTGTGATCCAGCCATCAAATTCAGATTTTTCAGGGTTCTTGTTGGTGTACTTTTAGGCGATGATACCTCAAAAAGTGCACTTTTGGGCGATGATACACAGAAAGAAGTACTTGCAGAAAAGCAAGTGCTTCTTTTTTTTGTTTGTTGTTTGCAAAAAGGGACGAGGGGGATCGAAGAAGGAGCGGCACAGAGCGACAGTCCGGTGGACTGTCGTGACCGCGACCGACCAAGCCGCGCAGTTCGCGGCGCGAGTCGATCCCCCTCATCTCCACCAGAAAAAGGCATCTGCGAAAGCAGGTGCTTTTTTGTTGCATAAAAAAAGAAGATATGGCTTCGCAAGGCCTAAAATCACGACGTGGGATGCAGACGCTCTGTTTTCTTAAGAATTCAGTTGTATGATAGGAATGAACCTTGCAGACGCCGGGTTTTATGATATAATAAATTGATATACTTTAAGCTTTACCAACCCAAAACATAGAATCCGGAGAAACGTTATGACCGACAAAGAACTGAAAACCTTAAAAGACAACCTTTGGCACGCGGCGGACGTGCTGCGTTCCGGCGCGCATCTGGCCGCAAACAAATACGGTCAGCCGATCCTCGGCCTGATCTTCCTGCGCTATGCCGACATTCTGTTCAAGCAGCACAAGGCGGAGATCGACGCGGAGTTTGAGCGCCTGGCCGGCACGCGGATGGAAAAAACGCGCAAGGAAATCGCCATTGAAAAGTGCGGCTTCTTTTTGCCGGAATGCGCCTAAGGAAAGGTCTTTCGTAAATCGTGTAAGACACAATATCACCACTGTGCAAATCCAGAATCGGTGAAAGATATAGCTTTTGACCAAACAAACTGAATTCTGTTACGTCGGTTACCCATTTTTCATTGGGCTTCTCTGTAGCAAAATCCCGTTCAAGCAGGTTGGGTGCAATTTTACCGACTTCACCCTTGAATGATTGATACTTTTTCATTCGAACTCTGCATACAAGACCAAGTTCTTTCATCAATCTCTGCACCGTCTTATGATTTATGACGTAGTTGCGATTGCAAAGCTCTTTTGTTATTCGTCGATAGCCATATCTGCCTTTATTCTCTGCAAATATATTTGCGATTTCTTCCTTGATATCCTTGTATTTATCTTCGTCTGTTCTGTGCTTTACATAGTAGTAATAGGTGCTGCGAGGGATCCCGGCAACGTCAATGAGCAGCGATACCTTAAATTCATGCCTCAATTCCCAAATCACTTGTGCTTTTTCTCTTGCCGTACCCTTTCGGAAACCAAGGCATTCAATTTTTTTAAGTAGGCATTCTCCGCTCTTAAACGCTGTACTTCCGTAATCAGGTCTTCCTCCACTTTCTTGTCCAACTTCCGAGGACGGCCCTTGTTATTGCGCCCTCTTCTTTCAATGTACAACCCTTCCGGACCTTCCTCAATGTAGATGCGTTCCCATTGTGCTACCCGGTCATGCGACGGTATATCAAACTGCCGTGCCGCTTCCTTGTAACTCAACCTTTCCTGTTGCATTGTTTCTACAACTTTTTGTTTGAATTCTCCTGTATACCTCTTGTTCGGTATTCCTTTTGGCATGAAAAATGCACCCCCTGTTAGACATTATACCACATTGTCTAACTTTTGGGGTGCATTTCATAGGCGCGTCACGGCTCTGTTTTTTTGTTTTGAAAGCTCAGCCGAGGTTCGCCTTCACGGCTTCGATCAGCGCGTCGGCAATCAGCTGGTGGCCCATGGCGGTCGGGTGCACGCCGTCGATCAGCCAGTAGGACGGCGCGGCCTTTGCGCAAAGCGCGTCGAACTTGTCCTGCAGCGGCACGAAGACGCAGCCGTATCGTTCGGCGGCCCGTCTGGCCGACTGCGCGCGCAGCCGCGTTTCGCGGTCAAAACTGGCCCAGTTGTCCTCGGTGGCGGCGGCTTTCAGCACGAAGGGCTCCAGAATGAAGATCCGGACGTCGGGGCAGGCGGTTTTGATCTCGTCGAGAATCTCGCAGTAGGTGCGGAAATACTTGTCGTTGTCCACGCCGTTCGGATTGTCGTTCAGCTCGTGCCAGACGTCGTTGATGCCGATCAGGATGCTCAGCACGTCCGGCTTCAGGTTGATGATGCCGCGTTTGATGCGCGCGTTGAGATCGACCACGCGGTCGCCGCTGACGCCGCGGTTCAAAAACCGGTATTCGCCCGGGCGGTCAAAGCCCAGCCGGGCCGCGACGAGCGTGGGATAGCCCGCGCCGCGGTTGTCGTCGTTGTGATAGTCACGGTGGGCGTCGGTGATGCTGTCGCCCTGAAAGACAAAGGTTTTCATGCGGATGCGCTCCTTTTTGCGGCTGCTGCCGTGATTCTGACAGTATCATAGCACGTTTGCGCCGGAAAGTAAATGGGCTGCGGCGCATAAAATGAAGCGAAGACGGGACGCTTCTATTGTATTCCCGAAGCAGACGCTGTATAATGGATACAATCAGAAAACCGGGAGGGTTTGCAAATGAAGGAAAAGCACGGCAGACGGCGGCTGAAAAAGGCGGCGGCCGTTCTTCTGGCGATCCTGCTGCTCTATCTCTGCGCCTGCCTGTGCTGGGGGCCGCTGCGCTACCGGACGTTTTTCGGCGCCGCGGAACGGATCGGCACCTATCAAGGCCTGGCCGAAGGCTTTGTGCCGCAGGGAATGACGCAGGACGCGGAAAGCGGCGCTTATCTCGTCTGCGGCTATATGGACCGGGACGAGCCGTCGAGAATCTACGTTTTTGCGCCCGGAGGGGGCGTGACGTGCATCCATCTGCAGAACACGGACGGCTCGCCCTATGAAGGCCACGCCGGCGGCATGACCGCCGCGGGGGACTATGTGTATATCTCCAACGCGCACAAGCTCTTTACGCTCAGAAAAGCGGACGTTCTGGCGGCAAAGGACGGCGATACCCTCGCGTTCCGCGCGGCTGTCGACGTGCCCTGCAACGCCTCGTTCTGTGCCGGCGACGACGGGTATGTCTACGTGGGCGAATATCACGCAAAGGGTTATGAGACCGACGCGTCCCACGCGCTGACGTATGACGGCGAATCGTTTGCGGCATTCGTCTTTGCCTATCCCGTTTCCGCCGCCGGCGCGCTTGCCGCCGACGCCGCGCCGACGCACGCCTTTGTGATTCCGGACGCCGTGCAGGGCTTTGCGCTGCACAACGGGCGCGCCTTTCTTTCGCGGTCCGCCGGGTTTCATCCGTCCTCTCTGGAGGCGTATGCCGCAGAGGGGGACCCGGACGGCAGCTGGTCTGATGCTGCGGGCAGGGAGCTGCCGTATTACGTGCTGGGCAAGGCGCGGCTGGTCGGGGCTGTGTCCGCGCCGCACATGAGCGAGGATCTGGAGATGCGCGGCGGCAGGCTTCTCGTCGGGTATGAAGCCGGCGCGCGCAAGGCCGGGCTCGGTCTGCTGCCCGCCTCGCTGCGGTGGTTCGCCGCGCTGGAGCCGGACGCGCTTGTCGGCCCGTGACGGTTTGTTTCTGATTTTTCATTGGACCGGAAGGCGGCTTTGATCTATGATAGAACCGGAAGAATAACGAAAGAAGAAAACGATCTGTGCGGTTCCGGCGTTGTGCCTGCTGCCCACGGCGGCGCGCGGTCGGCAACCATGCTGAACTTTGTGAATCAGCCCGCAGACGGTTCGGATTGACAAGGGTTCGCTTCCGGTGAAATAAAAAAACCGATCATCCTTGCAAAAGGACGGTCGGTTTTTTTTGGCACCCCCTGCGGGAATCGAACCCACATCTAACCCTTAGGAGGGGTTTATTCTATCCATTAAACTAAGGAGGCACAAGATGGACGCATTTGATTGTAGCACCAAATGCGTCCGTTGTCAACTGTTAAGCGTAGGTGAACGTCCAGTTCTGGGTGCTGAAGCCCTCAAAGCTCGCCGAGCCGGAAAGGAAGCCCATCTTCGCGGTGCCGGTGCCTTCCATCGGCAGATGGGTCTGCAGCTGACGGACGCGGCCGTCAGC
>JAEEGJ010032467.1_pt1 | contig 10022 bp, 7 predicted proteins | sample 8958761 | NCBI WGS metagenome assembly JAEEGJ01 (sample SAMN16246546, study PRJNA631951) | gut metagenome | biome: gut microbiome; feature: rumen; material: RS-attached | host: Bos | place: Iran: Karaj | collected 2018-10 | reverse complement strand
GATTCATATAATAAATATAATGAGTATTCTATATCGTTTTTATCATGTGAAAAGAACATTCCGTTACGCTCAGCGAGTCCTGCTTCATCTATCATATCCTGAAGTTTCTTAACATATGCGCTATCTACTTCACACTCATACTTTAGGATGACATATGATGAACCCATACCATCAAATTTATAGGTATAATTACCATCTTCTTTTTTCTTTATATCCCATGAGTAGTTACCCTCATAAAGCTTCTCAGGGCTATAATGGCTCAGGCCCAGACTGAACGACTTTATATCCTTGGACTCTATGGTTTTTGACACATCTTTTGAAAAATCCTTTACGGCTCTTTCTTCTTCTATTCTATCCTCAGGTACAAATTTATAAGTATGTCCTTCAGCATCCAGTATCTCTTCATAGGCCCTCAGACTTCCGTCATCACATATTTCAAGATAGGACATGATACCAAATCCTCTGCCATTTCCATCGGCGTTTATAATATATTTTACATCATAACCATCATTTTCTATCTTCACATCGTATACTTTGGGTTCGTCCATTCCGTCCCACCATGTGACATACATCTTGTTCCCGATAAATTCCAGCATCGTACTTCCGTTCTTATCAAACCATTTCCCTGTGGGCATAACTCCATCTCCTTCTTCTGTAGGTACTTCTGTTGCATCAGGTGTCTCTGTTACATCGGGCGCTTCTGTTACTTCGGGCGTCTCTGTTACTTCAGGCGTCTCTGTTACTTCGGGATTTTCTATCGATTCCGGCTTTGTAGCCTCAGGGACATCCGTAGCAACCGGTTCTGTCGGTACCGGTGTATCTGTATCGGTACTTTTACATCCGGTCCCTAACAAACCTATTGTAAGGATACTCAATACTAAGATATTTATTTTTGTCATATGCAATCTCCTTTTCTCATCAATGTCACCTTGAAAACGGTTCCAGCGTTTCCTCGGTGTGACAATGGTAACGTTTCTTCCTGTTACATCTTACAGTCCCGGAAGCAGATGTACCCTGATATATCCTTCTTCAAGGTTTGTATCAAGTATACAGTCCCTGAGGGCAGGTATCAGCAGTTCTTCATCGTCGTTTTTTTCCACCACATATACATCATTTGCGGCAGAAGTCATGACATCCTTCAGAACACCAATCTTTTTGCCATCCTCATCTATTATATCTAGTCCTATGAGGTCACAGATGAAATATTCATCTTCACCCAGTTCCATAGCATCTTCTCTATCTATCAGCAGGTCGCATTGCCTGTACTTTTCTATATCATTTCGGTCATCCATTCCGTTGAAACTAAGGATAACCATATTTTTAAAGAACTTTACGCTCTTTATCTCACATTCAATCAATTCTTTTTTTGTATCCAGATATATCTTTTTTAAATCCAGAAATCTTTTCGGATCATCCGTTGTAGGGAACACGTTCACTTCCCCATGTACTCCGTGAGGTGATGTGATCACTCCCACTCTTAATCTATCGTTCTTTTCCATATTATTTTCCTCAAAATAAAGGGGCGTGTCCATTCATCACAGACATGCCCCTTCATAAACAAGACTTCAACCGGTCTTGCCTTACTTGTGTTTTTTACACAATATCTACTACAACTTTTCTATCATCCTTTGCAGCAGCGGCAGCCCTGACAACCGTTCGTATGGATTTTGCGATACGGCCTTGTTTTCCTATGACCTTTCCCATATCTTCCGGAGCGACCTTAAGTTCAACAGTGATCTGTTCCTCGTTCTCTGTCTCGGTCACCTCTACCTGTTCCGGATGATCAACCAGTGATGTAGCAATTATTCTAACTAATTCCTTCATTGCTTAACACCCCGCTATTATTTTACAATTCCGGCCTTCTTGAAAAGCTTTCCTACGATATCGGTAGGCTGTGCACCGTTGCTTAACCATTTCTTTGCTTCATCCTCATCGATCTTGAAAGAAGCAGGCTCCTGGTTAGGATCATATGTTCCGATCTCAGCTATGAATTTACCATCTCTGGGTGATCTTTCGTCTGCAACGATGATTCTGTAGAAAGGATTCTTTTTTGCACCCATCCTTCTTAATCTGATCTTAACTGCCATTTATATTCACCTCCTTATGTTATTTTCTATCTCAAACCTGACAAAAATTCAGATTTAAAAGCTTTTTAAAACAGCTTTCCTTTTCCGAAAGGAAGCCTGAAACCTTTCTTGCCGCCCTTCATGGCTCCTGAGAACTGTTTCATTACCTTCTTTGTCTCGTTAAACTGTTTAATGAATCTGTTTACATCGGCTATGTCTACGCCTGAACCCCTTGCTATACGGTTCTTTCTCGAGGGGTTCAGAAGATCGGGATTTGCTCTCTCGGCCTTTGTCATGGAGCCGATGATCGTTTCTGCCTGCTTTAATGCAGCTTCTCCTCCGCTCATGTCGGCGTCTCTGACATTTCCTGCGCTCATGCCCATGCTCGGGAGCATTTCCATGATTTTGGAGATACCTCCCATTTTCCTCATGGATGCTATCTGTTCAAGATAATCGTTAAAGTCGAACTCGGCTTTTCTGATCTTCTTTTCAAGCTCTTTTGTTTTTGCTTCGTCAAACTCTGCCTCAGCCTTGTCGATAAGGGTCAGGATATCGCCCATACCGAGGATTCTGGAGGCCATTCTGTCCGGATAGAACTGCTCTACGTCGGTCAGCTTCTCACCGGTACCGATATAAAGTATCGGCTTTCCTGTGACATGCTTGATTGAAAGTGCGGCACCGCCTCTGGTATCGCCGTCAAGCTTTGTCAGTATGACGCCCGTTATCTCAAGCTTTGAGTTAAAGGTTTCGGCTACGTTTACTGCATCCTGACCTGTCATGGCATCTACGGTCAGTACCGTATGGTCGATGTTAACCTCGTTCTTTACGGTTATCAGTTCTTCCATCATCGCTTCATCTATATGAAGGCGACCGGCCGTATCTATGATCACTACGTTTTCACCGTTACTCTTTGCATGTTCCAGTGCTGCTTTTACTATGCTTACGGGAGCATGTGACGTTCCCATCTCAAAGAAATCAACTCCGACCTTGCCGGCGTTTATCCTCAACTGGTCTATAGCTGCGGGTCTGTATATATCACAGGCTACAAGCAGGGGCTTTCTTCCCTTAGACTTGAACTTCCCGGCAAGCTTGGCTGCCATGGTTGTCTTACCTGCACCCTGAAGACCGCACATCATTATGGTCGTGATCTCGTTACCGGGCTTAAGCTCGATCTCAGTGGTCTCACTTCCCATAAGGGACGTCATTTCTTCATCTACTATCTTTATTACCATCTGTCCGGGTGTCAGTGAATTTAAGACATCCTGACCAATCGCACGCTCAGTTACGGCGTTTATGAAGCTTTTTACTACCTTAAAGCTTACGTCCGCTTCCAGGAGCGCCATTTTTACTTCACGCATGGCTGTCTTTACATCAGCCTCCGAAAGTCTTCCCTTTCCTCTGAGGCTCTTAAAGACATTCTGAAGTTTTTGACTTAAAGACTCAAATGCCATCTATATTTCCTCATATTCTGTATTTTTCAACTCTGAATGTATTCAATGCCATTAGGATAATCTATATGCTTCTCTTCTCCTGTTTTGTTATATCATAGAAACAATTTCATACAACATCTCCGACATTTCCGGATCTTTGGACTTATTCCTTGCTTCATCAATTTTCTTTGATATATTGTCCATCTTGTTTAAAAATCCAAGCTTTTCTTCAGCCTCAACAAGCTCCTTCGAGCATCTTTTAACGATGTCTCTGACGCCTTGCCTGCTCATGCCGACCTGATCGGCTATCTCACCCAGTGAGTAATTATCAAGGACATAGCTTTCAAATATTTCCTTCTTATGGTCGCTGAGCAGCGGCCCGTATACATCGTAAAGCCTTGTCAGTTCAACTATTTCCTTAAGCCTGTCCTCAGTCTTGTCCAAACTCATCAGATCACTCTTTCCGGTCTTGTGTGTAAAGTTTTTTTCTTTACACCTTGGCAAGTATATAACATGTGCAGGGATTTGTCAACTCTTTTTTATATTTTTTTGTACTGATGCATAATAAATAAAATAATCAGACATTATCAAATATCTCCTTTTATCCCGGATCCATCATTCGTGCTAAAATGTTGTCAGTTTTTTACATATTTCCACGTAATCTTTTATAAAGCTTTCGGCTTCGGCGTAGATAAAGTCCGTATTATTGTCTTTTGCTGCATACTCATGTTTCTTGGCTCTTTCGCTGAAATCCCTCAATCCGAGAGTAGCCATGGAGCTCTTTATGGAATGAGCTTCTATCCTGTAGGCGTTTATGTCCTTATCCGCAAGACTCTTCCTCATTCTTACGGCTCTTTTTCCATATTCCTTTTCAAGATCCTTAAGGAACTCTTCTAAGATTTCTTCATCTCCGGCGCAGTAACGCATGGCCACATCATAATCGAGTCCATCTATCGATGTAAGCCTTTCTTTTATCTTAGAGAGATTTTCAGGCTGGAATTCAAGTATTCCGTCTTCGGTTTTAAATACTTTTACTTCATTGGCAGGCGAAACAGGTATTACCTTTTCCTTAGGAAGCAGTGCCTTGACCGTCTTTTCAAGCACCTTGGAATCAATGGGCTTTGTAATATATTCCTCAAAGCCTTCCTCCATGTACATCTGCCTGCTTCCCGCTACTGCGTTTGCGGTAAGTACAACCGCTTTCGTGTCTTTATTTAGTGATTTCGGATCGTTTTTGATGTTATGCAGTGTTTCGATCCCGTCCGGTGCAGGCATCATATGGTCAAGTAGTATAAGATCGTATTTCTTCTCTTTGCACATCTCCAGTGCTTTTTTGCCGTTACTGCAAAGGTCGGGCTTTATACCTGTGCGCTTCAGAAACAGTTTAACTATCTTAAGGTTTGATTTATTGTCATCCACTGCCAGTATCTTGGCGTCGGGCGCCTCGAAATCACATACATCGGGAGCCGGTTCATAGTCAGCCCTGTAGTTCATGAAATCACTCTTGAGCGGATCTCTGCTTATGACTTTCACAGGGATATTTACATTAAAGTTCGATCCGGATCCGTATACACTCTCTACCTCGATCGTTCCGTTCATGGAATCGACTATGCTTTTTACTATGGCAAGTCCCAGTCCCGTTCCCTCAACGTTTATGTTGGATCTGACATCAGCCCGTGAAAACGGTTCAAACAGGTTTGCGATTTCTTCTTTCTTAATGCCCTTTCCTGTATCCTTAACCGTGAAACAAAGATCATATCCATCGTCGGTATATTTTCCGCCGAGTCTTAAGGTCACCATACCCTTGTCCGTATATTTTACAGCGTTGCTCAGCAGATTTACAAGTATCTGACGAAGCCTGAACTCATCACTTAACAGATCGTTGGGGATTTCATTCATTATCTCTGTCATAAACACAAGTGTTTTTTCATCGGCTCTTTCTTTTACTATCGCAACAACATCATACAGCATGTCGGACAGATGAAAACTTGTTTCGTTTATCTCCAGCTTTCCCGCTTCAATCTTTGAGAAATCAAGCACGTCATTTACGAGCATTAGAAGCATTTTTCCGGAAGCCTTGATGCTTCTCGAATATTCTCCTATCACCTTGTCCTTGTTTTCACGAAGTATCATCTCATTCATACCCATGATGGCATTTATCGGAGTCCTGATCTCATGTGACATGCTGGCAAGGAATCTGGTCTTTGCCTCGGAAATATCTATCGCATGCTGCTTTTCCATATTTATCTTCCTGAGATCCGCAACCTGCTGTATGACAACAAAAGTAAGCAGGAAACCCAGTCCGGCTACCATCGGAAGCGTCGCGTTTGTAGTCCTGACGACCAGTACGATCACCAGTTCTATGATTGCTCCGATAAGGAACCCAAAAAATCCGGTAAAAGTATATTTGTATTTGCCGATATTTCCTTTTACCGCATCGACGGTAAGGATGACGATGGCAATAACGGTCACAAGTGCAAGTATGGCGTTTGCAATCGTACGTATATTATAGAAGGGAACTATTTCAGTAAAGTGAAGGAACGGCCATACCACAGCGTTGAAGCCTGATACGATGAGCAGGAGCAGCATGCTCTTCTTATATCTTCCGTTTTGTATATAGTTTAAGTATACAGCAGGGGCAAACGGTATCATAAGTCCGAACATGTAGTTAAGCAGTCCGTGCACATAGTATACCCGGAATACAAACGGACATATGAACGAGTCGGTTATAAGCCATGCTGCCGTGACAAAAATACCCAGAGCTCCGTACAGCATGTTTATCTTGATTTTGTACCAGAACCTCAATACAAAACTTACGATAATTACAACAACTGAAAATATAAGCACTATGGCTGCCAGGAAAAACGAAAGACCGTCTTCATGTATAAGATAGCTTAACGCGCCCGAACGTGTTCCGATAAATGTTTCCGGGACCATCTGCTCGTCCTTTAATGCTTTGCTCCTTATCATTTTGACTTCTTTTCCTGCATCACTGCCTATAAGAGGTACATTCATATAGAACTTTGTAACAAGTCCGCCGGGGATATTTACATCCCTTTTCTCTACGAAGTCTTTTCTCAGTTCACCGTCAATGTACACTGCTATATCCGTACGGGTTACAAAGAAAAGATACTCATTATCTCTTACGTCTGTGGGAAGAGTCGAATATATGACGATTTCCTTGTCAAACTCTTCTTCAGCTATTAATGATCGTCCGGTTTTAAAGCTGTTCCCATCACCTTCCCTGATCATCCAGCTTTCTATGAACCTGATGGGTTCACTGTCCCAGACATCGGCGCCGTTTATAATACCGAAATAAATAAAAACAAAGGCATTAAACATAAGCAGAAAGATCAGTACGAATTTGACTATATTTATACTGCTTTCAAATACCCCCTGTTTTTCTTTTTTATCCATGAAGAACTCCTTATTGTAATGTATAACATATCGATCTTACGACCAATGATTTCCGGTTTGTTAATCTCCGGTTGTCATTCTGAACTTTATCTGTTGTCATCCTGAACGTTTCCAATTGTCATCCTGAGCGTTTCCAATTGTCATCCTGAGCGTTAGCGAAGGATCTTACTACGTCAAACATACAGATTCTTCGCTACGCTCAGAATGACATTTGGTATATGAATTTTAATTATAGTTATTGGAAGTATACCAAAAATGATGCTCTAAGTCAAATTCTGTTTTAAGCGGAATTTTTATTGTGGTGATGTATTTTATTGACATTTTGAATATCAAATGATATATTATATTATATTATAAATGAAGCAGATTAAATATCACAAATCCAGCTATTTTCCCGAAGCAAAGCTATATTAAAACGTGTCATTCTGAGCGTAGCGAAGAATCTTACATACATTCACTTCAAGATCCTTCGCTTGCGCTCAGGATGACAGGGGGGGCTGAGCGTAGGATAACAGGTTTCTACACTCAAAATGACAAATTTATAAGAAAGGAATTCTAAGATGAAAAAGATTTCAACCAAAGCAATAGCCGAAACCATTATCAGGAAAAGGAAAGCCATGGGGATGACTCAGGCCGAACTTGCAAAGGCAACCGATATCAACCGTTCCATGATTGGAAGGATAGAGAACGAGGAATATACACCGACGATCGATCAGCTGCAGAAACTGGCTGAAGTACTCGGTTTTGAGGTTATTGACCTTTTCACTGAGGATATAACCAAAGAAAAAGATATAACCCTTGACAGGAAGTATAACATAGCGGTTGCAGGTACAGGCTACGTCGGACTTTCAATAGCAACTCTACTTGCGCAGCACAATCATGTTACGGCAGTTGATATCATTCCCGAAAAGGTCGAGCTGATAAACAAACGCAAATCCCCCATTCAGGATGAATATATAGAGAAATACCTTGCAGAAAAGAAGCTTGATCTGACTGCCACGCTCGACGGCGCAAAAGCCTATAAGGACGCCGATTTCGTAGTCATTGCCGCTCCCACAAACTACGATAGCACAAAGAACTTCTTCGACTGTTCCGCAGTTGAGACCGTTATCGAGCTGGTGCTCAAATCAAATCCGAAGGCTGTCATGGTCATCAAGTCCACCATCCCGGTAGGTTATACAGAATCTGTCCGTGAGAAATACAATACAGGCAACATCATTTTCAGTCCGGAGTTCTTAAGAGAATCAAAAGCGTTATATGACAATCTGTATCCCAGCCGTATAATTGTTTCCTGCGACGATAAAACAAGAAAAGCTGCCGAGACCTTCGCTGCCTTGCTTAAGCAGGGTGCTATCAAGGAAGATATCGAAACACTTTACATGGGCTTTACCGAAGCTGAGGCCGTAAAGCTCTTTGCAAACACTTACCTTGCACTCAGGGTTTCCTATTTTAACGAGCTTGACACATATGCAGAATCCAAGGGACTCGATACAAAGCAGATAATCGATGGCGTATGTCTCGATCCCCGTATCGGTACACATTATAACAATCCAAGCTTCGGCTACGGCGGATACTGTCTGCCTAAAGATACGAAGCAGCTACTGGCAAACTATCAGGATGTCCCCGAAAATCTTATCCAGGCCATCGTTGAGAGCAACCGTACAAGGAAGGATTTCATAGCCGACAGAGTTCTTGAGATTGCCGGAACCTATCATAACAGCGAATCATACTCCGCCTCCAAAGAAAGCAGGCAGAAGAAAACCGTTGTCGGAGTTTACAGACTCACAATGAAGAGCAACAGCGACAACTTCCGCCAGTCTTCCATCCAGGGCGTAATGAAGAGGATAAAAGCAAAAGGTGCAACCGTCGTAATCTACGAGCCAACGCTGGAAAACGGTTCCACCTTCTTTGGAAGCACAGTTGTAAACGATATAAAGAAGTTTAAAAAGATGTGCAGCTGCATTATCGCCAACAGATACGAAGAAATACTCGATGATGTAAAAGAAAAGGTTTACACCAGAGATTTATTCAGACGTGACTAGTATTATAAATACATAGTAAAACAAAAAAAGCATAAACACCGGCCTGCAAAGCCAATGTTTATGCTTTCTTATATTATACTTCAATTCTTTTTATTATCGTTATCTCTTAATACATTTCTTCTGATCTTACCGCTGATGGTCTTCGGAAGGTCATCTACAAATTCTACGATACGAGGATACTTGTAAGGTGCCGTATGCTCTTTTACGTAGGTCTGGATTTCTTTCTTGAGCTCATCGGAACCCTGCTTACCCTTTGTAAGTACGATGGTTGCCTTAACTACCTGGCCTCTTACGGGATCGGGAGCTGCGGTAACGGCACATTCTAAGACATAAGGAAGCTCCATAAGTACCGATTCGATCTCGAACGGTCCGATACGGTATCCCGAAGACTTGATAAGGTCATCGGTACGTCCGACATACCAGAAATATCCGTCCTCGTCACGATAAGCGGTATCACCTGTGTGATATGCACCGTCATGCCATACCTCTAAGGTCTTTTCATCATCTCTGTAGTAACCTCTGAACAATCCGCAAGGTACCTTCTTATCGGTCTTTACTACTATCTCACCTGTTTCACCGACACCAGCGCTTGTTCCGTCGGGAAGTACGATATCAACATCATACATAGGTGAAGGCTTACCCATTGAACCGGGCTTAACCTTCATTCCCTTGAGGTTTGCAACCGTAAGTGTTGTCTCGGTCTGACCGAAGCCTTCCTTAAGCTCTATTCCTGTAGCCTCAAGGAATTTGTTATATACTTCTTCATTAAGTGCTTCACCTGCAACTGTTGCATACTTGATTGAGCTTAAATCATACTGTGTCAGATCTTCTCTTATAAGGAATCTGAATATTGTAGGCGGTGCACAGAAGGTTGTGATATTGTATTTAGCAAACATAGGAAGCAGATCTGCGGCATTGAAACGATTGAAATCGTATACAAATACAGCCGACTCGTTAAGCCATGCTCCGTAAAGCTTGCCCCAGAGTGCTTTGCCCCAGCCGGTATCCGATACTGTCAGCTGTACTCCGTCGGGATGTACATCATGCCAGTACTTGGCAGTGCTGAA
>JAEEGJ010032465.1_pt1 | contig 10022 bp, 4 predicted proteins | sample 8958761 | NCBI WGS metagenome assembly JAEEGJ01 (sample SAMN16246546, study PRJNA631951) | gut metagenome | biome: gut microbiome; feature: rumen; material: RS-attached | host: Bos | place: Iran: Karaj | collected 2018-10 | reverse complement strand
CGGTATCTTCATCGCTATAGGCAACGGTCAGTTCTTCAACTTCCATATTTAGTCCTGTAGTTATAGGTTTTGACCTTCTTCCAAAAAACTTTGAAAAAAGTCACAGTTTTGTTACCCCGAGTATACATTTCTGATCGGGACTGTAAAAAAATACATATATTTACGAACGAATGTAACTATAAAGCGAGGCTTTATGTCTTTTTATCGTTCTTTTAGGCTTTTAGCTACCCTTCTAGCACTCCTTGTCGGGGTTTCTTTCGCCGCAAAGGCTCAATCCGGCAAGGTCCACTACGCCGTAGGTGAAGTATTCCTGCACCGCAGTGGCAACGTACAGGTCATCAAAAGTTCCGATCCAGAAAAGAATAAGCTCAAAAAAGCTAAAACCGTCAAAAAAGGCGACGATATCGAGACCCTTCTGGAATCCGAAGTGATTATCGCGCTCCCCGACGGAAGTTCGTTCAACGTTCAAGAAAACACCGTTGTCGCGATTACGGAACTCTCGTTTGAAGACGGCGAAAACAACTTCATTACCGAAGTCAAGCGCGGCAGCATGAAGTTCGATGTGCAGAAGCAGGCAAACGGCAAGAGCAAATTCAAGTTCAAGACCGGTATCGCCACCGCTGCTATCCGCGGTACAGACGGATTTGTCGGCAAAGTCAGTAAATGCGAAATCGCCTCTCTTTCAACAGGTAACCTGAGCTTTGAAATCAGTACGACAAAAACGACCCAAGCCATCACCGGCGGCCAGACAATTATTCTCTGCAAAGACAATCCTATCATCATCGACCTGGAATCTTCCGGAAACAACGAACTCTTCAAGGCTCTTGACTCCGTTTTAACCGACACCACCCTTTCTGCAGACGCTATCCGCAAGGCCGCGGAAAAGGCTAACAAGGAAATTTCCGAAAAGCAGAAGGAATTAAGGTCTAAAATCGATTGCCATATCGACCCCCTCCCCGATATCGTTTATTCTGCCAAGCAGACCATCACGGCCACCTGCTCCGAAGGCACCCACATCCGTATTTTCGGCGAACCGGAGCGCTCCGATGGTAGCGCCATCCAGTTGGCCGTCGAATGGGCGCCCAGCACTATCGGTCAAAAGAAAATTCCTTTCACCTGCTTCTATGATGGCGACTCCACCAACACAATTCAGTGCGGTCTCGTAACCACCTATTTCGCAGGCACAAGCGACACTACCGTTGCAGACGACCAGGCCCTATTAACCGTTACAACCAGCATGCCGATCGAAGTATGCGACCCTGCCATGGTTACCATTGAAGGCGTATTCGACACCACCGACCAGAACGCAGTCCTTACCGTTTCGCTCGGCAAACACACCTCGAAAAACCTCGTCCCCCTCAGCGCAAACGGCCGCTTTACGCACTCCATCGCCGTATCCGACAAGAACGGCAACTGGAACGAAAATACGCTCCACCTGAATTTCGAATCTCAAAAAGGCAACAAGGACATAAATGTTCCCATCAGGGTGGTTAAGTCATGCAAGACCGTGAACCTGATTCCGCCAACACTCGCACTTTACCCCAACCAGTGCAAGGCCGCTCTCGCGTTAGGCCAGACCAACGGAGACAAGGCGATTTACACGCTGTACATCGATAACGTCGCCCAAAAAGAAATCTACTTTGACAGCGACCGCAAGTTCTACGAAAACCTGACTAGCGGCACCCACGTGTACAAGTTCCATGTCGAAGATCTCGCAGGCAACAAAGTTGATTTGACCCAGAAATTGGATTGTTACCCGCCCATCAGAAAAGCAAAGATTGTCATTGACGGTGGCAAAGAAGAGGAACGTTTGTTCGTGCCACCCCCACCCAAAAGTGTCAACAGCAAGATCCATAAACAGCTTTCGTTCTCGGTCAAGAACCTTCCCCAAAACGATCCGACATACATCAAGCAGATTGACATTACCCTGCCCGACCAAAACATCCAGCTCCGTGGCACAGACTTACAGTCGAACCGGATTGACCAGCAGATTGCACTACCGTACGGAACTACAACCACAGTCAAAATTACCGTCACCCTGAAGAGCGGTGAAATTCTTACTGAATCTAAGCCATACAAGGTCAAATAATGAAAAACATTTCTCTTTTTTCGATTATCGCCCTGACCACCGCTCTGGCTTACGCCCAAGAACCGGCAACCCCAGTTCAAGGCACCCCGCTCAGCGGCAACGTTCACGGATTTATCAGGGTAGAACAGTCCCCGTATCTGGTAACAGAAAACCTGACTGTCGAAGAAAACCAAGTGCTCGTGATTGAACCGGGGGTCAAGTTGCAGTTTGCTCCAGGCACCGGCCTTTATGTCAAGGGACAGTTTGTCGCCGCCGGTACAAGCGAAAGCGAGATCGAATTCGTCTCGGCAGCAAGCGATTCCAAGAACGGCAGCTGGAAAGGCATCTTTATTACCGGTAAAGAACAGTCCGAAATCAGAAACGCCAATATTAGCGGCGCAGAAAACGGCATCGCAGTCGAAAATAGTTCCGCGACCATTCAATCCAGCAAGATTGCGAACACTTCGAGCCGTGGCGTCTACGCCAAAAACTCGAAAGTTTCTATCAGCGGATGCCTTTTCGAAAAGAATGACGGTGCTGCAGTCCATACCGACAGCTACAGCGACATGAATATCAGCGACGTGAAGTTCGACGGCAACAAGGTCGCCCTTTACAACGCTCAGCTCGCCATTACGAACGTTCAATCTTCCAACTTCGAAAACAACTCCTACGCCGTTTTGGACATGGGCAACAGCCAATTGACCTTTGACAACACCCAAGTCAGCAAGAACGCCGTGGGCGCAAGCGCCGGTGACGTTCTTGAAAAGGACGTTATCGAAAGCATTAACGGAAACGAGACCGACTTTAACAAGGATTACGACGGCGTTGCACAGGCCCTGCCCGCAAGCCCTGAAATTCCGGGCGTCGAAAGCCGCGCCGTCAACGCAAACGATAAAATTGGCGACCTGCTCGCCCAAAAAGAAGAAGAGGAAGACGCCAAAGCCCCGAAGGCCTGGAGCGTCATGGGTAGCGTGATGGTAAACAACTACTACCACAAAGTCCTTATGCGCAAAGACCATAACGGAGATCGCTACCAGAACATTTTCCAGGTTCCCGGATTCGGTACCGAAGCAAGCGTTTACTTGTTGATGCAGTCTCCGGACGGCAAGTCCATTGAATTCAATGGCGACTATACCGGCGACCAGTGGAACCAATTCTCTCCGACCCCGGTTACCTTGACTTACACCGACAGCTACAACAAGCTTATCTTGGGCGACTTTACCAAGACCGCCGGCGAAACCTACATGGCAAGCCTCCCCCTCTTCGGTGCGGGCTACACGCTTTCGCTCCTCAGGAACAACGTGAACCAGCCTTTGCTGGAATTGAGCGGATTCTTCGGCGAAAACCGCAAGCCCTACTTGATTGGCGAACGCCACCCCTACATCTACAAGAATTACATTGACGAGGGCGAAGCACAGGCACAGCGCCTTGCTTACGGCGGATCTATCAAGTGGTCGCCGCTGCGCCGTTTTGATGCAACTATTGGCGCCATTTATGCCGACGATGAAATTCACGACCCGCTGTTACGCGATGGCGGAAGCCGCAGTTCCATTACAAGCGAACCCTTGCAGAAGTCCTTTACCGTATTCGCCGATGGAAACTGGTTGTTCTACCCCGGCGACATCGAACTGAACGGTCAGATTGCCGTCGGCCGCGCCGACACCGCAGACGTTTACAGGGAACGCGCCATCAACAAGGTGTTTACCGAAGCCGGAATCAACACCGCATCGATGACAATGCTCCGCCAGCTCATGGCCAACGAAAACAAGATCAATTCGCTTTCGTCTGCCCAACTCGAAGAAATCTTCGGAGGCAACACGACGCTTAACCGCAGCGAAATGCGCGATTCCTTGCGCACCCTCATTCGCGAAGCCAAGAGCCTGAAAAAGGAATACGACAGCGACCGCGATGATGACCGCGTTCTCGGCCTCAACTGGGGCAGCCAGAATTTCGCCATCGGAGCCTCGCTCTTCTGGAACATTTACAAGACCACGATTTCGGGCCATTTGAAGTACGTGGGCGAAGACTACTACAGCGCCGGATCTCCGGACCAGCTCTCCGACACGCGTGAATTCGGCGGCGACATCGAACAAATCATCACCAAGTTCTGGACTCTCAACTTTGGCTACTTGCTCAATATCGAAAACGCCGCCAATGGAGACAAGACAAACCTGCTTGGCCTTGGCGAAGGAACCCGCTGGGGTCTCTTCAACGACAGCGATTCCAAGTGGTTCGAAGAACACGAACTGGATTACGGCAGAACCAAGTACATTCAGAACTGGTCTTTGGGCAACGACTTCAAGATTGGCAAGAACGTAGACGTGAGTGTCGGTTACAATCTGGAATACCGCACGCAATACCGCCCCAACCAAATCCACGTCGACCCCATTCTGAAAGACGGAATTTATAAAGACGGATGGTTTGCACCTCGCCAGGGCAGAACTACGACCGAGATTGAGGATGGAAAAAACGTCACGGAAGTCGACTCCGCTCGCTGGGCCGAATACATGAATCTGTCCGACGAAGACTATCTCGCATCCAAATTCCAGGAAAGAATCTACAAGAACACTTGGGCTTTGGACTTGACGGTTCGCGCCTTCAGCACCATCTTCAAGGCTGGCGGCCGTTGGATTCTCCGCAGCGACGATTCCAAATTCTACAAGGACGCCTTGATTAGCAGCATGGATCTTTCCAACACCACTTGGGCCAAGCTGGGTTACTACTTTGGTGGTGCAGACTATTTTGAACACGCCTATCCGCTCTCTGCAACGACGACTCTGAAGCGCGTGCAGAACCGCTTCGGATTTACGCCGCGTTTCAAGAACTACGAACGCAACGACATGACCGAACGCGAATTTACGGTCAACGACGAACTTGAAATTTCGTTCCTGAAGCGTTTCTTGGTTCTGGGCCTTTCTGGAGAACTTCGTTATATGACCATTGACTGGGAAGAAGACGGCATTAGCGAAGACGAAACCGAAACGGATGTGTTGGGCAACGTGAATCTGCGCGTGAACCACACCAAGCGTCTGAGCACCGATTGGTACACGGGCACGGCCCTTTACTATCGTCCGGACAATTTGAGCGACGAATACAAGGATATTTACGCCGGCATCCGCGTGAACTACGTATTCTAAAAACATCTAACATTGTTTAAAGAGAGCCGCTTTTACAAAAAGCGGCTCTTTATTTTTTAAATTTGGAATAATGTTCACCTACCGTTACAGAGAACTAAGCGTTGCGCTTGCCAAGAAAGGCAAGTACCGCGAGGCTTTGGCCAAGGAACTCCGCCTGCACCCCGAAGAAATCTTCAATTTGCAGGTGGAGCGATTTTCGTTGGATAGCCGTCGCAAAGGAGACCCCAAGTGGTCTTACAACGTGATTTTTGACTTGAAACGTGAAGTCCGTGCCACCGGAAATCACGCCAAGGGGCTTGTAGCGGCGACACGTGACAAAGAAAGTTTAGAGACCGACCCGCAGAAAAGCAGCGTCGCGATGCCCGGCCATGTGGATGTCATTGGCGCAGGCCCGAGTGGACTTTGGGCAGCCTTGCATTTGTTGCGGAAAGGTTTTGCCGTCGATTTGTACGAACAGGGCAAATGCGTGGAAGAGCGTTTCCGCGATATTCGCCGGTTCTTTGTTGACCGGAATTTTAACGCCTACAGCAACGTGCTTTATGGCGAAGGCGGTGCGGGGGCATTCAGTGACGGAAAGCTTAACACCCGCACCCGGAACCTGTTCGTGGAACAGGTTCTACACGACATGGTCGACTTTGGAGTCGACGAATCGGTCGTGACCTTCGCCAAGCCGCATATCGGCACGGACCGCTTGGTGCTCTTGTTACGCGAATTGCGCGCCGAAATTGCAAAGCTTGGCGGCAAGATTCACTTTAGCACCGCCCTTGAAGACATCGAGATTAAGGATGGTCGCATTGCGGCGATCCAGCTGCGAGACGTTTCAACGCCCAATTCTCAGGCAAATTGGAAACCCTGCGAAGCCTTGGTACTCGCCGTCGGGCATTCTGCCCGGAGCATTTACGAAATGCTCCACGCCCGTGGCGTCGCGCTCGAAAGCAAGGCTTTTGCCATGGGCGTGCGCGTCGAGCACCCGCAACAGCTCATCAACATGCGCCAGCTGGGCCTGAATGTAGACACCAAGCTCACGGGTTCCGCCGAATATTTTCTCGCCACCCCGACACTGAACAAATCGAGCAGCGCCTACAGTTTCTGCATGTGCCCGGGTGGCGTTCTGGTACCCTGCGCATCGGAGCCCGGGACCCTTGCCACCAACGGCATGAGTTACAGCCGCCGCAATGGCCCCTTTGCCAACGGCGCCATCGCCGTGCCCATTGCCGCAAGCGACAAGCTCTTTGGCGGTCTTGAATTCCAGCGCAAAATCGAAAGCGACGCCTACGCGGTCGGCGGCAAGAGTTACGCCGCTCCGGCCCAAACCATCAAGGCGTTCCTCGTCCACCGCGAAGACAAATCGCTCCCGAAATCCACCTACCCCTGCGGGCTTGTACAAAGCAATCTCTGGGACTGGATGGACAAAACCATTTGCAAGAGCCTCGCCGAAGGATTCCAGAATTTTGACAAGAAGATTCCCGGATTCATCGAAGAAGGCCTGATTGTCGCCCCCGAAACCCGCACCAGCAGCCCACTGCGCATGAGTCGCAACAACGAGACGCTTGAAAGCGTGAATACCAAAGGCCTGTTTGTGCTCGGCGAAGGCGCCGGATATTCCGGCGGAATCGTCACTAGCGCCGCCGACGGCGTGCGACTCGCCCACTACGCGAAAAAGGAAAGCTTATGATTACCCGAGTCATTGACCGCAATTTTGCCAACATGCGCCTCGACCGTTTTTTGCGCAAGGCATTCCCCGACGAATCGCTGTCGGTCTTTTTCGCCGTCATCCGCAAAAAGAAAGTCCGTGTGAACGGCGTCGTAGGCAAGGCAAATCAAATGTTGCAGGAAGGCGACACCGTCTGCATTTATGAGAATTTTAAGTCAGTCAGCGAAGATGAGAGAACGCTCGCTAGCTCACTACAGACGAGAGACGAGAGAGAGGCTAGTTCGGAATTCGGAGTTCGGAATTCGGATTACAAAGAAGGGTTCGCGAAAGCAAAATCCACCTGGGGCAAGGCAACCTCGCCATCGGAAAAACAATCCGGCTGGGGCGCAAACGAGCTCGACATTGTCATTCAGACCGAAGACTACGTTATCGTCAACAAGCCCTCGGGCCTTGCTAGCCAACCGGGCTCCGGCACTCGCCCCGGCGAGAGCCTTGTAGAATATCTCTGGGAATGGGGCCGCCGCGAAGGGCTCGACTTCAAGCCGACAATTGCCCACCGCCTCGACCAAGAAACTTCGGGCATGATCATCGCCGCCCTCCACGGCGACACGCTCCGTGAATTCACGCGCATGATTCGCGAACACGAAGTTGACAAGTTCTACTTCGCCCTCGTCAAAGGCAACCTCAAAAAAGACAAAGGGACCATCAGCGAATCGCTTACCCGCACAGACGCCGCCAAGGGTAGCAAGATGAAGGTCGGCGAAACCGGCAAGGACGCCCAGAAGGCCGTCACGCATTACCGCGTCAAGCAGCATTACGAAGGCTACGACCTCGTGAAAATCAAACTCGAAACCGGTCGCATGCACCAGATTCGCGCCCATTTCGCAAGCATCGGGCACCCGCTCCTCGGCGACACCCGCTACGGTGATTTCGCGCTCAACCGCGATGTCAAAAAACAACTCGGGTTGCACCGTCTTTTCTTGCACAGCTGCCGATTGGAATTTACCTGGCACGGCGATAAAATTGTGCTCGATTGCCCACTCCCTAAGGAACTGCAATCGGTCATCAACCAGCTAAAGCCAATCCGCTACGAACACCGATAAGAACTTCTAGACTTTTCTCCAACTCCAAAATTTTTTTTTACTTTTACAAAGGGATCGGGAGGTCTAAGGAGAAAATATGAAGTTTCTTTTGGCACTCATAGTGTCCCTCTATTTTGTTGCTTGTAGCAACAGCGAATCGTTTACGCCTCCCGTAGACGAGACGGCCGTTTTGCCCATCGTTGACACAACCGAGGATTCTACTCAAGAAATCGAAGGAATGCTTCGTCTCTCCGGCGACAAAGTCATGCTGGGAACCAATGACAAATCTTTTAAAGCCAACGAACGCCCCGCCATGAAAGTCTCTCTTGATTACGACTTTTACATGGACATTCATGAAGTCACTTGTGGCGAATACGCAAGCATTGCCAAAAAAGCAGAACTCAAGACCTTCGGCAAATGTGAAAACGACAGTCTCCCCCTCACCGACATCACCTACTACGACGCCATCCTTTTTGCAAACGCCAAAAGTAAACTCGAAGAGCGCGACACCGTATACACCTATCGTAGCGCCATCTTCGACGACGAAAAGCACTGCACCAATCTAGAAGGATTCGCATTTCATGCCGATGTCGAAGGCTACCGACTCCCGACCGAAGCGGAATGGGTCTACGCAACGACTCTCGCATGGGACACCAAGAACAGCTGGAACAGCAGCAACTCTGAATACAAACTTCACCCAGTCTGCAGTAAAGATTTCAACTCCGCTGGCTTTTGCGACATGGCCGGCAACGCGATGGAATGGGTAAACGACTGGCTCGGACTATTCCGCGACACAACCGTTTCAAACTACGTCGGCGCTCCCGATGGTGGCGACATGGGCGAAAGAATCGTCAAAGGTGGCGGTTACAATTCTAGCGTTGCAGAACTCAACCCTTACAGCCGCGGAGATGTCTACACAGTCACCTCATCGACACGAGCAGAATATGTCGGGTTCCGCCTTGCTCTCGGAGCAATTCCCAACGCCTTGTGGATGAACAGCGACGGAAACTCTACGGCAAGCATCGTCACACCGATTGCAAACTCCGAAACCGTCAAGAATTTCACGAAATCATACAATACAAAACTCGCATTCCGTAACGATGTCAACGGGAAAATCAACTATATCGATTACAGCGATGGCACGCTTTCCGTCACGGAACTTTCTAACGACATCAACGCCTACCACCCCGAAATTTCTCCTGACGGAGAATGGGTCGCCTTCAGCACCGGCTACGAGGGAATCAGTGGGACTTCTTCCGTTTACGTACAGAGCCTTGACACAGAAAATCCGTCAGAACCAATAAAGCTGAATGTTAAAAGCGCAGCTATTCCTCGCTGGCGAATTCTCGAAAACGGCGACACCGCCATCATATACGTAACCGACGCAGGCAACAACAAAGACGAAACCGCATTCAAAGCAGCCTCTACATGGCAGGTTACTTTTGCAAACGGCGAATTCGGCACCCCGCAAAAGCTTTTTGATGGCGCATACCATGGAGGCATTAACGAAGACAATTCGCTCGCCGTTTCAGGCGCACGACTTTTACGCGCAAGAGTATCAGACAAAGAATCCATTTGGTACAACAGCGAGCAGGCTTGCAATGTTTCGCTCGCACAAGACGGCAGCAAGCGAGTTGCGTTCCTAGACTTTGGCGGAAAAACCGGAAAGGCGTTCGTTGGCAGCAATTATGCTACACACCAGCAAATCCTTATTGCCGACAGCACCGGAAAGCTCATTCAGGCAATCAAGGCTCCCGAAGGCTACACCTTCGACCATTCCGAATGGACAACCGATGGCGAAAACACAAACATCGTAGCCACCCTTACCAACGTAAACGGCGCACACACAAAAATCGTCTTGATCAACCCCATTGACAGCAGCATTATCGATTTGGCCGAAGGCGATGAACTCTGGCACCCCAATCTTTGGGTCAAGAAAAAGAATGATACCGATGAAAACACGACATTCCATCTCGACCCCGACAGCGCAGGTGTTTACTACACTTCTGGCGGAGACACGTATGCTAATCAATGGCGGTACAAGATGGAAATGCTGTGGAACTATAGAGATAGTGCAACTT
>JAEEGJ010032461.1_pt1 | contig 10024 bp, 4 predicted proteins | sample 8958761 | NCBI WGS metagenome assembly JAEEGJ01 (sample SAMN16246546, study PRJNA631951) | gut metagenome | biome: gut microbiome; feature: rumen; material: RS-attached | host: Bos | place: Iran: Karaj | collected 2018-10 | reverse complement strand
CCTGTCCGGCCGCTCCTATGTCTATCAGGCCATGCGCGTCACAGGTGCAGGTGACATCTACAAGAAAGTCTCAGAGACCATTCCCGGTAAACTTCCACAGAAGGTAATCACCAGGAAAGCCGCGGCAGGATATTCAAGTTACGGCAACCAGATCGGTCTCGCCACCACCCATGTCAGGGAGATATTCCATGACGGGTACACCGCAAAGAGGATGGAGGTGGGTGCTGTCGTAGGTGCCGTGAAGGCCTCTAACGTAAGAAGGGAAAGCCCGAAGCCTGGGGATGTGGTACTTATGCTCGGAGGACGTACCGGACGGGATGGAATCGGAGGAGCAACAGGTTCGTCGAAAGAGCACACGGAAGAATCCCTCGAGACCTGCGGAAGCGAAGTCCAGAAAGGAAATCCGCCGGAGGAGAGGAAGCTTGAAAGACTATTCCGCAGGCCAGAAGTGACCTGTCTCATAAAGAAATCGAACGATTTCGGAGCGGGCGGAGTGAGTGTTGCCATCGGAGAGCTTACCGCAGGACTTGACATCTATCTGGACAGGGTACCCGTAAAATACAGCGGCATGAACTCCACCGAACTGGCAATCAGCGAGTCTCAGGAAAGGATGGCTGTGGTGATCGAGGCGAAGGATGAAGAGATCTTCAAGGAATACTGCCATTCTGAAAACATAGAAGTGACCCATGTGGCAGAAGTGACCGACACCGAGAGGATGAGGATGTACAACGGTGGAAAGCTTGTCGTTGACCTCAGGAGAGATTTCATAGACAGTGCCGGAGCAAAGCACTATTCAAAGGCCATAATAGGTGCAGTGGACGGAACCGATCCCTTCTACCGTGACATTCCAGGGAAGAACCTTAAGGAGAAGATGTTTGCAAACCTCCAGGATCCCAATGTCACCAGCCAGAAGGGCCTTATCGAGATGTTCGATTCCACCATCGGCCGCTCGACGGTGCTCATGCCTTTCGGAGGCGAGCTCCAGACCACCGAAACACAGGTCTCTGTCCAGAAGCTGCCGGTCGATAGTTTCACGAACACCGCCAGCATGATGGCTTTCGGCTTCAATCCGGACCTCTGCGAATGGAGCCCCTACCACGGTGCAGCATATTCATTCATAGAGGCTTGCAGCAAGGTTGTCGCAGCCGGCGGAGACTGGCGGACCATGAGATTCTCCTGCCAGGAATATTTTGAAAGGATGACTTCCGACTATCACACCTGGGGCAAGCCAGCCGCTGCTCTCCTAGGAGCACTGAAGATGCAGGAAGCCTTCGGTCTTCCTTCCATCGGCGGTAAGGATTCCATGAGCGGATCGTTCGAAACGGAGCATGGCCCTATCCATGTCCCTCCGACCCTGATCGCTTTCGGTATCACCCCTGTAAAGGCAGACAAGGTAATATCCCCTGAATTCAAGTGGGAAGGTGACCGGCTGTACCTTGTCAGGCACACTCCCCTCGAGAACAGGATGCCGAATGTGGAACAGCTCAAGAAGAACTGGGACAATATTCGGAAAAAGATCGAAGACGGGACGATCGTGGCCGCATGGGCGGTTGGATTCGGCGGAGTGGCGGAGGCCCTTTGCAAGATGAGCTTCGGAAACGCATTCGGCTTCGATGTCAAACTTGACGAAGAGGATCTATTCAACCTGTCTTACGGATCGATTGTTATCGAGACTGATGGTGAAGTTGATTTCGACAATGCAATTCTCCTTGGAGATGTAACTTCAGGAGAGGATGGGAATGTCAGGGTCAACGGCACTTCAATCTCCATTTTCGAACTCATGGATTTCAATGGTTCCCTCTTCGAAAAGGTCTATCCTGCAGTCAGCGAACCTTCTTCCAGGAGGCTCCTGCCCCGCGGAATGGAAGGTGTCAAGCCTTACAAGGCAAAGAAAGCGGACCTCGAGTACAAGGGACCTGCGGTTGACAAGGTCATTGCATATATTCCCGTGTTCCCCGGAACCAACTGCGACTATGATTCGGCCAAGGCATTCCGCAAAGCCGGAGCAGAGGTACGCACCAGCGTGTTCCGCAACCTGACCGACAAGGATGTCTTCGAATCAATCGATGAGATGGCCAGGAATATCGATGAGTGCCAGATACTCATGCTGGCTGGAGGCTTCTCTGCCGGCGACGAGCCTGACGGAAGCGGAAAGTTTATTGCCAACGTGCTCAACAATGCAAAGATAGCCTCATCGATTGAAGGCCTAATCGCCCGTGGAGGACTGATCCTTGGAATCTGCAACGGTTTCCAGGCTCTGGTCAAGTCCGGCCTCCTGCCTTATGGAGAACTGGGCAAAGTCACCAAGGACTCCCCCACCTTGTTCCGCAACGACATCAACAGGCATATATCCCAGATGGTCACCACCAGGGTTTCAACCACCAACTCTCCCTGGTTGCGCGGAATGGCGATCGGAGACGAATACACAATTCCAGTCAGCCATGGTGAAGGCAAATTCGTTGTCAGCGAGGAACTTGCCCGGGAACTCTTTGCAAATGGCCAGGTGGCATTCCAGTACGTGGATCCAATTTCGGATGAGCCCACCATGGAGTCACCCTACAATCCCAACGGCTCAAGTTACGCCATCGAAGGTATCATCAGCCGTAACGGTCAGATCCTTGGAAAGATGGGCCACAGCGAGCGTTACGAGCAGGGCCTGTTCAGGAACATAGAGGCCGACCTCGAGCAACCATTGTTTGAAAATGCAGTCAAATACTTTAAGAAATAAGAAGCGATGAAAAAGTACACATGCGATGTCTGCGGGTACGAATATGACCCTGCAGTCGGCGATCCGGACAACGGAATCGCTCCCGGAACAGCCTTTGAAGACCTCCCCGAGGATTGGGTCTGCCCTCTTTGTGGAGTCGGAAAAGAAGACTTCTCCCCTGCGGAATAAGAGTTTTGTAAATCAGAATCATTTGAGATGAGGAATCTATATCTGACGAACACCCTGACCAAGAACAAGGAACTGTTCAAACCGGTTAACGAAGGACATGTGGGGATGTATGTTTGCGGCCCGACAGTGTACGGTGATGCCCATCTGGGCCACGCCAGGCCAGGAGTAACTTACGATGTACTGTTCAAGCTCCTGAGACATCTGGGTTACAAGGTTCGTTATGTCCGCAATATTACTGACGTAGGCCATCTTGAACATGATGCCGATGAAGGTGAGGACAAGATCAGCAAGAAAGCAAGGCTGGAACAGCTGGAACCCATGGAGGTTGTCCAGAGCTACACTTTCCGTTACCATGAAGCAATGAGGCTCCTGAACGTCGCTCCTCCTTCGATCGAGCCCAGGGCGTCAGGACATATTATCGAACAGATAGAGACCATCAAGAAGATTCTCGATGCAGGCTATGCCTACATCTCCAACGGATCGGTGTATTTCGACGTTCAGAAATACAACGAGAAGCATCATTACGGGGTCCTCTCTGGCCGAAATCTGGATGACACTCTGGAAGGAACCCGTTCCCTGGATGGCCAGAGTGACAAGAAGGCCCCTTACGATTTTGCCCTTTGGAAAAAGGCCGAACCTGAGCACATAATGCACTGGCCGAGTCCATGGAGCGAGGGCTTCCCCGGCTGGCACCTGGAGTGCTCGGTTATGGGAGAGAAATACCTTGGAGAGGAATTCGACATCCACGGAGGTGGAATGGACCTGATGTTCCCTCATCATGAATGCGAGATTGCACAGAACGTTGCATGGAGAGGTACCCGTGGAGTCCGCTACTGGGTCCACAACAACATGATCACCATCAACGGCCAAAAGATGGGGAAATCCCTCGGTAACTTCATCACTCTCCCCGAGCTGTTCTCCGGAAACCATCCGAAACTCGAGCAGGCATATTCCCCGATGACAGTCCGCTTCTTCATCCTGCAAGCCCATTACCGTGGTACTTTGGACTTCAGCAACGAGGCCCTTCAGGCATCGGAGAAGGCACTGAAGAGAGTGCTCCAGGCCTATAAGGACCTGGTTGGTGAGCCTGCCGAACCACTGCCGTATGGCGAGCTTTCCTCCGCAATAGCACCTGACAACTGCCTGGCTGATTCTGCCGAAATAAAGGCTATCTTCGAAGGGATTTACGACGCCCTCTGCGATGACCTCAACACTCCGGTCGCCCTGTCACACATCTTTGAAGCTGTTAGGATTATCAATTCTGCTAAGGCTGGTTCGGTCAAGCTCACGGAGAATGACCAGAAAGCCTTGACGCAGATATTTGACGATATCGTCTTCGGGGTTCTTGGACTCAGGGATGAGGCAGCAGGAGAGTCAGGAAAAGGCCAGGAAGTAATCTCCGGCCTTATGGACATGGTACTCGAAGAGCGTTCAAAGGCAAAGGCCGCAAAGGACTGGGCCCTGAGCGACGCAATCCGCGACCATCTCAAAGCCCTTGGTATCACAGTGAAGGACACCAAGGACGGCGCCGAGTGGACGCTCGAATAATTATTTAACTATTACGATATTCGGGACCTTACGGGCTCCCTCGTGGTCGAACTGGCGGTTGTCATAGGGAAAGTTTATTATCCCTGTGGCATCGGTCCAGAGAGTCGATGAGCCACCCCCATCCAGGTTTATGGCATCCTTAAGACCCAAGAGCCTGGTTACTGCCGCAAGTTCCGGGATACTCATCCCGTCAGCCTGCCCGGGGAACCTTCCGTCCACGACAATCATGTAAACTTCTCCATTATCATCCCAGCCAATAACGGTCCTGGGGTGCCTCATGTAATTGAAAGAAGATTGAAGGTCTATGTCAGGGACCTTGCCGTCAAGCCTCAGAATAGGGCCGGAAGCAAGGGCCGAATGATATTCAGTCCTGTAAGTCTCGACTTTAGTACTGTCGTATTGAAGGATCTCCAATTGATGTCCTTCACGGTCCTTGATTGCAAGGACACCGTTGGAACGTCCCTCACCTGTGGCAGGAGTTTGCCCAAGCACCTCGCCGTCAATTGAGAAGAAGGTATGTGGAATAAGTCTCCTCATATTGAAATAGCTGCCATTCAATGCGATACGTGCATTCTCACGCATTGCCAGGGTGTCGGTGGTGCTGGCAAGTTCACCTGGGGCATGGACAAGAGAAGTCTCCCGCTTTAAAGAAGGATATCTCACCATGCTGATACTCTGGGTGCTTCCCCTGAACGGAAATTGCGCATAAGTCCATTCGGCACCGTCCCCTGCATCCTTCCATTCCCAATCGGCAGCACTCCATTCCTTGGAATCCTGAGGGGGAACTGCTCCCCACTCCTTGTTCGGAACAGGTCCCATCTCCAGCACCAGGGTCCCTCCAGCCATAACGTCATCATGACTAATCCACGGTCCATTCAATGGCTTGCCGTTCAATGTGGCGCTCTGGATATACTTGTTGTCATCGGAAACGTTCTTAGCGACAATCTTGAATATATTACCGCCAGAAACCTTCATGCTGGCTTCTGAGAAGACCGGACTTCCTATGGTGTACATCGGTTCCCCAGGAGTCACCGGATAGAGGCCGAGAGACGAGAAGACAACGAATGAGGTCATTCCTCCACCATCCTCGTCTCCCGGAACGCCCATCAGGTCGTCCCTGAACCAGGTGTCAAGCATCTGGCGTACCCTCTTCTGGGTCTTCCATGGAGCCCCGGCGTAGTTATAAAGATATGGCACATGAAGCGAAGGCTCGTTTGCCATCGAGAACTGGCCCACGTTGCCGGTATGGTCAGGCAACTTGGCGAAGAATGCATACTTGCTCCTTCCGAGAGGCGTGGCAAACATCCTGTCCAGTTCCATGCAGAACCGCTCCGGACCACCCATCAGCACTACCAATCCAGGAATATCGTGCTGGACATCCCAGCGGTACACCCAGGCATTGTTCTCGTCATAGTACTCACGGGCTCCCATACCTCCAGGAAAATTGTAGTCAAGATCGGGAATGAAGTTTCCCTCCTTGTCCCGGGGATGGAAGAACAAGGTCTCCGGATTGAATAACTTTTTGTAGTTGGACGACCAGTTCCGGTAATACTCTGCATCCTCTTTCTTACCGGCAGCTTCAGCCAGTTTAGACAGTGCCCAGCTGTCGTATGCTGTCCCGAGGCTCACGGCCACAGGCTGGCGTTTTTCGAAACGATGAACATTGGGATCCGTTTCTTCCTCTCCTTCACGAAGTGCCGGTACAAAACCATTCTCCCAATAAAACTCATCAAGCCATCCTGCCGGATTACCGCACCAAGGAGCCAGGGTCTTCTCTGTCAACCCTTTACGTCCTGCCTCATAGGCGGCCTGGATATCTACCTTAAGTCCCTTTGCGATCGCGTCGGCAAAAGAAGGAATGGCGTGGTTACTATTCATCCTCCTGGAATCTCCGGTGATCTCAGGGAAGGTCGGCATCCAACCTGTGCCCATCTGTTCGGCCATCCTTAGGAAAGAAGCAAGGATGTTCTCCTCTACAGTCTGATTCATGATAGTTCGAAGCGGATGGGCCGCCCTGTAGGTATCCCAGATCCAGTCGTCTGTGTAGAAAGGAGTGCCCTCATCATTGTGGATGGCATTGTCGTAGGCACTCCAATAGCGTCCATCCTCACTCAGGCATACCTGCCTCTCGAAAGTCCTGTAATAGGAAGTGTAAAAGACCTTCTTGCGTTTCTCGTCACCCTTCACCTGGATCCTTCCAAGGGTTTCGTTCCAAATCTTCCGACCTTCAGCGGCCAGGGCATCGACATCGAAACTGGAGATCTCCCTCCGCAGATTCGCCTTTGCCTGTTCTACGTCGATGAATGAAACTCCATATCGAAGCCTTACCACCGGTTCTTTGAAACTGAGGGTCACCCAGCTGTTGTTCCCCTCGCTGAAAGTTTCAGCAGCCGCAGGTTTGGTTTCCGGTTCCATGAACACATATACCTTGGTCTTGCCTTGGACAGTCTGCCATCCTTCCAAAGACTCGCCATTCCAGGTGATTTCCCCTCCCCTGCTGGAAAGGGCCACAGTCAGAGGCTCTCCGGACTTCAATGAATATATCGCACTCTGATGTGACAGGGCATACTTTGCCTGGACCGACCCATCCCAGAGCGTAACATCAAAGGAATACGGAGTCAGGTGCTCATTGTCATAAGGCAAGGAAACCACCGGTCCCATAGCATGCTCAGAGTCCGTTTGGCGTGCCTGCGGAACCACAGACAGTTTGAACGCGGAACGTTCCCTGTGGTTAGTAACAATAATAGGCAGTCCACGAAGGTACTCGGAAGTGTAGTCAGAACGCTCCGGATAGACCCTCAGCATGGAGTTGGGCAACTGGACCGTAGGAAAGGTCGGTACCAGCAGATGGCTGATGTTCCCGGCATAGGGGTTGACATAATCGACCGGCTCCGTTGATTGTTTACACCCAATGGTAAAAACGGCTGTCACTATACCTGTGATTACCGCAAAAAGAGTAGTCTTATTCATATTCATTAGTATAGCAATTATTCAGTGCTTCTTTTGAACCCAATCTTGGTCCTTTTGGGTTCATCTGGCAAAGGTTTAATGGATAGAGCTCCCAACGCATCGTAGATTGTATCCAATTCTTTCCTCATGTCCTCCGACAAATCATTGACAGCTTCCATATTATCATCACAATAATTTTCCAGCAGCTCTATTTTAGCCCTCAATTCAGACAATTCAGTAGATAGTCTCGTTGTTGAGTCAACGTAGCGCAGCATTTCTGCAAAAGTTCTCGCTATATTAATGCTGACTTGAGCAGCAACATTACTTCTTAAGACACTGGCCAGCATTATTACACCGTGCTCTGTAAATGCAAAAGGAAGCGATCGCGTACCACCTCTGCCAGTCTTTGCTATCACAAATTGTGATTTCAAAGAAAACCACTCCTGTTCTGTCAGTTGAAACATAAAGTCAGAAGGAAATCTATATTGATTTCGTCTGACAGCTTGATTCAACGCCCCCGTCGTCACCCCGTACAATGCAGCAATATCCCTGTCAAGAATAACGCTTTCCCCTCTGATATTATAAATCAAATGTCTAACTGATAAGTTTTCCGCCATAGTTCAAGTCATCATTTTTGCTAATATAAGGTTTTTTACAAGAAAAAAGCGGCTGTACAATTTTGTACAGCCGCAATAAGATAAAAAAGTCAAGAATCTACTCGGTCTTACCGTTGAGTGAGATAATCTTGTTGTTGGCATCGAACTCAGGAGTGTCTTTGTAAACCTTGACCTTGCCAAAGACAACAACCTCGTCACCAAGAGCAATCTGATCCTCGGAGGTAAACTTCTCACCACCGAACCAGAAGCCACGGTAAACCTCAAGTTGATACTTCTTGCCACCATCGTCGGAGAGCCAGTACTGGGCATTTCCGAACTGAAGGTTCACATTGTCAATCTGGGAGATGATACCCTTTGCATAGACCTCACCCTCGATGGTCTCACCAGAGAGGAGCAAATCAGCGAGTTTGGTGATGTTGTAGGGATCCTCGGCAGTACCGCTTCCGGAAGGAGCAGCTTTGCCATTGATGGTCACAAGATAGTTGTTAGCATCAAACTCGGGGGTCTCACCAAAGACCTTGACCTTACCGAAGACAACTACTTCATCACCGACCTTTATGGCCTCGGCTGTCTCTTCAGTAAACTTTTCTCCACCATAGTAGAAGCCACGGTAGACCTCGAGGTCTGCTGCGGAACCGTCGGTTGAAAGCCAGTACTGAGCATTGCCATACTGGGTGTTAACATTGTCAATCTTGTTGATGATACCACGAGCATAGACATTACCTTCAGGGACGGTGCCGGACTTGAGAAGTTCGGCAAGCTCAGTTGCCTCATACGGGTTCTTGAGGGTTCCCTTAGGGTTATCGACGAACTCGGCGATCTTGGTGGCAATCACATTGACATACTTGACACCAGTATTCTTGTTGACGTTGGTTCCGTTGAAGTAGCCGGTCACGGTTATCTTCTTTCCGTCGAAGCTCTTGGCGTCGAGCGCATCCACAGGGTAATTAATACTACCCTGGAGAACCGCGGGATCGATTCCGTCAATCTCCATGTTGTAGTAGTTGCCGGAAACTTTAAGGACTCCGGACAGCTTGACATATTCAGCAACGGCTGAGGAATACTCTGCAGCTTTCGCAGTAATGTCGGTAGCTTCAGGATGGACAACGGCATTGCCTTCGCTGTCGACGAATACCTCATCGGTGTCTCCGAATGTAAGTTCGGGAACTCCGTTGTATGTAGTCTTGGTAGCGGACAACTTAACTCCGTCACCAACCTTCAGGGCGGCAGCCTTGTCGCCGTAGGCGTAGATGTAGTTCTCTCCATCGGAAAGGACTGCTCCCTTGGTCGTAAGGGCCACTACCACGGTTGAAGGCAGGGTCTGGACCTTATCCTTGTCTGAAGCAGCTATGATCTCGGTCACGGACATACCGGTCGCAGGAGTACCGGCCTGGGTAATCTCGATGGTCTTGAGAGCTGTGGGGCCCTTGATGGTGATCGCAGCCTTACGCTCGGCAGTGCGGGTGTTCTCATCCGCATGGAGTTTATAGCTCCCGTCCTTGTTCACGTCGGTAATCTGGAGCCAATCGGCGTCGCTGCTAACAAGAAGCGGGCTTTCCTTTGCGGTAACCACCAGGTTGAAAGTCGTGTCAATGCAAGGAAGCTTATAGAAATCAAAAGCATCGATGCTGATAAGGGACTTTTTGAAAGAAACGACGATAGCGGTCTTCTCCTTGGTCTCGGGAGTCCCCTTGTAGTTCATGAGGGAACCTTCGATAGTGAGTTCATCACCGACCGAGAACTCGTCACCGGTCGTGATAGCCGCACCGTTGAGCCAAAGGCCACGATAGACCTCAAGCCAGGAACCAGCGGTGAACGAACCGTCATCTGACAGGTAGTAAGTAGCGTTGCCATACTGCTTGCTCAGATCATCTATCTTGCAGACTATACCCTTCACACGGTAGGTTCCGCCGGCCACTTCCTGGTCAGCGAGCGGAGCGATAACCTCAAGGGCCTGCTTGACCGTCATCGTGACGGGCTCGGATTTCTGGGTTACCTGAAGGAGATTGATATT
>JAEEGJ010032454.1_pt1 | contig 10024 bp, 6 predicted proteins | sample 8958761 | NCBI WGS metagenome assembly JAEEGJ01 (sample SAMN16246546, study PRJNA631951) | gut metagenome | biome: gut microbiome; feature: rumen; material: RS-attached | host: Bos | place: Iran: Karaj | collected 2018-10 | reverse complement strand
GGGGGGTGGGGGACCTTCCCCGCTTTTGCCGGCGGGTGGGGCGTTGTTTAAAATCAGCAGGAGAGGCGATGGGGCCTGGAGGGGCGTGGGGGGCAGGGTGAGTCTCCTGGTCTCGGGTTTGGGCGCAGGTCAGGGGAGTGGATGTGCCTTGGAGGGCGCTGGGGAGGGGGTGGGGTCTCTTGGTGTTTTTAAACAAGGGGTGTCGTGCCCGGGGATATATCAAAAAGCGGCGCTGAGTGATCTCAGTGCCGCTTTTCGTTGTCTGGGGCCCGCCGGGGCCGCCGGGGCCCACCGGGGCTCGCCGGAGCCGGGGGGGGCTACATGCGGTCCATGGCGGTGCGCATGCGGCGCCAGAAGCCGGTGCGCTTGAAGTGGCTGTGGATGCCGAGCCAGACGAAGCGGCGGTAGTTGCGGGAGTTCTTCTTGCGTCCGATGGACATCCAGAGGTAGAAGCCGCCGAAGAGGCCGAAGGACAGCAGGACCACCACGAGGAACTGCACGCCCTGGCTGGCCCCGAGGCGCCAGGAGGCGAACCAGGCCAGGATGATCATCATGTCGGTGAGGATGATCGTAAGGGATGTGACGGGGTGGCTGAAGCGGGCGTCGATGAACAGATGGTGCTGGTGGGTGCGGTCGGCGTGGAAGGGCGAGAGGCCCTTGGCCATGCGCCAGCCCATCACGCGCAGGCAGTCCGTCACGGGCTCGGCGAGGATCGCCATCACCAGCGCGACGAGGCTGAGGTTGGGGAAACGGGCGGTCAGGCCCGCGGAGAAGGTCGAGCTGCGCAGGACTTCCATGATGAAGCAGGAAAGGAGCGTGCCCATCATCAGGGTGCCGCTGTCGCCGAAATAGATGTGCGTCTCGCGGCCGAACACGTTGTGCAGCAGGAAGGGCACGCTGGCCAGCGCGCTGACGAGCGCCAGGATGGCCCAGCACCAGTTGCCGCCGGTGGCGAAAATCACGAAGAAGCAGCTGCAGGCGAGGATGCAGAAACCGCTGCAGAGGCCGTCCACGCCGTCGATGAGGTTGATGGCGTTGATCACGCCGATGGTGGTGACCATCGTCAGCGGGATGGCGAACGCCAGGGGGATGCGATGGATGCCGAACAGGCCGTGGAGGTCCTGGATCAGGAAGCCGTTGCCGATGAGCAGCAGGCTCAGGATGATCTCCACGCCGAAGCGGACGCGCTTGGAGAGCGAGATGGTGTCGTCGATGAATCCTATGTTGAGCATCAGGATGCCGGACAGCAGCGCGGGGAGGATCCCGGTGCAGCTGATGAAGCAGCGGGCGAACAGCACGCCCGCCAGGATGGCGAAGCCGACCACGATGCCGCCCATCACGGGCACGGGCGAATCCTGCAGCTTCCGGGCGTTGGGGTCGTCCGTGATGTGCTTGATCTTGGCAAGCTGAAGGATGTAGGGGTGCGTCCAAAGGGAGACGCCGAACGCAATCACTGCGCTGAAGATGGAAACTAGAACAGGATTCATAAGGTTTTAGTTAGCAAAGGAAGCACGCGCCCGGGATGGCGGTAGGACAGGATGATGTCCACCATCCGTTCGCGATGCAGATCAGACCCCGCCAGGGCGTAGAACTTGTGGCGCAGCAGCCATTTGGCCTTGCGCCGCACTTCCCGCCCATAGGCGCCGGCCAGCGAGCCCAGATTGAGCTGGAAGCGCGTGCCGGCCGCCGCGAGGCGCCGATAGTCAGCATGATCCATATAAAAATATCGTTCCGGATGGGCGAGCACGGGATGCCAGCCGGCGCTGCGGATGCGGTCCAGCAGGCCGTCCAGGTCCATCGGGGGCGTGAAGCAGCTGGTCTCGACCAGCAGCGCGTCGCCCCGCTCTCCCAGCGGGAGCAGGTCGCCGGCCTCCAGCCGGTCGACAAACAGGCTGTCAAGCATGTATTCCGCCGCCAGGTGCAGGCGGATGGGGCCGCCGTAGGCGCCCTGCAGCTCCGCGAAGCGCTGCTGTAGGTCGGCCGTGCGGTTGGGCACGTCTTCCATCACGTGCGGCGTGAGCCAGAGCGACTCCACGCCCACGCGCTCCAGACGTGTGAGCACGCCAAGAGCCTCCTCCAGGTTGCGTACGCCGTCGTCCACCCCGGGCAATATGTGACTGTGGTAATCAGTCAGCATAGCAATTATTTATCAGTTTTTGTGGTCTGCGCCGTAGTAGTAGCCGTGTGAGCCGGCGTGATAACCGTATTTATAGCCGTAACGGCCCGATCCGGCACTGTTGGCTCCGTTTAGGATCATGGACAGGTTCTTGAACCTGCCTTCCTGGTAGATCGACTCGAGCTCAGGGAGCATCGCCCGCTCGAGCAGGCCGGCGCGCACCACGAAGATGGTGCGGTCGCAGCTGCGCTCGATGATCTGGGTGTCCGCCACGATCTCGACGGGCGGGCAGTCGATGATGATATAGTCATAGTCGGCTTTGAGCGACCGGATGGTCTCTTCGAAACGCTGGTCGGACACGAGTTCCGTCGGGTTGGGCGGAATGGTGCCGACCGGCAGGGCGAAGAGCGTAGGGTTGTTGGGGCTCTGCTGGATGAGGGCCTGGAGGTCGTCGGTGCGGTGCGCCAGATAGTCGGCAAAGCCGACCTTGGCCGGGCGCATGTATTGCGACTGGCTGGCGTGGCGCAGGTCGCCGTCGATCACGAGGACCTTCTTGTCCTTGATGGCCAGCGCCACGGCGAGGTTCATCGAGATGAAGGACTTGCCGGAGGCCGGGTTGAAGGACGTGACGGCCAGGACGCAGTGCTGCTCGCCCTGGGTCATGAACTCGAGGTTGGTGCGCAGCACGCGGAATGCTTCGTTGGTGATGTCGCGGTTGCCCTTCTCCACCACGACCGGGTGCTCGTTCTTCTGCTTCTTGCGGAGCATCTTGCGCAGGCGGCTGGGGAGGTTGTTGCGGGCGTCGCCGTGGAAGGGGATCTCGCCCAGGAAGGGCAGGGAGAGCTTCTTGAGGTCGTCGCGTCCGCGCACGGTGGTGTTGAACCGCTGCAGGAGGCTGATCACGAAGAAAGGCAGGAAGAGGCCGAGCAGCAGGGCCATCGCGAGGGCGGAGCTGCGGGCCGGCGAGATGGGGAGCATCGAGCCGGTGGGCGGGTCGATGACGCGGGTGTTGTAGGCCGTGAAGGCCTGGCTGAGCTCGTTCTCCTCGCGCTTCTGCAGGAGGAAGAGGTAGAGGGCTTCCTTGACGGACTGCTGCCGCTCCACGCCCAGCAGGTGCTTGGCCTGGGTCGGGTTGGCCGCGATGCGGGAAGTGTTGCGGCGCGCGCTGCGCTGCAGGTTGGCGATCTGCTCTTCGAGCGAGGTCACGAGGTTGTCCACCGAGCTGACGATGTTGGCGCGCATCCCGTCGAGGGCGTTGTTGGCGTCGATGACGAGCGGGTTGGCCGCGCCGGAGCTGGCCAGCAGCTCGTTGCGCTGGAGGACTTTGGCGTTGTAGGCGCTGATCTGGGACTCGAGGCCCGGGCTGTTGATGCCGGAGTTGGCAGGAAGCAGGCGGCCGGGATCGTTGTCGGAGGCCAGGTAGTTGCGGATGTAGCGGGCCATCGACAGCTGGTTGGACAGCTGCTGCAGCTGTGCGTCCAGGGAGCTGTTTTGGCTCATGTAGAGGCTCGCGGCGGCGTTGACGTCGGGCACGAGCTGTTCGCTCTTGTAGGTGGAGATGTCGCTGTCCACGCCGGCCAGTTCGTTCTCGATCACGGCGAGGCGCTCGTCGATGAACACGGAGGTGCTGCGGGCGATCTGGTTCTTGTCCTTGATCCAGTTCTCGTTGTAGACGGCGATCAGGGTGTTGAGGACGTCCTCGGCGCGCTGGATGTTGCGGTCCTGCAGCGTGAGGGTGATGATGTCGGAGTGGTCGCGGGTGTTGTTGCTGACTGTCAGGCGCTTGCTGAAGCTCGTGGCCACGTCCTTCAGGCTGCCGCGCGAGACGTAGAAGGTCTCGGGGAGATGGCCGTCATAGGCCTCCGACGGGCGGATGTAGACGGGGCCGGCGGGCGTGGCGAGGCGCTCGCCCAGCAGGCCGCTGGCCTCGCCGCCCTTGATCTTCTCGCCGTTGAGGATGAAGTCGCTGAGCGTGACCTTGGCGACGCCGTCCGTGCGGACGGTGAACTTGAAGGACTCGCCCTCGCGGAGGGAATCGGCGGCGATGCGCACGGGGAGCGTGCGGGCGTAGAGCAGCACGCGGTGTCCGGAGCCGTCGATGGTGCAGCTGGTCTCCAGGCCGAGCCGGCGGACGACTTCCAGCATGTTGGAGGTGGACGCGAAGGCGCTCACTTCGTTGGTGACTTTGGTGTTGGAGCTCACGAGGCCGAGGTCGGAGAAGTCGAAGTCGGCGGCGGAACCGCCCTTGGTGTCGGTCTTGATCAGGACCTTGGCGCTGCGCTCATAGAGGGGCACGCAGCGGTGCAGGTAGAAGGCCGCTGCCGCGACGATGACGACCACGGAGATGACGAACCAGTACCAGTTGGCCAGGCACGTGAAGAGGAGGTCCTTGAATTTCTGGAGCTCAGGGTTGGCGCCCTGCAGCTGCTGGGCGTTGTTGTTTATGCTGTTCGGAGTGGGCGTCATATCAACGGAAGAAGTAGAGTGCGATGGTGGAGACCAGCGAGGCGATGCTGATCCAGAAGGAAGTGCTGCGGACATTGTTGCCGTTGACGGTGGACTCGCGGGCCCGGACGTCGTTGGGCTCGACATAGACCATGTCGTTCTGCTGGAGGTAGTAGACCGGCGAGCTAAGCACTTCGCGGGCGGAGCACAGGTTGACGACATATTTCTTCTGGACGCCGTCCTCTTCGCGCAGGACGATCACGCCGTCGCGCCGGCCGCGGATGGTCAGGTCGCCCGCGGAGGAGATGGCGTCGAAGAGCGTGAAGTTGTCGCGGATGATGTTGTAGCGGCCCGGGCGGGCGACTTCGCCCATCACGGCCACGGAGAGGTTCATGAATTCGACGGTGACCACGGCGTCGCGCGTCATCTCGCTGGAAATCAGGCGGTCCTTGATGTAGGCGGCCGCCTCCTCGCGGCGCATCCCGCCGAGGTGGAGGGTGCCGAGCACGGGGAAGTCGATGTCGCCGTTGGCGTCGAGCGTGTAGCCGGAGAGGCCCTGGCTGTAGTTGTTCGTGGCCTCGGACGAAGAACCGATGCGGGTGGTCGTGTAGGGGAGGTTGAACAGGCGGGTGATGTCAGGATTGCTCGTGTTGACGACGATGGAGATCTTGTCCTCCGGGCGGAGGCGGATCTGGGACTCGGGAAGCATCACGGCGGCATCGCCGGCGGAAAGGTCCTGGAAGTAGGAGATCTCTTTGGGGGTACCGCAACTGACCATCAACAGGCAAGTTGCGGCGAGAGATGCTAACAATTGTGTTTTAGTGTGCGTCATATCAAGCAAATATAAGTGTTTTTCCTGAAAAATAAAAATCCCGGCCGATGAATTTCGACCGGGACCGTGTTTAGTGTTATGTATCGAATACGCTAGAGGACCTGGAAGTCCAGGGCCTGCAGGTCCTGCTCACGCGAGGAACTGCCGTAGAGGATGCGATATTTGCCGGGGCGGACGGACAGTCCGTCCACGGCCTCGTCATAGAAGGAGAAGGCTTCGCCGTCGAGGGTGATGGAGACCTTCTTCGAGGCGCCCGGGGCGAGCTGCACCTTGTCGAAGCCCTGCAGGGACTTGATCGGGGCGTCCGGGTTGTCGATGGCCTGGACGTAGACCTGGGCGATCTCGCTGCCGGCCACGGAGCCGGTGTTCTGGACGGTGAAGCTGACCGTGACCTTGCCGTCCTTCTTCATCGAGGACTTGCTGAGCTTGCCCTTGCCGTAGCTGTAGGTGGTGTAGCTCAGGCCGTAGCCGAAGGCGTAGAGCGGCTCGCCGCGGAAGTAGCGGTAGGTGCGGTTCTCCATGCTGTAGTCCAGGAAGTCCGGGAGGTCGGCGGTGGAGGCGTAGAAGGTGACGGGGAGCTTGCCGGAGGGGTTGAAGTCGCCGAAGAGCACGTCGGCGAGGGCCTTGGCGCCGCCCTGGCCTGCGTACCAGGCCTGCAGGAGGGCGTCATACTGCTCCTCCACGCTGGCGAAGCCCATCGCGGAGCCGGAGCAGTTGACGAACACGACCGGCTTGCCCGTTTCGCGCATCGCGCGGAGCAGGCGCTGCTGCACGCCCGGCAGCTCGATGTCGGCCTTGTCGCCGCCTTCGCCTTCCATCTGGGCGGAGATGCCGCCGATCACGATGATGGCGTCCACGTCCTGCGCGAGCTGCTTCTCGGCGGCGAAGTCCGCGAACTGGCGCTCGCAGAAGTCGGCGCGCAGCATCGCGAACGGGCCCGCGCCGCGGCGGTACTCGATCTCGACGTCGACCGGCTTGCCGGCCTGGACGTCGAAGGTCTTGTAGGCGACGCCGCGGCGGCCGAAGCCGAATCCGCGGCCGCCCATGCCGGGCTTGGCGTTCTCCACCACGCGGCCGTTGACCTTGAGGACGTAGCCGTTGTCGGAGGAGACGGTGTAGCTGAGCGCGCCGGTGAAGTCGGGCACGAAGCGGCCCTTGATGCGCACGGAGATCTTGTCGGTGGGCACGCCTTCGGCGAAACCGTAGGCACCGAAGGTGCTGAAGTTGAGCTCCTTGTAGTAGCCGCTCACCTTGGGCTGGCCCTTCAGGTCGTTGTTGTCGTAGAATTCCACGAACACGCCCTGGCCCTCGTTGAAGTCGGGCAGGTGGTAGACCGTGTTGTAGTCGTCGTTGAGCTCGCAGCCCTTGGCGTAGAGGACCTCGGCGCCGGGCACGGCGTTGCGGATGCCCTCGAGCAGGGAGTGCTTGTGGTTGTCGGTCGGGGTGCCGCCGTAGTTGCCGTTGAGCAGCTCCACGTCGTCGGCGTTGGGGCCGACCACGAGCAGGCGCTTGACGTCCTTGGAGAGCGGCAGGACGCCGTTATTCTTGAGGAGGACCATCGACTCGCGCGCGGCCTGGGTGGCCAGCGCGTCGTGCTCCTCGCTGCTGATCACGTCCTCGCCGAGGTTGGCCCAGGGCAGGCGGTCGGCCGGGTCGAACATGCCCAGCTCGAAGCGGCCGCGCAGGATCCTGCGCAGGTGCACGTCGAGGTCTTCTTCCTTGACGAGACCTTCCTGGATGCCCTCGATCAGGGCGATCATCCCCTTGCCGCACTCCAGGTCGGCGCCCTTCAGGGCCACCTCCACGGCGGCGCTCAGGGCGTCGGGCTGGGTCTCGTGCTGGCCCGGCGTGTAGTAGTTGTTGATGGCGTCGCAGTCGGTGACCACGATGGCGTCGAAGCCCCATTTGCCGCGCAGGATGTCGTTGAGCAGGCGGTCGTTGGAGCTGCAGGGCACGCCCTCGTAGCGGTTGTAGGCGCTCATCACTTCGCGCACGTCGCCTTCGACCACGAGCTTCTTGAAAGCGGGGAGGTAGGTCTCCCAGAGGTCGCGCTGCGACACGCGGGCGTCGTAGGTGTGGCGCAGCGGCTCGGGACCGCTGTGCACCGCGTAGTGCTTCGCGCATGCGTGCGTCTTATAATAATGCTTGTCGTTGCCCTGCATGCCGAGGACGGTCTGCAGGCCCAGGACGCCGGTGAGGTAGGGGTCCTCGCCGCAGGTCTCCTGGCCGCGTCCCCAGCGGGGATCGCGGAAGATATTCACATTGGGCGACCACATGGTCAGCCCGTGGTAGATGTCGCGGTCCCCCTCGCGGGAGACGGCGTTGTATTTGGCTCTGGCCTCATCGCCGGCGGCGGAGGCGATCTGCTCCAGAAGCTCCTCGTCAAACATGGCGGCCAGGCCGATCGCCTGAGGGAAGCTGGTGGCCGTGCCGCCGCGGGCCAGCCCGTGCAGCGCTTCGTTCCACCAGTTGTAGGCGGGGATGCCCAGCCGCTCGATCGCAGGAGCGTCAAAGCGGAGCTGTCCGGCCTTTTCCTCCGCGGTCATGCGGCCGACCAGTTCCTCGGCCAGTTGTTTCGCTCGTTCACGCGTCATGGCCTGTCCTTCCCTTCGGCAATGCTTCCGTCAAGCTGTCGGACCGTTTCGCCCTCCAGCAGCCGCCCCTGCACGGTGATGTGCTTCGGCGGCGTCGTGCGCGGATGCTCGATCCGCTCGATGAGCTGCTCGGCGGCGATCCTGCCCAGATCCGTGGTGTTCTGCTGCCAGGTGCTGAGCTTCGGGCTGACCATCTTGGCCATGTGGATGCCGTCGTAACCGACAATCGAAATGTCCTCCGGGACCCGGAGCCCCTCTTCGTAAATGGCGTTGATGCCGCCGATATAGGAGTAATCGTCTGAAAACAGGATGCAGCTCGGCCTCTCGGACAGCGCCAGCAGGCGCTTGGCCGCCCGGTAGCAGCTGACCGGCTCATGGTAGAGGCATTCGGTGACGTATTCGTCCGGGATCCTGAGACCGAGCTCTTCGCAGGCGCGGAAAAAGCCGGTCAGGCGGCTCTCGGTCACGGCCGTCCGGTTCCCGTGGATGTAGGCGATGCGGCGGTGGCCTTTTCCGTAGACGTAGCGGACCAGGGATTCAAGCCCGTTCATGTTGTCGGAGAGGACCGCCGCGCGGTTGTTGAACGCATGGTCCAGCGTGATGACCGGCAGTTCGGAAAAGACGAGCTCCTGTACCCGCGGATCGAAAAAGTCGGCGCAGATGATGGCCACGCCGTCCAGACCCCGGGCCAGCGCGTGCTGCAGATAGCCCGTATTCGTCGGACCCATGTTGTCGCTGATAAAGGTGATGTCGTAGCCGCGGCGCTCGGCCTCCTGCCGGAAGTTGTTGAGCACCGAGGCGAAATACTCGTGCATGAAGCCGCTGTTGGACAGGTCCGAGAACAGGATCCCGATGCTGTAGCTGCGGTTGGTCTTCAGGGCGCGGGCCGCGGTGTTGGCGGTGTAGCCAAGCTCCTTCGCGGCCGCCAGGATCCGCTGTTTCGTCTCCTCGCCGACGTCATGCCGTCCGTTGAGGGCCTTGCTCACCGTGCCCATGGAAACGCCGCAGCGCTGCGCGATCTCCTTCATGGATACCATGGACACGCCCCCTTTGATTCGAAATCGTTTTCGCAGTTTAAAAATACCGCATTCTTTGAGTTCGTTCAATAGATTTTTTGGAAAAAGTTTGCGTTTCTTGAATTTTTGTTGCAATGATCAATTTCGGCTTTTGCCTTTTGTAGTTATTGCACAGAAGAGTTTCGCAGTTTTCGTAAATGTGCCGCTATACCGCGTTTCATCCGGCAGATCGGGCTTTTTTTGCAGAATCGTCCGGACCGGACGGGGCGGTATCTGCGAAATCGATTGCCGCGAGCCGACATCCGGGCGCGGCCTTCTCTCCGGAAATGGAAGGTCTATTTCAGCTGGACAGGGAGAGCCTGGGCGATTTCATGAGAACATGAGCCGTCTCGTTTTATGGAAAATGTCATTCCGGGTATGCTGTACCATCGTGAAGATGCGGCGAAGGCGGATCTCACGGAAGATAAGGCCCGATTGAAAAAGGGAAAAGAGTGTGGTAGCATAGAAACGCATCAGCCGCTGTCTGCGATGGACGAGCGGATATGGAAGGACAGGATCCTCCCGGCATCGTGTTTGAAGGCAGCGATCAAACATCATTTACGGGGCTGTGGAAGCTTCACAGTATCAAAGAAAGGTTGAGAAGACCATGTCATTTGCAGAGCATAGGGAAAGACTGTATCAGACCTTGGCGGAAAACACTTTGGTGATCGCCTATGCCGGCATCCCCATCCATACCAACGAGGATGATTATTATGATTTCGCGGTCAACAGCCAGTACTTCTATCTGACAGGACTCGAGCGGGAAAACACCGCGTTTCTGGCGTATAAATCGGCAGAAAAGACACGGGAGTTCCTGTTCATCGAAGAGCCGGATCCAAAGTCCGAGCGGTGGACCGGAAAGATGCCCACCGTGGAGGAAGTCCGTATGATCTCGGGGATCGAGGACGTACGCTATACGGACGACCTCGAAGACACCATCGGCAGCGTTATGGGTCGCTTACGTGTGGAGCAGGCATACTTC
>JAEEGJ010032449.1_pt1 | contig 10025 bp, 14 predicted proteins | sample 8958761 | NCBI WGS metagenome assembly JAEEGJ01 (sample SAMN16246546, study PRJNA631951) | gut metagenome | biome: gut microbiome; feature: rumen; material: RS-attached | host: Bos | place: Iran: Karaj | collected 2018-10 | reverse complement strand
TAGGTGCAGAAGGTTTTTATATCTTCTAGACAATACTTCTTGTTTTTATGCCCGCCTCCGCGCGGGCCTTTTTAGTTCAAGATTTCTCCGGAGGAGAAATTTCCTATAAAGTAAAAAAGAGCTTGAGCAAATCAACTATAGTTGAACTACTCAAGCTCTACGAATAAGGAAGATATTTTTTAAGCTTTATCATCAACAGGGTTGATGTAAATAGCTGTATAACAATTGTAGTAACCAAAAACACCTGGATTTAAAGTATCAATATTATGTCCTGCATAATTCATACGAATACCATTTACTGGGTCAATTACATTGATACCATTTTCATCCTTCTCAACCAAAACATAATGTGTTGGGTTAATAGATGAATCAGAGCTAACCATCAATATAGCAAACTCTCCTACTCTTAACTTTGGTAATTCACTTTTTACCGGAAAAGGCCCCACTATATCATCTACATGCATCTCCTGTACTAATTTCAAAACACAATCACTATTACATTTGAGTGACGCGGTGTATCTATCAGAATAATTATCATTAATGTATTTAACCATTTTGAATGGATTCGAGAACTCTTTATCAATATGTTCTGTTCCATGTGTAAATCTAATTTTTATATATATATCTTCTACAACTTTCTCATCATTTATTGGCAGAGTATTATTCCCTTCCAGCCAAAGCCAATATGCAATTGCAAAGGCTCCACAACGTTTATCTGTTAATCCAAACATCATTTGATTTATAAATGCCATAATTTCACCTCCAATTTCTACAGCTATCTGCTGACACTTGGCGTTCGCCAGCAAATAGCCCCAATTACTAAGTATCACTCTCGTTATGTCCATCAACCATCTTCTCGATATCTTTAGCACGAACAAGAAAATTGTCTACGGTTTTATCCGTTAAGTTCTTAAGCTTAACCAATCCGGAATTTTCATCCACACCACTCACCTCAAACTCGTCCTGCTTAGTATCGTATGGTATTATCCGTCCATCGGCATGTGTTGCAGTAGACTTAAGATGTACACGATTTCCTGTTTGCAAATTTAAAAAACTCATATGCATCCCTCTCTTCTATGAATATAATCAAATTTTCTATCTGGCTTCCTCGCATCACCGTACATCAACTATATCCCGACTCGACCTTCGGCTTTTCCTTTTGTGATGTAATGGATGTAGTATTTCGGTAAATCATTTCCAAAATCACTGGCCAAGTCGTTATATCTTTCTTTGTAGACATTAACATCAAAAGATGAGCAACCTTGACGCCCTTCCTTCATTCCAAATGAAACAAAGTGGGTAAACAGCAAGTCTCCCTCTTTGCCGTAGGCTTTAGCGAGATCATCATGTTTCGCATAATAAAAATCGGGATCGAACACCAAAGAATAATTCACTCCATTGTATATATATTGTTTTGTGCTAGAGCCACTACCACCTGTCATATTGGAACAAAAAAGATCGTGTTCAGCACGGCGGCGTCTTGTCAATCCTGCTAATTCTTTGCCGCCAGCCTTGTTATAGTGAAGCATCGATTCCGCTATTTCATTTGCATTTTTATTTTTGCAAAGCTTTCTCAGGTTACCTTCTCCTGTGTTATATGCAAATGATATAAGAGCGTCACGTTGCTCATCGGAAAGAGGTATAGATACAATGTTATGGTCGTCTACAGCATTTGCGAACTTTTGCGTATCTTCACTAAGCAGTCGCTCTGCTTCTGCCTGATCAATCTTCATGCCTGGAGTTACGCCATGGGTGTGCCCATATCCGATAGTCCAAACTCCGACAGAATCTTGATAAGCTGCCAACCTGCATCCTTCAAATTGCTTTATTAAATCTAACCCCTTTTTACCTATTGGTCTTCCCATAGTTATACCTCCAAACATAGTTAATTATTTGCTAATCTGCTGTAATATCTGTGACACAGCCTGTCCTAATAACGCCACTTGCACCGCCATTTTAGCTAGTCTTTTGATTAGGGATGGGCGTTAATGATGCGTTGAGAATGTCCATAACTCTAGCTAAACCTTCTGGCATACCGTAATCCTTCGCATGTACATCAACATGATATTTAGCCGAATTATCTGTGGTTCTAGTGTCACCTTGGTGAGCAGCAACCGAACCCTTGATACTGACATCCAATCTAAATGGACCTAAGCTACCTTTTGCGCTAGCATCCAATTCCGCAGTTTCATCCGATGTTCTCTCTGTAGATGTGGTAGCTTTAACTTCCATATCAAATGTAATATTTGCTTGATCCACACCAAAGGTTGGAATTTTTACAATTGATAGAAGCGGAACATCCATCTTCATATCCTGCGTACCAATGGTGCCTTCATCCTCTTCACCTTGTATTGGCATAGTGTAGCTAAATGTAGTATTTCTTATTTTTCCATACTTACCATCATCGTCTTTTTCCATTCCAACTTCTTGAATGAAATTTACCGTCTGCGCTGCTAACATTGCCTGAGAATCACAAACAGCCTTAAGTGGTCCACCAATAAGCAACCCCATGTCTAGTCCGCTAAACTGATCACTAATTTTTTCACCTGCCATATTTTCACCCCCTTTTTTCTTATAAAGTTACCTTTACGAATTGGTCTCGCAACCTGAGCAAGCCTTCGGGAGGATCCTGCGATGTAAACTTAAGCTTTATACTTGCATAACTATTTTCATTGGAACGACATTTTCCGTGCGGAATGTAACCCAAAAATGTGTCTTGTTTATCGCCGTCTTGATTGTGTAAATCTACATCTCCGTATAAACGAACTTTAAAATCAACCTCAACATCATCCAACTTTAAAGACGTGATTGGAACAAGACATATCTGCGGCACTGAAATCACTTTGTAGGAAGCCACACCATTTTCATCGAAGTATGGATATTGCAAGTCAAAAACCTTTGGTGTGCCATCTTCCTCAAAGTATTCCTCCAACTTCCGAAGATGTTGCTCCTCTGACATATCGTTTACATCGATAAATGCCTGCTGAATTGCTTTGACCAAATCATCAAATGCTGCTCTCTTCGCCATAAGCTTTTCCCCTTTCTTAAAAATATTGTACCCGCGCGAATTATATTTCGAATTCGCGCGGGACCCTGTACCCGCGAAAAAAAAATTTGTCAACAGTTTTTTTCAAAAAAGTTTTTCGAATGCTCTGAATCCACATACTAAAACCAAAGAATCTCTGCTCTTTCTTTGTTTTTTGGTATTATAGGAATTACAAACCAATTCCTATAATAGATTTTCCAAAAGGGCAAAAAAATGGCAGTACTCTGGAGTTATCCAAAGTACTGCCTATGAAATGTGCAAGAGCTATCCCGCACTATTACTTCCTAGCCATATTCGGCAAATCAAATCAATAAAAAACAACGCCGTAATCACGATGAAACAAATATTATGAGCCTTAGAGCCACGATACTTCTTCTGCATCCGCACAAGGGCTGGTTGAATCAAACAAATCGCAACCCAAATCAGCAATCCAAACATCAAGCTCGGCTCTAATGCGATACGACCTTCAAAATTCATAAAATATCCAGTGTAATCCCACATCCTGCCACCAGACTTTGCTTCAATAATATAGCTAGCAACAAGCTCCGCCACAGTAGCAACTATGGTTCCAACAACAAACACTGGCAAATGCTTTTTTATTTTGAGCAATTTAAATATCCCAAGAATAATAAAAAAACCAATGCCATATATTGGAAGCCATGGTCCAAATAGAAATCCTCTATTTATAAAACCACGGTGATGATAAATCATACAACACCATATAGATTCATATACCCATCCGAAGAAACAATAGAATAAAAAATATTCCATGTTGTCGCGAAATTTATTCCATATCTTTTTCATTTGTTTCCCCTTTTTCAATGATTAGAATATTTAATCATTGCTCTGTTATTTGCAACCTCGTATCCATATTTTTGGTATAGACCCTGCGCATCCTTTGTCTTAAGCAATCCGCTGAGTCCCTCATATCTAGGCGATGACTCGATATAGGAAACTAGCGCTTTGCCAAGTCCCATGCTGCGATAGTTTGCATCAATAATCACATCGCAAAGATAATACATAGTTGCATGGTCACTTATAACTCGTGCAAAGCCCACCAACTCATCTTTGTTATCCAAAAACAGTCCATAGCAATCCGAGTTGCTCATTGCTTTGCTTACTAGTTCAACTGAGCGTTTATCTGCCCAATATGTGGTTTTAAGAAGATTGTGCACTTCTTCAACCTTTAAATTTTCCGCCCCTGATACAATACGATAATTCATACATTCTTCCCCCAAATTTTTAATCTGCCTTAACTACTTTAGCTCCAAATGGTGCTAATGCTAGTCTTGCAATCTTGAAAAACTGCAATCCAAATGGGATACCCACGATTGTGATACAAAAAACCAATCCAATAACTGCATTTGCAAGGGCAAGCTCCAATCCCGAAACAATTATCCAAATGATGTTAATCAAGAATGACACAGCACTACTATCTCCAACTATCTCTTTACCAAATGGATTAAGCGAGATAGATGATAACTTAAAGCACTGAATACCCACAGGTATACCTACAATTGTGATACACCAAAAAACGCCAGCTATCCACCAACCAATAGCACTAAATAAGCCGCCAAAAATAATCCAAATTAAATTACCTATAAAATTCATAGCATTACCTCTCTTCTAACTTTTTATTCCTAACATTGTAACCTATCAAGTAAAAGCAAGAAAGACTAATCAAGGCTATCCCCGATTAGTCTTTGCAGTCGGAGTGACGTGATTTGAACACGCGGCCCCTACATCCCGAATGTAGTGCTCTACCAACTGAGCCACACCCCGACAAAAAGCTAAATTACTTGATAGAAGTTATTATAGCAAACTTTCCTTGCTCATCCAAATAAATCCTCTACATCTATAACTTTAATTCCATTCTGAATCAACAACTCCGCAAATACTCCATGGCCATCAATTAGCTTTCCTGTGAAACTTCCATCATATATTTGTTTTACTCCACATGAAGGACTTCTTGATTGAAGTATTACTAAATCTACGCTTTCCTCAAATGCTTTCTGCAGACAAAGCTCCGCACCATCTCTAAATTCCTTATCCTTGCTTTCGCCATCTTTATTTATAACAACACCTTTAACAATTTCGCACGAAAGCCTTGGAGTTGGAAGCCCACCATCCACCTCCGGACAAACCGGAATGATTTCATGACCCTTTATGTACTGGGTAACTTTTTCACTGTAATTATTACCACCATTATATTTGCAATTCTGCCCTAGTAGGCAGGCACTAACCATGATTTTCATAATACTCCTAAATCCATAAATTCTGTCAAAAGCATTTCCGCAAACCTCTTATGACCTTCAATTGAAAAATGAACGCCATCGTATCCCATAGGAATATTCCATGTAGAAGCATCAAAAGCTACTATGCCATATTTTTCAGCTAACTCCATAAACAGACGGTTCATTTCCACACTCGCCTCTTTATATATTTGCAAATCCGGCTCGGACGCCTCTATATATGGCGGAGCAATTATAATAAATCTGCCTTTAAAATTATCCTTAACATAATCAAGCACCTGCGCCATCTTATTTGCCGCCTGGCTAGCATTAGGATTATTGGTCAACAAAACATCATTCGTACCAAGCATCATCACTACAGTGTCATCAGCATCAAGCCCTGCCAGCATATTTGAAAAATATCCATAGCTAACATCAGGCAGTTGCCGTCCATTCATCCCTTCCTCAATGACTTGGTATGAATCTGCCAGCACTTTCCTTACCATTGTAGCCCATCTTGCTTCCTCAGGATATCGACCACCTAGCAATCCTCTAGGATCATAACCATATGTATTTGAATCTCCAAATAAGATTAACTTTTTCATATGAACTCCCTATAACAAAAATTGAATTGCTAATCCCGCCAACGCGCAAACCAAAATCGCCAATCCCTCACCTATGAAGAAGCCTTTAATATGAAACCAGTAGTTGTGATATTCTGATACCATATCCTCAGTACCTTTAAATACAAAATGCGGATCGTGGCAGAACCAAATTATATCTAGCACAATAGCATCATATAAATTCACCACTGTCCACAGCAACATACCATATCCAAATGCCACGAAAAATGTCATACAACCGTTTATAAAACGAAGGATTAGACTCAGCACAACAACAAATAAAAGCGTCGCTATAATCTTTGCAACCATCTTGTTTTTTTGCGTTGGAATCTGGTCTTTATACTCATCCAACGACATTACACGCTCCTGAATCTTTGGCGGATAATTAAACAAAGTCTTGATTGGTTCTCTGGACATGATGTAAACCATCAACGTAAATACGAAACATAATACTACACTCTCAATAACAATAATCATAATCTCCACCCCTACAATCAGTATTATCTATATTACTTTCCTGCGCTATCATCTATAACCTAACAGTTTGCCACATACCTTGACTAGGATCTGAACTAAGTCGTAGAACATGGTCATACCCTAACGCCGAGAGAATATCTATAGCCTGTCCATATCCTGCATCAAGCAATTTCAAATCATGGCAATCCGAATTAATAATCACTTCGCCTCCCCATGCTTTCCATTCTTTCAGCAAGAAAGGTGCTGGATATGGTTCTAACATGTATCCGCGTGCCACACCACCAGTATTAACCTCGAGCAATGCATTTGTTTCACGCATTGTGCGCAAGGCGTCTAGTGCCAAAGCACGATATTCCAATGATTCTTCATCGTATAAATGCAGTATAGAATTGTTATATCTCACAAGATCGAAATGTCCAATTATTGATGGTTTTGATTCGCAAACATAGTCTTGAAATAACGAGAAGTACTGCTTTGCCATATCAAAGCCATTACCTCCACAGTATTCGTTGATGTATTCTTGCAAGACTTCAGAATTACCATCCACACCAATGTAACGACCGTCTGGTGTTTTAAAGTAATGTACCGAAGCAATAAAGTATTCATAATCATCTGCTTCGGAACAGCTAAACAAATCTCGCTCGATACCTAGATATATCGCCATGCGCCCATTATACTCTTGCTTCAAGCGACGTATCTCGTCTTTATAATCCTCCTCTTTGGATTGATTGATACAATGTGCTCCATCAAACATCTGAGGTGCATGAGAAGAAAAGCCCAACGATACAAAGCCCTTTTCATATGCTGCGTGGGCAATATCTTTCGCAGAGGATTTTCCATCACAAAACGTCGTATGTACATGAGCTGATGATAATAAATCTGACATCATATTCTCCCCATCATTATTCTTCAAACCCATAGTTTAACAACTATATTTCTTGATTTCACAGTTCTTGATTCCACAAGATGAAAACTCTTCATTATCCATTTCTCTGAAATAGGATTCTACTATCCTCACAATTCCATTATGAGCTACCAAGATAACTTCTCTATCTCCCGCCTTTATATCATCTATAAGATTATATATTCTCTGAGCTAGCTGTAACATAGATTCACCTGTTCCAAATCTACTTGCCATGTCCTTTTTGGCTTCATGGAACTCAGCGCCATCTCTTGGGGTAGATTCATATCTGCCAAAATTCTGCTCTATAAGTCTTGGCTCTACTTCCATAGGTATTCCTGTTATCTCTGAGATATGCCTTGCGGTTTCCTTTGCCCTCACAAGCGGTGATGTCAAGATTACATCTGCAGTAATACCCTGCTCTAATATCTTTTTTCCTGTCTCTACAGCCTGCTCATGTCCTCTCTGAGTAAGCTCGATATCTGTTGCTCCACATATTTTATTTTCTACATTCCAAACGGTTTCCCCGTGTCTTATAAAATAAAAGTGCTGCATGCTTATTATCTCCACTCTATTTCAATAAATACATTTCAAAAACCTTATGAACATCCAGATGAGTATTAGTTCGTTCATAGCTAGTCTTCTCATAATATTCTTTAACTGACATTAATTATACAAAATTCACTCCTCCAACAAAAGAAGAAACTAGCATAATCTCGTCGTGCTATGATAAGTCAAACAAAAAACTTCTATCGAAAAAACCGATAGAAGTTTTTTAATCCATCTTACTGGCTTTATAAAATATCATATCTTTGGTTAGTTATAGTTTTATTAAAACTTATGTGCGACAAAATCCAAAGCATGCTTTAAATGGATTTCTCCATCTATGCGGACTTTGAATTTGAGGGTTAACTTTATTTTTTTCATAAACCTTTTTTGCTATTTTATCTTTGGGAATAAGTACACTTTCTTTAGTTTTCACATTATCCAATTTATCCGATTTTTTCGTTTTTACCGGTTTCTCCGGTTTATAACCAATTAAATTCTTGATAATCTCACGATGTCTTGATTTATTCCAATTTAACGACTTTAATTTTTTTAAATTGTTTTCATATGTATCTTTTTCTGCTGCTGGAATTTCAGAAGTTGATTTTTTAATAAATGCATTGAAATACTTAAAGACAGTTAACATATCGTAGCTTTTATCTAATAATTTCTCAATCTTGCCACTTTCTTTTTTATCGTAAACATCTATCATCTCAGAAATACTTTCATTAGTAGCTTTTATCGTTAAATTATCACTTTGTTTATTTTTATCGATTTGTCCAAACTTATCTTTAACTATTTCAGAATATTTAGCATTAACCAAATCACTCTCTTTTTCCAGCTTCTTTAAAAGTGAAGATAAATATTTATTTAAGCCAATATCAAAAGTTATGTTCTCTAGTTCAATCTTGGCATCATTATATTTATCTATTAAACCAACTAATTCATTTCCCAATCTGCCATAATGAAATTCCTCTGGAATTAATTTCTCATAATATTTATCTTTACACTCATATATTTTATCTGTCCAGTCATATAATTTAGATAATATATTATTCTTCATGTTATCTATTGCAAAGCTTTCTTTAGCAGAATTATCGCTACATTTGTTTATTTCATCCGCCAGTTCCTTCAAGTTAGCTAATATGTCTTTTAGTATATTATCATCCTCCGGTAAAACAGCCCCCTTCTTTTCATCAAAAGTATCTTCCACTACATTTATGCATTGATTTACATACCATTTCATAAAAATATATACTTCTAAAGGAGTCATTTCTTTTTTACTATCTTCTTCCAAATTCGTTTCTTCAGACATAATTCTATTGCTTTGACGTTCTTCACTTTTTTGAGGCTCCCCCCGATTTTCAATACTTTCTTTATCTTCTATTTTTTTAAAATAATCTATCTTCTTACATTCCTCTATTTGCTTGTTTGTTATGTATAATACATATTTCATATAACCAATCAATCGATTAGGACTAAAATCCAAAGGTGAATTATCTTTATTCTTTTGTTTTTTTGATTTTTTGAAATTTACAGCTACCTCATTTTCATATACACCAATAGCGTAAATTTCTTTTACTAAATTTTCACGAATCTTATGTATTCTTGAAAAAAACTTAATTAATTCATTATAATTAAGCTTGGCTATATTTCCAGGTTTCTTTTTATCTTCTTCTGCCGATGCAATTATCCTATCAATTTCTTTTAATTTTTCATCTAAATCTGCCTTCTTTATTTCTTTTTTTCCATCATATGGCCAACTTTTAATAGCACCTAAAAATCTGTCTATCTTTCTTTGTTCTATGTAAAATGTTGTTTCTAAATCCTTCTTAGACACGCTGACAGGTTCGTCTTGCTGTTGCATATTATTATTTTTTTTATTATTAATTTCATCTATTATTCCATTCAAAATAATTAGATGTTCATTAATCTCGTCTTTGCCATTTCCAATCGAATCTAATACTTTATCATCCTTTATTTGCTCTAGTTTTTCTATCCAATCTTCAACTTCAAATTTAAATACATCATGTAGCGCCATTTGCCCGTCCCCTTTCTTTTAACTACTTGCTCCTATTTACTATTCAAAAATTTTTTTAGCTTATTTTCCTCCCATAATAATCTTGTTATATCTCTTGTTAACTCACTTTTTCTCATTTTTTCATAATCACATAGATGAAGCTATCTAAGTCCATGCCATT
>JAEEGJ010032441.1_pt1 | contig 10026 bp, 5 predicted proteins | sample 8958761 | NCBI WGS metagenome assembly JAEEGJ01 (sample SAMN16246546, study PRJNA631951) | gut metagenome | biome: gut microbiome; feature: rumen; material: RS-attached | host: Bos | place: Iran: Karaj | collected 2018-10 | reverse complement strand
GGAGAAGAGTCGCGAACGGGATGCTCTTTGTCGTCGTATGCGCGGTAACTGGAAAGATAGATGTAGTGGCCGACGCTTTTCAAGGCGAGCGGCACGTAGTAGGGGAGCTCAGCGGTCGGATAGATCATAAAATCGACCATGCCGTCGTAGTTATTGGAAAGCAACTGTTTGAAGACGGTCTTGTCCTTCGCGTTGGCCTTGATGTAGCGGAGGTTCGGCTTCTGGCTGGTCATGTCGTCTAGCGAGACGGCATCCACATCGTAGCCAAGATCGGCGAGTTTGGGCGTGAGATACTGGCCCATGGCGCCAGTCGCCCCTAAAATTAACACTTTTTTAGCCATCAGTGACTCCTGTATTGTCTATTATATTATTGGTAAGATTGGAATACTGTAACCATGTAAAGCAAAATCACAACGTTTTGACAAAAAATAAAAGAAATACAATGCGGCTGATAGATTGACTTTTTGCATGTGGCGTATAGGTTAAGTATATACGGGATTTTTCATTAAAATTGGAGCGATGACATTTATGAGTACGACAAATCCATTGCTTTTGGCCTTGAAGGAAAAAGGTTGCACGGTTGAAGAAACGCTGGCGGAGACGCTAATGGGCAACGAGAAGCTTTACGAAAGGCTTCTAAAGAAGAAATTGCCAGTCTTGCAGTGTGTTGACAAAATGGCGGCCGCATTGGCCGCCGGCGATGCCGCGGCCTGCTTCGAGGCAGGCCATGAAATCAAAGGCGTCTATGCAAGCCTCGGCTTGAAGCCGTTGTTGGTGATCTGCAACGAAATCGTCGAGACGACCCGCAAGGGCGAATTGACGGGCGTCGCAGAGAAACTGCCCGCCTTGAAAGCGCTTCATGACGAAATTTTGGAAATCATTGCAAAATATTGATTTCGAACGATAAGGGCCGGCTGACATATATGATGAATACCACCCCCGGAGCAAGATGAATACCCCCTCTGATTTAAACGAATGCAGAATCTTGCTTGTTGACGACAACGACTGGCAGGCCGAATATATCAAAGGCATGTTGGACGATGTGCATGCGTCAGTGACGGTCATGCACGGTGGCGAAGCGGCGATCGATCTTCTAAAGCAGGGCGGTCAATCGTTCAGCTGCGTGCTCATGGAAGTTGACATGCAGGGGATGGACGGTTTGAAGACGGCCCGCGCCATTCGCGAGATTAATTCGCAGGACATGCAGCTTCTGCCAATCGTCGGCCTGCTGCATGACGCAACGGATGAACGTTGCGGCGACGTGATGGCGGCAGGCATGAACGGCTGGCTTGTGAAGCCTGTCATGCCACCGGACCTGTATGAAGCAGTGGAGCATTACCGCCATGTCACCTTCCTTGGTCAGAAAGGCGTCATGGATGATTTTTCGCAGATGACCGCCTGCGTGCTGACAACGAAAAAGGCCGACTCAAAGGAGTTGGCCGCCATTCTGCATTCCCATGGCGTTTCGGTCGTCGAGTTCCAGACGTTCGGCGATGTTCTTGAGTATTTTGAGAAAAACGACCCCGTGGATTTCCTGTTCGTGGAATGGCCTGCGGACGAGCATGGCGACAGCGGACTTGTATCTCGTGTGTCGCATTTTTGCGCGAACGCGTTCAAACACATGATCGTGCTTTCACAGAAATGGGATGCCATCGAATCCGAAGCGGCGAGATTGCCGATCGCCGCGAATATGAGCCTTCCATTGTCGCAGTACAAAGTGTTGAACGTCCTGCAGAAAGTGGTGCAGGATACGACGGAAGCCGAAGGGAACAGCGAGTCAATCGACTACAAGGGGTGCAAAGTGCTGATTGTCGACGACAACGAAATGACCGGCATGGTTCTGCAGAATGCCGTGGCTGGGCTTGGCGCCGACACGGAGATTGTGGAGAGCGGCGAAGAGGCGCTGAAAGTCCTGTCGTCATCAAAGGAAGGCGAATATTTTCTGGTCTTCATGGATGTCTTCCTGCCGGGCATGCGCGGCCCCGAAGTCGCCGCTGCGTTCCGCGCGTTGGACCGTTCGGACGCAACGACGCTGCCGATCATAGGCATATCCGGTAATTCCGGCATCACATTGGTCGATGAAGCCGCGTCGTCCGGCATGAACGCTTTGTTGCTGAAGCCTATCAAACGGAACATCCTGTTGCAATACATGGAGCTGTTCTTCAAGGAGAAGCGTGACGGCGGTGCCATCACCGACCGTATGCAGAAGGAATTGAAGGACTTGCAGAGCCGTAACCGCGGGTTGCAATTGGAAGCCGCCAACGAAAAGTTCAGCACGGCGCTGTTGCGGCATTCCGTCATATCTGAAAATTTCGAAGTGTTTTTGCAGAAAGTCCATCAGGATTTATACAAGGCTCGCGGTGACTGCAAACGCATCATCTGGCTGGCAGTCGATGGCGGCGGCGAAGTCGCCATAGGGCTGGCTTCCCATCGTTCGCCAAAGGATGAAGCACCGCCACAAGCGGTGATAGATGCCGTGCTGTCATGGTGCCGTGATGCCGTGCCGCGTCTTCAGGAAAGCGGAAAAATTATTTTGGCACAGGGAGACGATCTGGACGAATTCCGTAAAGTTGAGGGCTGGACGAGCGGTGCTCTTCTGCTGATTCCTGTGCGGATCAACATGACGCTTTGCGGGATGATGCTGATGGTTTTCGAAAGCGAAATCGTTCTGGACGAGACGATTGATGTCCGCAGCCGAATTCTTTCCGACACATTGTCGTTAACGCTTGTGCAGGATCAGCAACGCAAGGCGTTGGAGCGTGAACGTGACCGCGCCGTGACGGCTGAAAGGACGAAGAGCAACTTCTTCGCACAAGTCAGTCATGACATCCGCACGCCGTTGAATGCCGTAATTGGCTACGCGGATTTGCTAAGTTCTGGCAAATATGAACACGGAAAAGAGCAGGAGTACTATGAAAACATTGTACTCTGTGGCAACGCCTTGTTGAATCTCATCAATAACGTGCTGGATTTGAACAAGTTGGGCGCGGGACAGATGGAAGTCTCACCGGAAACGGTCGATTTTGCGAAAATGGCTCGCGATGCCATACAAATCTTCTCATTGGATGCGAAGGCGAAAAATCTCAGCCTGGTGTGCGATATTGGAAATATCCCGCTGCTGGATTTGGATAAAAAGCATCTGTTGCGGATTCTAGTCAATTTCCTCAGCAACGGCGTGAAATACACGAACACGGGCGGCGTGACGTTGCATGCCGCGTTCCATGAAGACACATCCGACACAGGCACGTTGCGGTTTGAAGTGGAAGATACTGGTATCGGTATTGCGGACAACCGCCAGCAGGAGATGCTGAAGCCCTATGAGCAGACTGGCGCGTTGCAGATTCGCATGGAAGGCACTGGTTTAGGACTCGCGATCAGCCGTTCATTGATTGAATTGATGGGTGGCAAAATGTCGTTAAAGAGCCAGCTTGGAAAGGGAAGCACGTTCATCGTCGAATTGCCAGGCATCCATTATCGGAAGGCTGTCGCGTCGGGCGAAGCGCAACCTGCCGCAAAGGCTGGCGATTGCAGCGAGATGTCGCTGCTGCTGGTGGACGATCTCGACATGAATCTGCGCGTTCTGGCGGCCGTCTGCAAGAAGTTCGGATTCAAGGACATCGTCACAGCGCATGACGGAAATGAAGCGTTGGAGAAGATGAAACAACAGCATTTCCATTTGGTATTGTCCGACATTTGGATGCCGAATTTGGATGGCTTCGGCTTGATTGAAAAAATCCGACAGGATGAATCGCTCAAAGACATTCCTGTTTTCGCGATTACGGCTGACGCAAGCTCCATAAAAGATGATCGCGCGAATCTTTTCGCGTCCATCGTCTTGAAACCGATTACCAGCGCGAAATTGCAGGAAATCGTAGATAAGGTGTTTGGGTGAAATACGTTGCAATAGAATAAGCCAGAAAGCGAAGCGGCGCGACATGTGCATGTCGCGCCGCTTGTCATTTTTTTGGTCTATTCCAAGAAGAATGGCGAGTCTTCGTCAATCCGTTTTTTCAGTTTCGGCTTTTCCGGCTGGGCGTTTTCCGCCGATGGCTGTGTTTCTTCCGATGGAACATTTTCTGTTGGCTGACCGTCCACTGACGGCACGCCGTTCGGCTGCTGTTCAGGCGAATCGGGAGCTTCCTCCTCTTCGGGAGCGTTCGGATCGGCCTGCCGTCCTCTGTCCAGAACGTTGATTTTTTCCACTTGATAGACAGTGACGCGGAAGCCGCGAGCGTCGCGTGAACGGAGGGCGATGTCTTTGAAATCGACCTTCACGGACGAGCAGGAACGGCGACGGTTGGCGACGAGTTGGAATTCGATGACCACGCCGTCGTTCGTGTACAGTTCCCTGATGACGCAATCCTCCGGAATGATATGGTACTCCTTGTTGAGCATGAACTGCCCAATGCGGAATCGTTTCGCATACCATGTTCCAGAGACTTTGTCTTGATAAATAATGGAATAGACTTGCGAACGGTTCGCGACCATGACGTATTTCGTCGGCCCAATATATTCCTTTTCAGGAACTTGGATAACGCGGCAGGAACCGTCGTTGCGCAAAAGGACAAGCTTGTCGAATTCCGTGCAGACAACGGGCGCGGCATCCTTTGCGGACGCTTTGACGTTCGTGCCGAGGAAGTTGTTCACTTTGTCGTGATAGACTTTCACGTCGCGCCGCGCGATGTCGCGCGCCTTGACGGTTTCCAACTGGGCGATTTCCGTGCGGCGTGGATAGAGGCTGCCGTACTTTTCCTTGATGCCTGTCAGATATTCGATGGAGTAGCGTTCGATATGCGCGAGATTGTCGTTGATCGTCTCCATGTCCTGCAGGATTTTGGCGAGCTCCTGTTCGTTTTTACGGATGTCGAAGAGGGAGATGCGGCGGATTGGAATCTGGAGGAGCTTATCGATGTCATCGTCCGTGATGGGGCGGCGCAGTTTATTGACATGGGCTTCCAGTCCTTTCCGCGTTTCTTTGAAAATCGCTTCGACGGTTTCGCATTTTTCAATCCGCTTGTAAATACGATTTTCGATGAAAATCTGCGCAAGCGTCTTTTCGTGGAACAGTTTCTCCTGCTTTTCACGTTCGATTTCAAGCTCTTTCGTCAGATATTCCTTCAGCTTATCGACGTTTCGCGCGAGAACTTCGGAAACGGTCATTTCGACTGGCACGTCATTCTTGATGACGCGCAGAACGGAATTGATGGAGACTTCGCAGTTCGTGTAGGCGTACAGTTCGCGGATGGTCTCCTCCGCATAGACGCCGCGGGCCAGCGTGATTTCGATGGCGACTGCATTGGTCGTGTAATCAACGATGGAGGCGATCTTCAACTTGCCTTTTTTGGCGGCGTCTTCAATGGATTCGAGAAGCTTTTCCGTGTTGGTGTTTGGCGGAATTTCGCGAATGACGATTTTCTTGTCGCCGTCTGGCTCGATGCGTGCACGAACGCGAATGCGGCCGCGGCCGTCGTCGTATTCGGAAACGTCCATGATGCCGCCTTGCAGGAAATCTGGATAGAGCGGTTCGGGCTGCTCGCCTTTGAGCAGGGCGATCTCCGCGTCGATGAGTTCATTGAAATTGTGCGGGAAGATGGTGGTCGTCATGCCGACGGCGATACCGTCTGAACCGAGCATGAGCAGGGCGGGAATTTTGGCGGGAAGGCAGACTGGTTCCTGGCTGCGGCCGTCATACGATGGCACGAATTCCGTGATTTCCTTACTGAACATCGTGTCTCGCGCGAGCTGCGTGAGGCGGCATTCGATGTAACGTGGCGCGGCGGCGCGGTCACCCGTGAAGATATTGCCGAAATTGCCCTGCTTCTCAATGAAATACTCTTTGTTGGCGAGTACGATCAATGCGTCTCCGATGGATTGGTCTCCATGCGGATGGTAGTGCATGGTGTCACCGATGGCGGAGGCGACACGGTTGAAGCGTCCATCGTCTATGGCGTTCAGACAGTGCAAGATACGGCGCTGGACGGGCTTCAGACCGTCGTCCACGTCTGGAATGGCGCGATCCTGAATGACGTAGGAGGCGTATTCGATATAATAGTTCGCGACCATCTTGCGCAGCTGGTCGTCGTCCTGTTCGTAGGAGTCTGGAATGGGTGTCGCAGACAGCGGGATGTTTTCGTCTTCGGAATTCATGTTATGTCAAGTCAAAGAAGCAGTTGCGCATGATGTAGTCTTTGCGTTCGGGCGTGTTGTCGCCCATGAAGAACTGGAGCATGGAGTCGATGTTCTTCACGTTGTCGATATTGACGGGAAGGAGGCGGATGCCTTCATCGACGAACTGCCCGAATTCATGGGGAGAGATTTCTCCAAGTCCTTTGAAACGCGTGATTTCGCAACCTCTGCCAAGTTCGCTGACGGCTTCCGCGCGTTCGCGTTCATTGTAGCAGTAGATGTTGCGTTTCTTGTTGCGGACGCGGAACAGCGGCGTCTCCAGAATGAACAGATGGTCGGATAGCACAAGTGGCTGGTAGAACGTCAGAAAGAACGTGATGAGCAGAATGCGGATGTGGAATCCATCGACGTCTGCATCAGAGGCGATGACGATTTTTCCGTAGCGCAAATCATCCATCGACTCTTCGATACCGAGGGATTTCATGATGAAATACAGCTCTTCGTTCTTATAAACTGTGTCCTTTTTCTTCCCTTGGCAGTTGAACGGCTTGCCGCGCAGGGGGAAGACGGCCTGGTAGTCTGGATCGCGGGCGGAGATCATGTTGGCAGCCGCGGAATCACCCTCCGTGAGGAAGAGCATGGAGGCGGCACATTTGTCCTTCTCCTCCTGCTTTTTCTTGGAATCGTAGTCGCAGAGATGGTATTTGCAGTCGCGAAGTTTCGGAATCTTGAGAACGGTCTTCTGGGCCTGTTCCTTCGCGCCTTTTTTGACAGCTTGGATCTGTTTGCGGACGTTTTCGTTCTGCGCGACCTTCTCCAGAATGGCGGCCTTCATGGCCGGATTCTTGTAAAGGGCTTCCGCGACGGCCGCTTTCACTTGGTTGACGATGTCAACGCGGATATCCGTGTTGCCGAGCTTGTTCTTCGTCTGCGATTCGAAGATAGGATTGGTCAGTTTGACGGCAACCGCCGAGACGATGCCGTTGCGGATGTCGCTGGCTTCGATAGGTTTTTGCGAAATTTCGTTGACGGCTTTCAGAATGCCTTCCTTGAAGGCGGAGAGGTGGGTGCCGCCGTCGTTCGTGTACTGTCCGTTTACGAAGGAATAATAGACTTCATCCGTGGAGCCAATATGTGTGAAAGCGAATTCCAACGTGTCTGATTTGAAATGGAACGGCGGGTAGAGGGCTTCTCCTTCCAATTTGTTTTCAAGCAGGTCGAGCAAGCCTTTGCGTGAGAAATAGCGTTCGCCGTTCAGATAGACGGCGAGGCCCGAATTGAGCCATGCGTAGTTCTGCATGCGCCGTTTCAGATGCTTGGGATCAAAATGGAAATTCGGGAAGACGGAGACAGACGGCAGGAAGTAGATTTCCGTGCCGTTCAGTTCGGATGTCACGCCGCGTTCGCTTTTCTCCAAAATGCCTTCCTTGAAGAAGGCAGTCATGGATTTGCCGTCACGCCGCGACGTGACGGTGAACACATCCGACAAAGCGTTGACGGCTTTCAGACCAACACCGTTCAGACCGATGGAGAAGGCGAATGGACGGTTCTCCGTGTCCGAACTGAATTTGCCGCCTGTGTTGATCTGCGAAACGCAGGCGATGACGGAATCCAACGGGATGCCGCGGCCGTAGTCGCGAACGTGGACGGAACCGTCCTCCTTTACATCGACTTCGATCTTCTTGCCGAAGCCGGAGGTGAATTCGTCGATGGAGTTGTCGATGACTTCCTTTAGAAGGATATAGATGCCGTCATCCTGATGCTCACCGTTGCCTAAACGGCCGATATACATGCCGGGGCGTGACCTGATATGCTCAAGGGAGGACAAGGTCTTGATGTCGGCATCTGTATAGGAGCTGGTGTTCGGAAGCGTAGGCACAGTAGGATATCCAATTGATGTTCAGTGTGATAAGGCGTTTTGCGGTCGATCGTCGTGACGACGTGGCTAGTTAGCGGTCGTCGTCATCATCGTCATCGTCATCGTAATCATCGTCGTCGTCGAAGTCGTCATCGTCGTCGTCGAAATCGTCATCGTCGTCGAAATCGTCTTCTTCTTCATCAAAATCGGAAAGCTCCTGATCTTCGAGATCGAGATCGTCTTCATCGTCGTCGTAGTCGTCAAAAAGGTTTGACGTCGAGCTGATCATCTGCTGGCATTCCGGGCAGAGACCGTCATTCTTCTCGACTTCCGAAACAAGGACTTTGCAGTCGCAATACGGGCATTTGATTTTTTCGCCTTTCGCCATGGTTGTATCTCCTATTCTATGCTATCGGGGTGTGAAACCGCAAGCAAATTTTTAACTAAGTGGTTGTGCAGGTGCGTCTTCTTCGAAGGGCTTTAACGGCAGGAGGAACTCGATATTGGTAGGTTTCTCTTTGATCTTTGATATGAGCATCTCCATCGCCTCCTGCTGCGGAGCGGCCAGAAGGGCCTTCCGCAGGCTCCACATGCGGGAGAGTTCGTCCGGATGGACGAGCAGCTCTTCACGCCGCGTGCCGCTCTTTTCGATGTTGATGGCGGGATAGACGCGCTTTTCCGCAAGGTGGCGGTCTAGATCCAGTTCCATGTTGCCAGTGCCTTTGAACTCTTCAAAGATGACTTCATCCATCTTAGACCCTGTGTCAATGAGCGCGGTTGCAAGAATCGTCAGACTGCCGCCATTTTCAATGTTGCGGGCCGCACCGAAGAAACGCTTCGGTTTATGGAGGGCGTTCGCGTCCACACCACCGGTGAGGATGCGTCCGCTGTGCGGTTCGATTGTGTTGTAGGCACGTGCAAGACGCGTGATGGAATCCAGCAGGATGACGACATGGCGGCCGTGTTCGACCTGTCGTTTAGCCTTCTCTATGACCATTTCGGCGACTTGTACATGTCTGTCTGGCGGCTCGTCGAAGGTGGAGGAGACGATTTCGCCTTTCACGACGCGTTTCATATCCGTGACTTCCTCCGGCCGTTCGTCGATGAGCAAAACGATCAGCTGGATATCTGGATTATTGGCTGTGATAGCGTTCGCAATCTTTTGCAGGATGATGGTCTTGCCTGTACGTGGCGCGGCGACGATGAGGCCGCGTTGCCCGCGGCCGACAGGCGTGATAAGATCGATGATACGCGTCGAAAGATCGTCCGGCTTGTGTTCAAGCAATATGCGTTGCGTCGGGAAATAAGGCGTCAGATTTTCGAAGGGGATCGTCTCTTTCTTGCGGAGCGGGTTGTCTCCATTGATGGAGAATATCTTGCTGAGCACGAAGAAACGCTCTTTTTCACGCGGCTGACGGATTTGGCCGATGACGGTATCGCCTGTGCGGAGGGAGAACCGTTTGACCTGCGACGGACTCATGTAGATGTCTTCCGGGCAGGCAAGATAGGAAGCGTGCGGACTTCTGAGGAAGCCGAAACCATCACCCATGACTTCGAGCACGCCGCCGCCGATCATAACGCCTTGTTGCTGGGCGGATGTGGCCTTCACGATTTCGAAGAGCAGATCATGTCTGGAGAGGGAGCCGACGCCTTCGATATTGAGGGCGTTGGCCCGCTGGTTGAGCTCGATCATGCCGAGGCTCTGGAGTTCAGTCAAATCCAGCAACGGCTTGCCGGTGAACTCTTCGGTCGCTAGATAGTCCTCGTCGTTGTCGAGGTCTTTCGGGATACCGTCGTCGTAGCGCTTTTTATATTTATTATTGTAGGAAAAACTTTCCTTATTATAATTGTCCCGTTTATTCTGGTTGTATTTGGGCGGCGGGTTGTCATAACCGCGATTGTTTTTCGGTTGTGCATCCACTGACGGCTCTCCGCTTGACATAGCGGGGGAGGGTTGCGGGGGAGGACCCCACGATTTGGCGGGAGCTGTATTAAATTTGGCCGCTTTGAACCCGATGGCGCGACGAGCGGCTGGTTTCCGC
>JAEEGJ010032439.1_pt1 | contig 10027 bp, 8 predicted proteins | sample 8958761 | NCBI WGS metagenome assembly JAEEGJ01 (sample SAMN16246546, study PRJNA631951) | gut metagenome | biome: gut microbiome; feature: rumen; material: RS-attached | host: Bos | place: Iran: Karaj | collected 2018-10 | reverse complement strand
ATGAACATGCCGGGGAAAGACACCCTTTCGGCGTTTCGGTAAGCGGCTTCGACGGCGCTTTCAAGATCGTCCCTTACGGCGACGACGTTCAGCACTCTGCCGCCCGCCGTGACGAAGCCTTCCTCCGTCTTTTTGGTGCCGGCGTGCACGAGCGAAACGCCCTCGTCAAGCTCGCCCGCTTCAATGGGCAGACCCTTTTCGTACTTGCCGGGGTACCCGCCGGAGACGAGCACCACGTTGGCTGCCGCCCTGCCGGAGAATACGACGGGCGTTTCGGCGAGCGTACCGTTCTCGCAGGCGAGCATCGCGTCGAGCAAGCTCGACTCCATAAGGGGGAGTATCGTCTGCGCCTCGGGATCGCCGAAGCGGCAGTTGTACTCGATCACCTTGGGGCCGTTCTTCGTGAGCATCAGCCCGAAATACAGGCAGCCGGAGAAGGGACAGCCCTCCGCCCGCATGGCGTTTATCGTGGGCAGGAATATCCTCTCCATGCACTCCCTGGCGGCTTCCTCCGTATAGAAGGGGTTGGGCGCGATAACGCCCATGCCGCCGGTGTTGGGACCCTTTCCGCCCTCGAATATCGTTTTATGATCCATCGAGGCGACCATCGGGACGACGGTCCTGCCGTCGGCAAAGCTCAGCACCGTTACCTCCGGCCCCTCCAAAAACTCCTCAACGAGCACCCTTGCGCCGGATTCGCCGAAGAGCTTGTTTTCCATGAGCTCCCTTACCGCGGCTTCCGCCTCCCATTTTGTGCGGCAGATGAACACGCCCTTGCCGAGCGCAAGCCCGTCCGCCTTGACGACCATGGGCGGCTCGTTTTCATTGACGTACTTAAGCGCATACTCAAGGGAATCGAGCTTCGCCGCCCTTGCGGTGGGGACGCCGTATTTTTCCATCAGCGACTTTGCGAATATCTTGCTCGCCTCTATCCTTGCCGCCGCCTTCGACGGGCCGAAGCAGGGCACGCCCATCCCGCGGAGCATGTCCGCCATGCCCATGGCAAGCGGATCGTCCGGAGTGACAACGGCGAAATCGACGGGATGAGCTTCGGCAAAAGCCCTTACCCCTTCCATGTCGGTCGCCTTTACGGGGAAGCATTCGCAGAATTCCGCCATGCCCCCGTTGCCGGGCAGCGCGAAGATCCTTTCGACGCGCTCGTCCTCAAGAAGCTTTTTCGCTATGCCGTATTCGCGGCCTCCGCCGCCTATTATGAGAATGTTCATCGTATCATCCTTTGTCCGTTATCAGTGATGGAACAGCCTTATGCCGTTCATCACCATGGTTATGCCGAGACGGTCGCACTCCTCTATGACTTCGCCGTCGCGCTTGGAGCCGCCCGCCTGAACGATGTATTTGACGCCGCTCCTTGCCGCCCTCGTGATATTGTCGGAGAAGGGGAAGAACGCGTCGGAAGCGAGCGCGACGCCTGCCCTCTTATCGAGGAACGCGCGCTTTTCTTCCTTCGTGAGCTCGGCGGGTCTTTCGGTGAAGAAGCGCTGCCATTCGCCCTCCTTCAAAACGTCGTCCGCGTGATCGGAGATATAGCAGTCGATGCAGTTGTCCCTGTCGGGGCGGGCGATACCCTCCCTGAACGGGAGCGCCAATACCTTTTCATGCTCCCGCATGAGCCAGTTATCCGCCTTGTCGCCCGCAAGCCGCGTGCAGTGTATGCGGGACTGCTGCCCCGCGCCGACGCCGATCGCCTGCCCGTCGACCGCGTAGCAAACGGAGTTCGACTGGGTGTATTTGAGCGTTATCATGGCGACGATGAGATCGCGCTTCGCGGAATCGGGAAGCTCCTTATTCTCCGTGACGATATTCGTCAGGGTGCTTTCGTCGAGCACGGCGTCGTTCCGCTTCTGGGTGAAGCGCACGCCGAATACCTCCTTCGTTTCCGATTCGGGAGCGGAGTAATCGGGATCCATCTTAATTATGCAGTATTTGCCGCCCTTTTTGGTCTTCAAAAGCTCCAGCGCGTCCGCATCGTAATCGGGCGCGATGACGCCGTCCGAGACCTCGGGCTTTATGACCATGGCGGTCAGAAGATCGCATTTATCGGAGAGCGCAATGAAATCGCCGAAGCTGGACATGCGGTCCGCGCCGCGCGCACGCGCGTAAGCGCAGGCAAGGGGCGAATCGTTTATGTTTTCGATATGCTTAACGAAGAGCTTTTGCTTCATCACGTCGGAAAGCGCAACGCCTACCGCCGCGCCCGCGGGGCTGACGTGCTTGAAGGACGCCGCAGCGGGAAGCGAGAGCGCCGCCTTCAATTCCCTGACGAGCTGCCAGGAATTGAACGCGTCGAGGAAATTGATATAGCCGGGGTTGCCGTTAAGCACCTCAAAGGGGAGGTCTCCCCCGTCCGGCATGGAGAGCATCGCGGGGTTCTGATTCGGGTTGCAGCCGTATTTGAGCTTCAGTTCTTTCATGTCCAATCTTTCCTTCCGATCGTTATTCGTATTTGTTGATAAGCCTGTCGGTGAAATCCATCGTTTTGGGATCGATAAAGCGCACGTACAGCGCGACCTTATTATCCTCGTTGATGCCGTTCCAGACCATGTCGGTGAATTTGTCGATATCGTTCGGGATCGCCACCTCCCAGGGCTCGCCCTCGAAGGTCTTCAAAACGTCGGTCCCGCCCATGTAGGTGTGGATGTAATGCGCGCAGCCGGGACGGTTCTCATAGCAGAAGAAATGGCGGGAGCAGGTATGCCCCTCCGGATCGCCCGCCTTGAGCACGGAAAGCTCGAAGCTCGGCACGCCGTTTTCAACCGTTACGAGACCCGATATCCTTGCGGTGAAATGAGGGGGATCGGGCTCGAAGCAGCGGGTGCGAAGCGCCGATTCGAAGCTGCCGCCCAAAACGAGCGCGTCGTAAACGGTGTCCGTCTGGTCGCCGTTGGTGACTATCACCTTGTTTCCGAGCACCCTTATCGGGGAGTAGATGATGAGCTCCGCATGCTCGGGATCCTTCTTCGCGGTGTAGTTGATGGCAAGATCGTCCCCGCGCCTGGTGAATCTCCTTGCGCGGCTGGAGGCCGATCTTCCCATGATGAAATAGGCGATCGCGATCTCGCCGCGAGCGGTGGTGCCGAGTATTATTCCGCGCCCCGAATACTGCTGGGTGCGAAGCAGGGAAAACAGTTTTTTCATATCAAAGCTCCGATCCTTCCTGTTTTTTCTTTTGAAATCGCGGCTGCGACAAGCTCGCACGCGCGGGGCAGGAGCTGCCATTCCGCCTGCTCCATGACCCTTCTCTGCAATATCTCGGGAGTGTCGCCCTCCTCGATATCGACTGCCTTCTGAAGGAGTATGGGACCCGCGTCCGCCTCCTCCGTAACTATATGCACCGTCGCGCCGGTGACTTTGACTCCCCTTTCGAGCGCCGCCCTGTGCACCCTGAGCCCGTAGAAGCCCTTGCCGCAGAAGGAGGGGATCAGCGAGGGATGCACGTTTATTATCCTGCCGGCGTACTCGTTTATGAAGTCTGCGGAGAGTATCCTCAAAAACCCGGCGAGGACGATCAGCTCTATCCCGTTCTCCTTAAGGAGCGAGCTAAGCTCCTCCTCGAAATCGGGACCGTTCTCTATCACGGCGCGGGGTATGAGCGCGTTGTCCGCCCTTGTGAGGGCGTACGCCCCCTGCTTGTTCGACACGACGAGAGCTATCGAAACGGAGGGCATTTCCCCGCGGGAGGACGCGTCTATCAGCGCCTGGAGATTCGTTCCGCCGCCCGAAACGAGGACGGCCGTCCTGACCTTTTCCATATCACATTATAACGCCTTCGTCGGAGGCGACGACCGTGCCGATCGTATAGGCGTCCACGCCCGCTTCCTTAAGGGCGGATATCGCGGCGGCTTCCTCCTCCGGGGAGACCGTGGCGACCATGCCGACGCCCATGTTGAAGGTGTTGAACATATCCCTCTCGGGAATATTGCCCTTTTCGGCGATAAGGCGGAATATCGGCAGCACGCGCACCTTTTCCCTGTCTATCTTCGCGGAGAGACCCTTCGGGATCGCGCGGGGGATATTCTCATAGAAGCCGCCGCCGGTGATGTGCGCGAGCGAGTGTACGTTCGCCGCCCTGCGGAGCGCCTTGACGGGCTTTACGTAAAGCCTCGTCGGGGTGAGGAGCGCCTCGCCGAGGGTCATGCCGAGCTCGGGAACGAACTCGAAAAGCTCCTCCCCTTCCACGTCGAATATCTTCCTGACGAGCGAGAAGCCGTTCGAATGCACGCCGGAGGAGGGCATGGCGATTATGACGTCGCCCTCTTTGACGTTCGCGTTGTCCATAAGCTCGGACTTTTCGACGACGCCGACGGAGAAGCCGGCAAGGTCGTACTCGTTCTCGGGATAGAAGCCGGGCATTTCCGCGGTCTCGCCGCCGATCAGCGCGCAGCCTGACTCGACGCAGCCGTCCGCAACGCCCTTAACGATGCTCTCGATCCTCTCGGGGATGAGCTTGCCCGTGGCGATATAATCGAGGAAGAATATCGGGCTTGCGCCGGCGCATACGACGTCGTTCACGCACATGGCCACGCAGTCGATTCCGATGGTGTCATGCTTGTCCATGCGGAAGGCGAGCTTTAATTTGGTGCCCACGCCGTCCGTGCCGGAGATGAGGACGGGCTCCTTATAGCCCATCAGCTCGAAAGCGCCGCCGAAGCCGCCGAGCTCCGAAGCGGTGCCCGCGATATTCGTCCTTGCGACGTGTTCCTTTATCCTTTTGACCGCCTCGTAACCGGCGGTGATGTCGACGCCGACCTCGGCGTAAGACTTGCTGCTGCTCTTCGTCATGATGTTGAACCCTCGCCTTTAAGCAAAAAGGCGTCCTTTCTTGTTATGTTAGATGGTCTCTTTTTTCACAGGTCGAGTTTTGCGTCCTTCTCGGCGACGGAAGCCGCCATCTTCGCCTTTTCCTCGAGGAGCCTTGCGTAAAGCGCGTCGTCGTCCGCGGCGAGTATGCGCGCGGCGAGCCAAGCGGCGTTCGCGCCGCCGTCTATGGCGACTGTCGCCACGGGTATGCCGGAGGGCATCTGCACGGTGGAAAGGAGCGCGTCGAGCCCGCCGAGATCCGAGCCCTTAATGGGCACGCCGATCACGGGTAGCGAAGTTCCCGCGGCAAGCACGCCCGCAAGATGCGCCGCCTTGCCGGCAAAGGCGATCACCACGCCGAAGCCGTTGTCCCTGGCGTTCTTCGCAAAATCCGCCGCGCGTTCCGGCGTGCGGTGCGCGCTCATAACGTGCGCCTCATAGGGCATGCCGAGCTTTTTGAGCACGTCGACGGCTTTTTCAACGACGGGAAGATCGCTGTCACTCCCCATTATAAGGGCTGTTTTTTTCATATCGACACCTCTTTTTCAAACAGAAAATGTACTTCGTAAAACCAAACCGCATATTGCCATTTTAATGGTAATACCTTTGGAAAAATAATACCATAAAAACGCCCGTTTGTAAAGGGGAGCGCGAGGGTTCGGGGATGTATATTTGTTTGGGGATCAGCAATCGGGAATTAGGAATTAGGAATTATCCCTCATCCACCGAAACGCAGGCGTTTCGGTCCCCCTTCCCCTGTGGGGAAGGCTGACGCTGGCGCGGCGACAAACCAAAAGCCTTCCCTTGGGGGAAGGGGGACCGCGAGGAACGAGCGGTGGATGAGGAATGCTTCCGATAAACTTATGCTTCCCGACTTCGTAACACTAATGTTACAGCGTGCATACTTGCTCGGATATGTCTCGCGGAGCGGTTCCTCGGAGTTGAGTTATCGTGGTTACGCGCCTATCGCGGCGCGTCACGCCCACTCGGCTCGAAAAAAACATTTTTCGGCCACGTGGGCGGCGCTCGCTTCGCTCGCTTAACGTGCGTCCTAAAATCTATCGCGCTTTACTTTTCCATCCAATCCTTCGGAATGAACAGCCGCTTGTAATCGTCCACGGCGTAGCGGTCGGTCATACAGGCGATATGATCGGCGACGACGCGCTCATAGCCGTCGGTCTCGACGTTCTTGACGAACTCCGCCGGCATATCGTCGATATGGTCGAGGTAATAGTAGTAGAGCTCGCGGAGTATGCCCTCCGCCTTACCCTCCTCCGCCTTGGCGACCCTGTTGTGGTAAAGGTTCTCGAAGAGGAAATCGCGCAGTTTATTGAACTCCCGCCACATACCGTCGCCCATGCGGACGAAGGGCTGATCCTTCGACTCGTTCAGCACGTTCACGATAAGATTGTTGATCCTCTCCCCATGGGAGGCGCCGATCAGCCTGCGGCAGGAATCTGGCAGCATGTCCTCCGACAAAATGCCGGCGCGCTCCGCATCGTCGATATCGTGATTGATGTACGCGATTCGGTCCGAAAGGCTGACGACGCAGCCTTCCAGCGTTGCGGGCTTCCCGCGGGAGGTGTGGTTGAGTATGCCGTCCCGCACCTCGAAGGTGAGGTTAAGCCCCTTGCCGTCGTTCTCGAGCTTTTCCACCACGCGCAGGCTCTGCACGTTATGCTCGAATCCGCCGGGGACGAGGTCGTTGAGCACCTTTTCGCCCGAATGTCCGAACGGCGTATGTCCGAGATCGTGCCCCATGGCGATCGCCTCGGTCAGATCCTCGTTGAGCCTTAACCCGCGCGAGATGGTGCGCGCGATCTGGCCGACCTCCAGCGTGTGCGTAAGGCGTGTCCTGTAATGGTCGCCGACGGGCGAAAGGAACACCTGCGTCTTGTGTTTGAGCCGGCGGAAGCTCTTGCAGTGCAGTATCCTGTCGCGGTCGCGTATGAAGTCGGTCCTCACCGGGCAGGGCGCGATTGGGCGCTCCCTCCCCTTCGTCTCCGCGCTCTTCGCGGCGTAGGGGGAAAGCGTCTCATACTCCCTTTGTTCTATCATTCTGCGGAAGCTGTCGTCCATATCAAACCCTTATTTCATCTTTACGCGGAATATTTTGGCAAGCTTGCCCGAGGCGGGCATATAGCTCAGATCGTCCTTGTTGAACGCGCGCAGCACCCAAAGCCCCGCGGCGTAAACGACCACGCCTATCACGACTGAGCCGAGCGTCGCGGCGGTAGGATGACCGAGCTTGTAGATAAGATTATACGAGAGGAACACCAGCACGCCCATTATCGCGGAGGCGATGAGCGGCTTTGCGAACACGTCGAAATAATTGAGGCGGATATCCGCATGCCCGAGCATATAGATAAGGTCGCCCGTGCCCGCAACAAGGTAGCAGAGCACCGTCGATATCGCCGCGCCGAGCACGCCGAGACCAGTAAACCGCATCAGGAACAGCATGGAGAGCACCTTCAGCACGCCGCCCGCAATGAGGAAATAGACGGGCACCTGCTGCTTGCCCATGCCCTGTATAATGCCGGTAAGCGTCTGCACCATGGAGAGGAACAGCACGCCTATCGCGGATATCTGCATTATGCCGCCCGCAAGGGTATAAAGCGTTACCTCGCTGCCGGGCCGCATATTGATTATCTGCGGAAGGAAGCCCGAGATGACGTACTTCCCGTGCTCGCCCACGCTCCCGCCGACGGCGCTGTATAGCATCGCCATAATGGGCGCGCCGAGTATGAACAGACCCACCGCGCAGGGAGCGCCGATTATCATGGCGAGCTTCGTGCCGGTCGTGCCTATCCTTCGCATGCCGCGTCTGTCCCTTGCCGCGCGCATGGGCGCTATCGCCGGGACGAGGCTCATCGAAAGGGCGAGCGTGAGCACGGCGGGCATATTGATGAGCGGCGTAACGTACGAACGCAGCGCAACGTAGCCGCGCTCCGCCATTTTGGGAACGAGATCCGCTTCAAAGCCGAGCGTGGCGTACCTTATCTGCAGAAGTCGCTTAATGAACACCGCGTCCGCCATGCCGGTTATGGGCATTATGGAGGCGCCGATCGTGATGGGAATGGCGATAGCAAGCAGGCTCATGCCAAGCTCCTTAAAGCCGGACGCCTTTTTCAGGGGCACGTTGTCAAGCTGCGCCTCGGGGAATCTCGAGCCGCTGATCCTGTAAACGATGAATATGACGACGAGCGCCAGAAGCTCCGAAATGCTTATGCCGATGAGCGTGCCCATCGCCCAGAGCTCCGGTCTGTCGGGGAACATCTTAACGAAGAGGAACGCGAGCGTATAGCTTGCCGCAAGCTTGCCCACCTGCTCCGTTATCTGCGAAAGCGCGGTGCCTGTCATCCTCTGGAGCCCCTGCAGATACCCGCGGTAAGTGCACATGACGGAAACGATGAGCAGCGCCGGAGCGAGCGCCATGAGCGCGTACTGCGCGCCGGGACGGTCGGAGATCTTCGCGATGAGCGGCGAAGCGGCGAAGAGCAGCACCATCGTAGTCACGCCGATCGCGGCAAGGAGTATCATCGCCGTCCTGAAAACCGCCTTCGCGCCCTTGCGGTCGCCTATCGCGGCCCTTTCGGAAACGAGCCTCGATATCGCCGTCGGGAACCCGGCCGATGAGATAACGAGAAGTCCCGAATAAAACGGATACGCCGTCTCATAAAACCTCATTCCGTCCTCACCGAGTATGTTGGTGAGCGGTATGCGGTAGAAAGCGCCGATTATCTTGACTATCAGACCGGCGGCGCCGAGTATCGCCGCGCCTTTTATAAACGATCTTTTATTCTTTTCCATTGGGTTCTCCGTTCAAGCTGCATTGATTCAACTTATATTATAACTCATACTGTCAAATTATGCACGCTTTTTTTATTCGGCGTTCTCTCCCGCCCGGGATACGGCCTAATATATTGATTTTACATGTTGCGTTATGCTTTTTCAAAATGGTATAATTAATCATACCGCTTCGAAAGGACAACTACCATGAAAAAAACTCTCGCGCTGATCCTTGCTTTGATCCTCGTTTCCCTGCCGTTCACGGCGTTCGCCTCCCCCGCTCCCTTTGAAGAGGAAGCCCCCGTTCGCTTCGGCGGCTACGTTATGGGCGATTTCTACGGTCCCAACACAAACTCCTGGGTCGGTTTCGATTCCTCCGATCCCTCTTCGATAGACGTTTACGATTCGCTCATTTCCACCTATGCCGCCGCGTATCACGACGGCTTCGTCTACGGTTACATTTACGGCTTTGACTCCGACGGCGTCCTTCACGACGAATTCTACCGCGCAAACACAAAAAATTACGGGGTCGAGTTCATCGAGGGCGCTTCCTCCGGCGGGGAATTCGTCTACGGCATGGCGTATAACCCCGTCGACGGGAAGATGTACGCCCTCTGCGACGAGGACCATCCCTATCTGGCCGAGGTCGATCTTGAGACCGGCGTACTTACCCGCAGGGTCGATATCGCGCTCGGCACGCTCCTCGGCGTACAGACGCTTGCGATAGACGGCAGCGGCGAATTCTACGCGCTCACCTTCTCCGCCGTCAGCTCCAAGCTGATGAAGATCAACATGACGAGCGGCGCGCTCACACCCGTGCTCGACACCGGCATGCCCTGCTTCTACGGGCAGTCGATGACCTGGGACCCCGTGACGGACGCCATCTACTGGGCGCACGTGAACGAGCCCTCGAGCTTAACCAACGGGCTTTACAGGATCGATATCGCCGCGGGCAGCGTAACGTACCTCGGCATGATCGGTTCGGGGCTTGAAATAATGGGTCTTCACACCGTCACGGACGCCGATCCCGTTTCGTTCATAAAGGGCGACGTCAACCTGGACGGCTCAGTCGATTCCGCCGACGCGCTCCTTGCGCTGCGTCATTCCATGGGCATCGAGCTGCTTGAAGGCGCCGGTCTCGCCGCCGGCGATGTGAACGAGGACGGCTCCGTCGACTCCGCCGACGCGCTGATGATACTGAGGTTCGCGCTCGGTATCATAAATGAACTGTGAAGAAAAAAGAATAAGGAAAAAGCTGTCTGAAAGGGTGCATTCACTTAAGGAGATGCAGGTTTTCAGCCTGAAAAAAGTCAACGTATAAAAAGATATCCGGGGATAGCTCATATCCCCGGATATTTCTTTTGTATTTCGGCTGAAAACCGCGAAGCGTCTCAAAAGAGGAGATTTTTGCGCCATGCAA
>JAEEGJ010032437.1_pt1 | contig 10027 bp, 7 predicted proteins | sample 8958761 | NCBI WGS metagenome assembly JAEEGJ01 (sample SAMN16246546, study PRJNA631951) | gut metagenome | biome: gut microbiome; feature: rumen; material: RS-attached | host: Bos | place: Iran: Karaj | collected 2018-10 | reverse complement strand
GGACGGTTTGCTTTTTATGCGCTAAATGCCTGCGCAAATGGAGGAAGCATCGAGACGGGCGACAGGATGCTTGATGCTAGAAGATTGAGTACTCTGACGCGCGACAGAGTATTTGCGCAGACGGAGGAAGCATCGTAACGGCCGTCAGAGTACTTCCGCAGTTGGAAGAATCATCGTGACGGCCGACAGGATGCTCGTTTCTGCAGGATTAAGTACTCTGACGCGCGACAGAGTACTTGTTCCAATCGGAGAATGACCATCCTTGGCCAAGATTGGTTATGCCGCGATTAGATAGAGCATCGTGACGGCCGACACGATGCTTGCTTCTGCAGGATTGAGTACTCTGACGGGCGACAGAGTACTTCCGCGATTGGAGAAAGCATCCTGACGGCCGACAGGATGCTTGATGCGACAGAATCGAGTACTCTGACGAGCGACAGAGTACTTTATCACCAAAAGGATGATGAATCTGTAATGGCAACCTGTTTTCCGAATAGTGGTTTACTCTAATCCGAAAAAGCAAAACCCTATTTCCAATCGCAGCATGTCCCCCAAGGCACCGTGGAGGATATGCCGCGATTGTCGCATGTCCGCTAACGATCGTTGAAGGATATGCGGAGGTAGGAGCATATCCTCTATCGTTCGTTGAAAGACATGCGAAGATAGGGGCAAGTCCGCTAACGTTCATTGGAGGATATGCGGATGTAGTGGTATGTCCCCTAACGATCGTTTAAGGATATGCGAATGTAGGGGGATGTCCGCTAACGGTCATTGAAGGATATGCGAAGACTGGGGCATGTCCCCTAATGTTCGTTGGAGGATATGCGGAGGTAGGAGCATATCCTCTAACGTTCGCTGAAGGATATGCGGAGATAGGAACATGTCCCCTAACGGTTGCTAAAGGACATGGTACTACAGAATGATGTCCCCCAACGAACGTTAGGGGACATATCACGATAAGACGTTAATGATCGTATAATGAACCGTTAATTATTCGTTAATATTATCAATATCAAATATATACCATGGTGACATTTTATTCGTTCTTAAAGCCTGCTTGCCCTCGGGCAAAGATTCTACAATACCAAGAGTGTTGTCAAAATCCATCATTTCACCTAATGATATGATCACTGCGTCTGATTCTTCAAGATTCGTTTCACGCCCTAGGAACTGCCAGTCTCCATTTTCTTCATGTATAATTCGAATTATTTCCGAATTATCATATATTACAAATCTTGTAGTAATAACATACTGATTTAAATACATCTTGTATGATATTTCAAACAAAAGACTTCGACATTCAAACTGACAGCCACTTCCACGCAGGTATGACTTCGACAATACCATAGGTATCGGGGATGGTGTTTTCCTCGTCGTAAGTCAAAATCAATCTTCTGCGGCATGGCATGAACTTTGGCAGTTTCATCAGGGCATCCACTTCCCGCTTACGGGTTTCTTCATCGCGAAGCGAATAACATACTTGAATTGCGAATTCCTCTTCTGGAATATAAAAATCTACCTCAAAATTGTCATTGTAGAAGAAAACGCGTTCATTATCCGAGTCATGACCATAAAGGCGAAACAATTGAATGGCGACAAGGTTCTCCAACAACATAGCATCCTTGTCCATCAAGAAGAGACCTAATATTCCACTATCAATAAAGTAGTATTTGCAGTTGCCTTCCTTCTCTGCTAGAGTCGTAGCATAATTTCTTAACCGCAATAGCAGCCAGGCATCCTCACAATATTCCACATACTTTATGGTCGTTGCCAAGCTTAGTTTGCCTCCTACGGTCGAAAGCAGGTTATTGATGCGATTGTAGGAAATCGGGCGACATACGCTCTCCGCCATCTTTCTGACCAGTACCCTAATACCCGCAGTATTCGTTATCTTATTACGAGCGATGATATCACCCATATAGATTTTTTGATAAACACTGCTCAAATAATTTCTTTTAGCAGGTAAAAGAGCAGTGTCGGGAAGACCTCCATAATGCAAGTATTCATCAAACAGGCGCACCACTTTTGCTCGTTCTTCAGTGGATAGAATGTCGTGATCACCCACAGGAACCTTGTGTACCGACAGAAACTCCTTAAAACTATACGGATAAACCTCAGCCGTCATAAAACGACCGCCCAATGTAGTATTAATCTCTCCGGAGAGCATCTTTGCATTGGAACCCGTGATAATAATAGTATATTTGCTATCAGCCATCCTACGGGCGAATTTATGCCATCCTTCTATATTTTGAATTTCGTCGAGGAAAAGCATAGGCCGTTTCCCATACATCTCCTGATGACACTCCAACAACCGATTGAAGTCCTCCGTACCGAAATCCTCCAAACGTTCGTCCTCAAAGTTCATATAGAGTATCTCATCCCATTTTCGTCCTTCGGCAAGCAGTTGCTGGATACGATGATATAGCATAAATGACTTACCTGCCCTTCGTACACCCACCAATACATGACACGGGAAATCATCCAACCTTATTTGACGAGGTTCGACAACATAGCGCTCCACTTCCTGCTGGTTATCACGGAGTATCTGTTTTAGTATTTGCTTATCCATACACTTGTTTTATTGTGAATCTGGGTGCAAAGATACTATTTATTTAATGAATTTGCAAATATTTCGCCATTTTTATTTAATCCATTAAACAAAATTGGCCCATTTTTATTTAATCCATTAAACAAAATCCCCTACATCTTCTCCTTTGCCTCGATATATTGCTGCCAGGCGAGCTGGGAGTTGCCGCCCGATTCGGCAAGGACGAGATAGCGGAAGAGGGCGGCACCTGCTGCCGCTCCATTGGCTCCGTACTGGGCAAAGTCACTGCTTATACGCAGACGATCCACCCGGTAATCGTTGCCATCGCTCGTGTAATGTGCCTCGAAGGCGCAGATGCCCGTCCAGCTGCGGAAGTAACGGATGTACTCCTCGTCGCAATACATGAACCAATGGTCCTCCATGGCGGCGGGGATGTGGCCCTTGCGAATGACTGCCATGGCGGCTGCGGGAATCCAAAAGTCGAGCGCCACCTGGGCTATCTCGTCGGAATCCTCAGGCATCGGGATGGTCTTCCAGGAACTGGCCGTGGCGGTCTTGCGCTTATCGGGGAGCGGGTTCTCACCACTGAGCGCCTTGCTGGAGTCGCCAAGCCCGAGCGTCCAATACTCGATGGCCTCGGACTGCTGCTTCTGCTGCTCCTCCTGCTTCTTTGCCAAGCGGGTGGTATGACGCCACGGACACTGCCTGCGAAAGGCTTCGAGCACTTCCCTCATATCCTTCGGCAGATACGTGAGGGCCTTCTGCTTCATCCATTCGGGTATGCCCCAAATGGCTTCGGCGATGCTTCCGACGATGGCTCCGAGCGTGTCGGCATCGGCACCCAGGATGACCGCCCTGCGGATGGCGTCCTCGAAGGAACTGCTGCGGCTGATGACCCAGAAGGCAACGGGCACCGTGCCCTGGCAGGTCTCGTCGAAACGGTTCTGCACGTCCTTCTCCTCGAAGTCGATGGAATAGCCGTAGTTGGTGAGCGCCCTCTTGAGACCATAGTTCATGATCTGCTCCCTGCCGATATGTTCGAAGAGGCCGTGCATCTCAAGGCAGTCGTGGATGGCGGAGACTACCGCCTTCGCGCCCTTGATTCCCTCGGGATGGTTGTGGGTGCACGATGTGGCCTCCACGGCATAATACATCTGGGCGTGACCATTGAGCGAGAACCACGCCACGGGGCTGATCCTCATGGCTGCCCCGTTGCCGAAGCTGCCATAGGGCTGCGGGTCGTTGCTCCTCACCCACTGGGCAAATCGTCCGCCATAGCCGCCCATGGGATGCGGGTACTTGCGGCACCAGGCGTGGATGTACCCGCCGAAGTCGCGTGCCCCGTGGAGCAGCGCATCGGCCACGGCAATGGTACAGATGGTGTCGTCGGTGTAACTGTTCCTGTCGGAGAACATCTCGAAGTTGTAGTCGTTGGTGGGATGGAACTCCCAGCGGCTGCCCACTATATCGCCAATGATTGCACCTAGCATATTCCTATATATTTATTTATTGTCGGACAAATGAAATGACGCGGTAAAGATAGGACAGAATTCCGAGAATACCAAATTTATCCCCACTTTTTCGCCATCATCCGCCCGTTTTTGTTCGAATTTGACTTTGCGTAATCGTTTGTTATGGGGTTTGAAGTAGTATAACTGACGTTTTTCAGCCCCGGATTGGCAATAATTGGAAAAATCTTGTTAGATTTGCATATTCAAAACCCTTTAATCAAGAAATATGAAACACCTCCTGACCTTCATCGGCGTGCTGACCATGGCACTTTCGAATACCGCATGTCCACAACGCACGGATAATCCAAACGAAATATTGGACGAAGCCTTGCTGAGCCGGGCGACGAGCGTGACCTATATGTTCGACAATGGCACGGTGGCTCCTGACTGGCGGTATGACTGTCGGGTCACGGTCTTCAAGGATTCCGTGCGACTGAGTGTAATCAAGGGGTACGGGGAAGCGCAAAAATATGATTCCATCGTCGCTCTGCAGGCGGGGCAATACGAGCAATTCATTGCCAGGATGGTCAACCATTCCATCACAAAGATTCCATTCAATGATCCGAAACCGGTGGGCGGCCCTACCCACTATTTATTGGTTCGCGGCGATTCGTTGTTTGTGGAGGGTGAAGAGGGCTACGAACTGCAAGTCCAGAACGGCCGTCTCTTCGGAACATTCCTCATGGTCCTCCCTCCCGATCTGCAGGACATCATGAAAGCCCCCGAGCGGCTTATTCGAGATGAATAAACACAAATTATCGCGAATTATCGCGAATTGACATGAATTTCCACACACACATTACAAAAAGAACTTTTTTCATTAAAATACTCTCCTTTTCGCACCCAATCGGCAATTCTTCCCACAAAAAAATCCAATCTTTCGAAAAAAAAGTTATATTTGCATCGATTTTATTACACTGCCTATCGTAACAGATTCCTTGATCCTTTGCCCTGGGAAAAGCGATTTAAAATCACATCCAAACATCCAATACTATTTTCTAATTACTAACTTCAAATCTAATCATTATGATGCAAATTTTTCAGAAAAGGCACGCCCTGCTGACCCTGTTTGCACTTTCGGCATTTACCTATGCCCAAGCGCAAATCAAGGTGAGCGGCGTAGTTGTCGATGAAGCCGGCATGGAAGTCATCGGCGCATCCGTCCTCGAAAAAGGAACACAGAACGGCAACGTCACCGACCTCGACGGCCGCTTCGAGTTCCAGACCGTGAGCAGCAATCCTACCCTTGTCATCTCGTTTGTGGGCTACACCACACAGGAGGTGAAAGCCACCACCGCCCCTCTCCGCATCGTCCTCGCCGAGGACAGCCAGGTGCTCGATGAAATGGTGGTCGTCGGCTACGGCGTGCAGAAGAAGAGTGTCCTGACCGGTGCCATCTCGTCGGTGAAGCCCGACGACATGATGAAGACCGCCAACACACGTCCCGAACAGGCCCTGCAGGGCAAGACCTCGGGCGTACAGGTGATGTCGTCGTCGGGAGCCCCCGGTGAAGGCATCAAGATCCGCGTGCGCGGTGTATCGTCGAACGGCAAGGCCGACCCGCTCTACATCGTCGATGGCCTCCGCACCGACGACATCTCGACCCTCGAACCTTCGAACATCGCCTCGATGGAGGTGCTCAAGGACGGTGCCTCGGCTGCCATCTATGGTGCTGAAGGCGGCAACGGCGTCATCCTCATCACCACCAAGTCGGGTAAGGCCGGCAAGACACAGGTCACCTACGACTTCCAGTATGCCATCCAGAGCCTGGGCCGCACGCCCGAGATGATGAACGCAGCGAAATACAAGAGCTACATGACCGGCGCAGGCCAGAACATCGTCGATTCGAAATACGACACCGACTGGCTCGACGAGATGTTCGAAGCAGCACCCATGATGAAGCACAGCCTGTCGATGACGGGCGGCAACGAGAAACTGACCTACTTCGGCTCGGTTTCGTACCTCGACCACGAAGGTATCGTTGTGGGCGACCAGGACAACTACAAGCGCTACAGCGGCATGTTCAACGGCTCGGTACAGGCCACCAAGTGGCTCAAGATGACCAGCAGCATCCAGATGAACCGCAACGTCAAGACCTCGTTCAGCCTCAACGACGAAAGCCGCGGTGTGATTGCCAACGCCCTGATGCTCGACCCAATGACACCCGCCTTCTATACTGCCGACGAGCTTACAGCCAACATGCGCAACATGCTTGCAGCAGGACGCAACCTCATGATGAACGGCGACCGCTACTATGCCATCTCGGACAACGTGTCGGGTGAGTGTATCAACCCCATGGTGCAGCGTGACCTTGCTCAGACACGCACCGTGATGAACTCGATGATGGCCAACGTGGGTCTGGAAATCACTCCCTTCAAGGGATTCGTCTTCAGTTCGAAGTTCGGTGCCAACTACAACCAGTACCGCGCCCACGCCTATCGTCCCGCCTACTACTACAGCACCGAGATGAACAACAGCTCGTCGATGGTGAGCGAGTCGGACTACACGACCTTCTACTACCAGTGGGAAAACTTCGCCAACTACAACACTTCGATCAACGACGTCCATAACCTCGCGTTCGTTGTGGGTACTGCCGTTTCGGAGCGCAACTTCGAGACACTCTCTGCTTCGGGCTATCCCCTGCTCAACGACTCGGAGAACTTCGCACACCTGAGCTACCTCTCCAGCCAGACGGGCACCAGCGCCAGCGGCACCACCATCATCGACCGCAAGTTCTCGTACTTCGGCCGTGTGAACTACGACTACAAGAACAAGTACCTCTTCGAGGCCACCATCCGCCGCGATGCAGCCGGCCTGTCGATCCTGCCGAAGGACAAGCGCTGGGGCACCTTCCCTGCAGCCTCTGTGGGTTGGGTCATCAGCCGTGAGGAATGGTTCCCGAAGACCGACTTCATCACCAACCTGAAACTGCGTGCCAGCTGGGGCCGCAACGGTTCGCTCTCGAACCTCGGCAGCTACAGCTACTCGGCCGCCATCTCTTCGACACTCAACACCTTCTCCTACTACAGCTGGTCACCCATCGTGGCTCCGCGTCAGTACCAGAATGCCGACGGTTCGTACAGCACTGCCGCACAGCCAGGCACCCTCGGCAACTACAACCTGACCTGGGAGACCTCCGACCAGTGGGACCTCGGCATCGACCTGCGCATGCTGCGCGACCGACTGACGTTCGGCTTCGACTACTACCGCAAGACCACCAAGGACCTGATCACCAACAACACCCCCGCCCTCGAAGCCGGCAACTCGGCTTCGCCCATCAACGGCGGTGACGTGCTCAACAAGGGTATCGATATCGAACTCGCCTGGAACGACCACATCGGCGACTTCACCTACAGCATCAACGGCAACATCTCGTTCCTCAGCAACGAAGCTACACGCCTCGACGAGTCGATCTCGCGCATCTCGGGTGCCAACCTGATGCAGTGGACCGGCGCAACAGCCTTCGAGAAGGGTTATCCCGTCTGGTACTTCCGCGGACTGAAGGGCAAGGGTGTGGATCCTTCGACAGGACAGGCCATCTTTGAGGACTACAACGGCGACGGCAACATCAATGCCGACGACTACCAGGAGATCGGCTCAGCCATCCCCGACTTCACCTATGGCGTCACCATCACCCTCGGCTACAAGGGCTTCGACTTCACCATATTCGGTGCAGGCTCGCAAGGCAACGAGGTGCTGATGGGCTTCCGTCGTCCCGACCGCCCGACCACCAACAAGCTTGCCACCTTCTACGACGACGCATGGACAGGTACCGGACAGGGCGCCAAGTATCCTTCGACCATCGAGCAGGTGAACAACACCAACTTCTGGAATTCGGACTTCATGGTATTCGACGGCAGCTACTTCAAGATCAAGCAGATCCAGCTTGGCTACACGCTGCCCAAGCCCGTGCTTGCCAAGATGTTCCTCTCGAACCTTCGCGCATACTGCTCGCTCGAAGACTTCTTCACCTTCACCAGCTATCCCGGCATGGATCCCGAAGCCTCGACAGGCGACAACAACGCCCAGGGCATCGACCGCGGATTCTTCCCGGCTTCCAAGAAGGTTATGTTCGGTCTTTCACTTTCTTTCTAATCACTTAAATTTTGCAACACTATGAAAAAATATATTTATGGTGCCTTGGCACTGATGATTCTGCCTTATGCAAGCTGCGAGGATTGGATGGACACCGAGCAGCAGGGTGCTATTGCCATGGAGAACTTCTACTCCAACGAGGACGAGGCACTGCAAGGAATCTATGCGATCTACGACAAGCTTCAGGCTGACGACCTGAACATGTTCTACTACAAGAACAACCTGGCCGACGATGCACAGGGTGGCGGCGGTTCGCCTTCGGACAACGCCATGGGCCGCGAGCTCGACGAGTTCCGTTTCGGTTCGTCGAACTCCATCCTCTCGGGTGTGTTCTCGCACTACTACCAAGTGATCTATTGCTGCAACCTCTATCTGAAGAACTTCCCAGCCGAGACGGCTACTGCCAACGAGAAGCAGTGGCGCGGCGAGGCGCTCGCACTACGTGCTCAATCGTATCTCGAACTCGTCACCCTCTGGGGTCCTGTGCCCCTCGTGATCGAACCGCTTGAGGCAGGCAACTACAACCAGCCCGTCACATCGGAAGAGGAGATCTATGCACAGATCGAGGCCGACCTCACCGAGGCCATCTCCGTGTTGCCCGTGAAGAGCGCCTACAGCGCCAAGGACAAGGGACGCGTGAGCAAGGGCACTGCCCAAGCCTGGCTTGGCAAGGCCCAACTCTACGAGGCAAGTCCTGGCTTCCTGGGCAAGACTGCCAAGTATGCGGACGCTGCCAACAATCTCAAGGCAGTGATCAGCAGCGGCGAGTACTCGCTCATCCCCGACTTCCGCCAGGTATGCCGCGTCTCGTCGGAGTTCGGCCCCGAATCGGTATTCGAGGTTTCCTACACGGGCGACAAGACCGCGCACTACGAGTCGTGCCACCTCGTGGCCTACTGCGGACCACGTTCGCCATGGTTCAGCAATGCCGGCACCTCGGGACTCTCGATCTCGGGATGGGGCTTCTGCAACCCCAACAACTCGGGTCTCTTCGAACTCTATCGCGACGAGGGTGACCTGATCCGTATGGAAGGCACCGTCCTCGACGAGGAATACTTCGAGAAGTTCTACGGTGTGCCCAACTGCCTGCATGCCGCCGACGGCAGCATCCCGTTCGGTTGCGACGGACTGATTCGCATGAAGTACGGCGCATTCCTTTCGGAGACCGTCGATCCGAGCGATGAAGGCTGGCACTGTATCGGTGGCACCAACTACCGCATCACCCGTTATGCCGACGTGCTGCTGATGGCTGCCGAAGCCATCCTCCAGAGCGGTGGCAACGTCAGCGAGGCACTGAGCTACGTCAACCAGGTGCGCAGCCGCGTCAACCTGCCTGCCCTCACCAACCTTACGCTTGACGACATCAAGAAGGAGCGTCGCATGGAACTTGCCTTCGAGTTTGTACGCTACCAGGATCTGCTCCGCTGGGGCGATGCTGCCACCGTGCTTGCCAACCAGGGCAAGAAGGTGTCGCTCGGAACCTTCGAGAATGGTGTCGAGCAGTTCCTCACCCCCGACAACGCAGGTTTCAAGAGCTACAACCGCTACCTGCCTTATCCCGAGACTGAGCTCACCGTCAACAACCTGATCACCCAGCACGAAGGCTATTGATGCCTCGGCGCTGATAATGCCTACAAGGTCTCCTGTCCTGGTCCTCAAAGAACAGGATAGGGGACCTTTGATGCTTTTCACGTCAGCAAAGACAACAGTGTTCCCTGAAAAATCCTTTATCATATAATAATATAAATGATGGAACGACTTACCACACTAAAAGGCCTGGCCTTATGCCTTGCTACGGCAGGATGGCTCACGGCCAGCAACGCGACAGCTGCCAACGAGCACGACTTCATGAACCATCTGTATGACTACATCG
>JAEEGJ010032430.1_pt1 | contig 10029 bp, 12 predicted proteins | sample 8958761 | NCBI WGS metagenome assembly JAEEGJ01 (sample SAMN16246546, study PRJNA631951) | gut metagenome | biome: gut microbiome; feature: rumen; material: RS-attached | host: Bos | place: Iran: Karaj | collected 2018-10 | reverse complement strand
TATTAGATTATTATTTAGATCTATTAAAAAATTATCCAATTATATCAATAGAAGATGCCTATGCAGATACAGATTATAGTGGATTTAAATTAATAAGTGAAAAATTAAAAAGAGGTCTTAATATTGCAGGAGATGCTGTATTTGCAACTAATAAAAAAGCACTTAAAAAGGGAATAGATGAAAATATATGTAATTCTATTGTTATTAAACCAAGTTCAATTGGAACATTTTATGAAATGTTAGAAACAGTAGTATTAGCTAAAAAGAATAATTATACATGTATTATGTCACATAGAAGTGGAGAAACAAATGATACATTTATTATAGATGCAGCAGTAGCATTAGAAATACCATTTATAAAATGTGGTTCTGTTTCAAGAGGTGAACGTATAGCAAAATACAATAGATTACTTGAAATAGAAATGAAATTACATGAATAAAAAGTTTGCATAAATAGATATTATATAGTATAATTACAAAGCGAGGGTGTTAATATGGAAAAAGTTTTAATTGTAATATCAGTATTATTAATAGGAATAGTTTTACTACAAAGTAATAAAGCAAGTGATGCTGGTCAAATAATTACTGGTGGTAATGCTATGCTTATGGGAAAAGCAAAAGAAAGAGGAGCAGAAAAATTTGTAACTAATTTAACTTATGCTCTAGGATTTGCTTTTATAGTAATATCATTTTATTTATCATTAAAATAAGAGGTTCATATAAAATGAACTTTTTTTAGAATGGAGAAAAAACCATGAGAGAGAAAATAGTAGAAATAATAACTAATTCTGGTAGAGGATTAAATCCTATAGAAATAATGGATTTAGTTAAAAAGAATAGTACAGCAGAAGACTTACGTTCATTAATACATGAACTTGATTTATTATGCAGAGATGGTGTATTAAGATGTACTAGTGGTAATAATTATATAATAAATGATTTATTAACTGGTGTAGTAGATGAACATGAAAAAGGTAATGCTCATATATTAATAGATGGTGAAGAAGATATATTTATCTCTAAGAATAATATGAAAGGTGCTCATAATAAAGATTTAGTACTTGTAGATTTAATAGATAAAACTAAAAGAGAAGGAAAAATAGTTAGAATACTTAAGAGAAGTTTAGGTTCTAATGTAGCAGAAGTAGTAAATGATAATGGAGTATTAAAAGTAGTACCTGTTACAAGTAACTTACCATATGAAGTAGTTATAGAAGACACTGATTTAAATTTAGTAGATGGTCTTTATGTACATTTAGAATATATTGATGATTTAGGTCATAATAGAGTACTTGCTCGTATAGATAAAATATTAGGTCATAAAAATGCCCTTTTAAATAAAGCTGGAGAACCAACTGAAATATCTGGTGAAATAGCTAAAATAGCATGTGAATATGAAATACCATTAATGTTTAGAGAAGAAACTCTAGAAGAAGCTAAAAAAATGCCTAAGAGTTTATCTAAAGAATTAATAGATGAAGAATTATCTAAAGGAAGAGTAGACTTTAGAAATGAACTTATATATACAATAGATGGAAAAGATACAAAAGATATAGATGATGCTATAAGTGTTAAAATTCTTCCAAATGGAAATTATGAATTAGGTGTTCATATCGCAGATGTATCTTATTATGTAAAACCAGGAATGAGTTTATGGAAAGAAGCAGAAGAAAGAGGAAATTCTAATTACTTAGGTAATAAAGTAATACCTATGCTTCCAGTAGAACTATCTAATGGTATTTGCTCATTAAATCCAAATGAAGATAGATTTACTGAAAGTTGTATTATGGAAATAGACCATTCTGGTAAAGTAGTAAATAAAAAAATATGCAAAGGTGTTATAAGATCTAAAAAGAAAATGAATTATGATGCTGTACAAGCACTAATAGATAAAGATTTTGATAGTAAAGAATTAGAAGGATATGATACTTTAGTTTATAATCTTAAAGATGGAGAAACTCTAGCAGATGTAGCATTTAAAAATGGAATAAGTACAAGTGAATTATTAGAATATAATAAAGACTTTAATACTCTATCTAAAGAAGTAAATGTTCCATGTTATAAAATAATAGAAAATGCATATAAATTATCTAAAGAAATAAGTGCTATGAAAAAAAGAAGAGGAGAACTTGCATTTTTATCTGATGAAGCAAAAATATATCAAGATGATAATGATGTACCATACGAAGTAAAAGCTAGAGACTCTAGACCTGCAGAAAGATTAATAGAAGATTTCATGGTAGCAGCTAATGAATCAGTAGCAGAGTTTTTAACAGAACATAAACTTGCTACATATAGAATTCATGGTATGCCTCTTCAAAAGAAAATGGAAGAATATTTAAAATTCTTAGAATTAATAGGTATTCATTATCCAGTTAAATTTAATATAGAAGATATATCACCATTAGATGTACAACATTTACTTGATTATATTAAAGATGAAAAAATGTATAAAATGCTTAATAAAAAATTATTAAGAAGTATGCAAAAAGCAGTATATTCTACCGAGAATATAGGTCACTTTGGTATAGCAAGTCCAATGTATACACATTTTACTAGTCCAATAAGAAGAATGGATGATTTGTTAAATCATACAAGTATTAGTTATATCTTAGGAGATAAATCTATAGATGGTAAATTAATTAGTTCATGGAATTCATACTTAGCAACTATTTGTGAACATATAAGTGAATGCGAAAGAAATAGTGAAAAATGTGAATATGCTGTTGATGATATGTTAAAAGCAAATTATATGTTAAAACATATTGGTGAAGAATTTGAAGCAACAGTTGATTCATTAATGGATGCTGCTTTCTTTGTAAGAACAGATAACTTTATTGATGGTAGAGTAGATGTTATTGATAGAGGAGATAAACTAACATCAGTAGTTGGTTATTATGATTATAGTGATAGCTTAATGGCATATACTAGAAATGGTAGAGTAGATTTAAGATATGGAGATAGAGTTCTTGTTAGATGTATTGATAGTGATGTAGAATCTCGTGAAGTAGATTTTGCTTTAGTAAGGAAGTTATAATATGGAAATATTAAACAGAAAAGCAAGACATGATTATTTTATTAAAGATACATATGAAGCAGGAATAGAACTTGTTGGTACTGAAATTAAAAGTATTAGAAAAGGTTCTGCTAATATAAATGATTGTTATGGAAGAGTTAAAAATAATGAAATATTCCTAACAAATATGTATATTGCTAAGTATGATGAAGGTAATAGATTTAATCATGATGAGAGAAGAGAAAGAAAACTATTATTACATAAAAAAGAAATAATAAGAATTGATCATGAAATAAATACTAATAGATATACTCTTATACCATTAAGACTATATTTTAAAAAGAATAAAGTTAAAGTTGAACTTGCTATATGCCAAGGAAAGAAGTTATATGATAAAAGAGAATCTTTAAAAGAAAAAGATTTAAAGAGAGAAAGAGAAATTTATTAAAAAACACTTGAAATAATTAGATTTATATGTTAATATCTAATTACACAAAGAAGTGTTTTTTTTTGGAGGATTTTTATGAAGAAGATTAAAAGTTTCTTTAAAGGGGTAAAGAAGGAAGCTTCAGCCTCAAGATGGCCAGATGGAAAGAGTTTATTTAAGTACTCAACAATTACTATAATGTTACTTGTATTTACTGGATTATTCTTTTATGGATTAGACGCTTTATTTGCAGCTATAAGGGGGTTATTCTAATGGAAGAAAAGAAATTATGGTATGTTGTTAATGCTTATAGTGGTCATGAGCAAAAAGTTAAAGATTATTTAGAATCAAGACGTGAAAGTATGGGAATGGAAAATAATATCTTTAGAGTTATTATTCCTGAAAGAACTGAAATTGAAGTTAAAGATGGAGTTAAAAAAGAAAAAGTTAAGAAGATGTTTCCAGGATACGTTCTTATTGAAATGATCATGAGTGATGAAGCATGGTATGTTGTTCGTAATACTCCAGGAGTAACAGGATTTATCGGATCAAGTGGTAAAGGTGCTAAACCAATTCCACTATCACCAGAAGAAGTTAAGAAATTTATTGGTGATGGAGAAGCTACTGCTAAACCAATTAATACTGATGTAGAAGTTGGAGATAGCGTATCTATCATAGATGGTCCATTCAAAGGTATGTCTGGTAAGATTGAAAGTGAAGATAAAGAAAATGAAAAACTTACTGTATTAATAGACTTATTCGGACAAGAAACTCCAGTTGAAGTAGATCTTGTACAAGTTACTAAAATGTAATTAAAAGAGTTCAAAAAGAACTCTTTTTATTGTATATTTTTTTCTTTTATGTTATGCTATATAATAGAAAGTAGGGTTGATACATATGAAAAAGAAAGAAAGAAGAATGTATTATACAATTATCGTTTGCTTAGGAGTTCTAACTTGTTTATTTGCAGTACTATATCTTACTAAGGGTACTAATGCATTATCTGAAGTTAAATGTAGGGTAGCTCCAAGTCCAAAAACAACTGAAGTAGATAAGAATGGCGCTGTTGAAGTTAATCCATCTACAGTATTTAAATTTAGTCATTCTAATACTCCTAAAATATGTACTAATTGTGCATCTAGTAAAGATATACTAGGAGTAGATACTAAAGATATTGGTTTAGTTGCAGCTTATGGTGAAGAAGGATTACCAATCATAGGTTTCTTTGAATATGGTATTTATAGTTATTCATATGGAACTGATTGTGCTACTCGTTCTTACGGAACTTATGAAGAAAAAGATGGAAAGATTTATTTAACTGAGAAAGCTCATGGTAAATGCGATGCTTGTATATATACAGGAAATCTAAAGAATTATGTTCTTGAAATATCAAATGGTGTAGTTGTTGATAGAGACAATGCTACAAGAATGAGTAAAATTAAAAATCTAAATGGAGCAAAATTATCATATTTAGAAGATTTAATATATTTTAATGAAGCTGAGAATTGTGGAAAAGGAGAATAATCCTTTTTTGCTTTGGAGGTCATATGGAATATAACGAAGATAAACATTTTGATGATGCTAATGATGAACAACGTGTGCATCCTATATTTATTATTGTTTCTATATTGTGTTTAATAGGTGTAGCTATTTGCTCATATTTTATTAATAGAAACTTTGAACATAGTAGAATGAATAAAAATAATCTTACTAATGAAACAAATACAAGTGTAGTTGTTGAAGATGAAGATTTTGAATTTACTGAAGAAACTGAAGCTAATGGTAAAAGACATTATATTATTGAATATGAGAATAATTTAAATAACATTACTAAAAAGATTAATTATTATGAAGGAACTTTAGAAGTAAAAAATGTTAATAAACACACAGTTACTTACTTTGTAGAAGATAATAAAGATACTGTTATTAGCGTTGATTCAAATGAAATAGTTAAACATAGAACATATAATGGAACATATTTAGATAAAGTATATGTATATGATAATTATATTGTTTTAACTGAGTCTACATATTTAGCTAGTAAAACTAATTATATTATCAATAAAGATGGTAAATTAGCTTTAGAATTTACTGGAGATTATAAATATAATGATGGTTTCTTAATAGGAAATACATACTTTGAAAGTGATACAGGAGCAGGTTATAAAGAGTTTAAAATTGATTTAGCTAAACTTGAATTATCACTTGAAGAAACTTTAGTTGAAGAGACAAAATGTAGTGATGTTAATGTTACAGTTGATAATGAAAAAGAGGATTTAACTAAAGAAGAAACTATTGCTAAAATATGTAATGGATGGACAAATTAAATAGAGTTTGAAAACTCTATTTTTTGTGATACAATAATCAAAGAAGAGGTGTAATTATGGAATTAAAAGGATCTAAAACAGAAGCTAATTTATTAGCAGCATTTGCTGGAGAAAGCCAAGCAAGAAATAAATATACTTATTATGCATCAAAGGCAAAAAAAGATGGTTATGAACAAATAGCAGCTATTTTTGAAGAAACTGCTAATAACGAAAAAGAACATGCTAAAATGTGGTTCAAAGAATTACATGGTGGAGAAGTTCCATCAACTATTGAAAACTTAAAAGCAGCAGCAGAAGGTGAAAACTATGAATGGACAGAAATGTACAAAGAATTTGCTAAAACTGCTAAAAAAGAAGGATTTGATCAAATAGCTAAACTATTTGAAATGGTTGGTGAAATTGAAAAACATCATGAAGAAAGATATCTAAAGTTATTAGGAAACATTGAAAATAACTTAGTATTTGAACGTGGAGAAGAAAAAATTTGGATTTGTAGAAACTGTGGACATGTATATAAAGGAAAGAAAGCTTTAAAGGTTTGTCCAGTTTGTAAACATCCAGAAAGCTATATGGAAATTAAAGCTGAAAACTTCTAAAAGTAAACAAAAAGACATTTCTAATAGAAATGTTTTTTTATTTTATTATTTTATGCTATAATTAAGATAGAAAAGAGGTAAGACTCATGGAAGAAGATAATAATCAAAAACCAGTAACTGAAATAGATGACGATAATGGAAGCAAATTTATTCCAACTCATTTAGATGATTTTGATATTGATGAAGATGATGATGCTGAATTATCATCAGTTAATACATTTGATATTTTAGAAGGTAAAGATGAAGAGGAAGAAGAAAAGAAAAAATCTGCTAAAGATATGACAGTTAATCCTTTTACTGATGAAAAAATCAATAAGAAAGGTAAAAAACGTAAAAAAGGAAAATTCTTAAAAGTACTTAAAAAGATTTTAATACTTCTTATTACTTTAATAGTTGTATGCGCTATTTTATTTGGTGTGTATTGGTTCTTTATTAAAGATAATGAAGACTTTAAGAAAGAAGATAATACTACTACAGAAGTAGAAGTACAAGATGAAAATGAAACTAATGATACTACTAATACAGTTGAAGTAATCAGTGGATTTAAACCAAAAGCAGTAGCTAATACAAAGAAATATGAAGATAGAGTAATGGAACAATTAATGAGTCTAAAACAAATAACTACTCTTATGATTTCTAAAGGTGATAAAGATTATCAATTCCGTTTACTTGGTAATACATTATTTGTTAATACTGATTATAAAATAGTTGCTTATGGTAATGTAGCAGGTCATGCTATTAATGTTGATCATACTGAAATTAGAGTTACTATTAATGGAAAAGAATTAACTACATTAAGAAATAAATCAATAGAAAAGATTGTTCAAATTGATAATAATTATTTAATATTTATTGTTAAAAAACCTAATAGTAACAATGTTTATGAAAATATTTTTGTTGATAATGGTGGTAACATTGTTAAAACTATTGAAAGTAATAGACCTAGTACAGTAGCTGCATTAGTAGACAATTATACATTTACTGTAAATACTGGTGTTATGGGTGAAATAACTAGTTTATCATTCTATAAAAATGGATGTAATAAGGTTATGAAATATGATTTAAGTTATGATTCATTAACTGGTTCAATTGGACATGAAGATGTTAGTGAAACTGAATTTGAAATTGATGGTGATAAAACAGGATGTTAAAAGAGCAAAATTGCTCTTTTTTACTTGCTTTTAAGGGAATTATGTGTTATCATTTACTAGTCGGTTTACTTATGTAAACTAGAAGTGGGAGATTTATGGATTATCGCAAACCACTCTCGAAAAAAAATCATTAAAATTATAGGAGGTGTTTTTCGTGGCAAAGAATGTTGTTAAGTCAATAAAATTAAATATCGAAGCAGGTAAAGCTACACCAGCTCCACCAGTTGGAACTATTTTAGGACCTGCAGGTATTAATCTACAAGAATTTTGTACTAAGTACAATGAAGCAACTAGAGACAAAATGGGAGATATTATACCAGTTGAAATTACTATTTATGAAGATAGATCATTCGACTTTGTATTAAAAACTCCACCAACACCATCATTATTATTAAAGGCTGCTGGTATCAGTAAAGGTAGTGCTAAAGGTGCTAATGAAATCGTAGCTGTTATTAGTAAAGATGATGTTAAGAAGATAGCTGAAATCAAAATGGCTGACTTAAATTGTTATGATATGGATTCAGCAATGAATATTATAGTAGGAACTGCTAGAAATATGGGAATTGCTGTTAAAGGATTAAATGATGCTGAGTTAGCTGAACAAGCTGCTGAAGCTGCTCAAGCAGAAGCAGAAGCTGCTAAATTAGAAGCAGAGTTAGAAGAAATGGAAGCTGAAGCTAAAGAGACTGCTGAGTCTGGACATGCTGAAGTTGAAGTTACAGCTCAAGATAAAGAAACTGAAGAAACAGAAAATAGCGAAGAATAATATAAATATTAATCGTGAGATATTATAGATAATCCAAATACCACATAAGGAGGTAAAGTTTATGAAAAGACATAGTAAGATGTATGTGGAAGCATTAGGTAATGTTGATAAGAATAAAGAATACGATGTTACTGAAGCGTTAAAAGTACTAAAAAGTCTTAAAACTAGAAAGTTTGATGAAACTGTAGATTTAGCTTTAAATCTAAACATTGATACTAAGAAAACAGAAATGAATATTAGAGGAAGTTATGTTTTACCAAACGGAACTGGAAAGACTAAAAAAGTATTAGTTGTTACTAAGACTAAAGCAGATGAAGCTAAAGAAGCTGATTTCTGTGGTGCTGAAGATGTATTAGAAAAAATCGAAAAAGAAAACTGGTTTGATTTTGATACAATTATCGCTACTCCAGAAATGATGCCTGCTCTAGGTAAATTAGGTAAAGTATTAGGTCCTAAAGGATTAATGCCAAACCCTAAATTAGGTACAGTTACTACTAATGTTGCTGAAGCTATCAGCAATGTTAAAAAAGGTATGGTTGAATATAAGAATGACTCTTATGGAAACGTACATGTATCTGTTGGTAAATTATCTTTTACAGTTGAACAATTAGAAGAAAATCTAAGAGCTGTAGTAAATGAGATAGTTAAAAATAAACCTACAGGAGTTAAAGGTACTTTTATTAAAAATGTAAGTTTATCATCAACTATGAGTCCTGGATTCAGAATTGATAGAAACTCATTAAATTTATAATAAGAAGCTTGTTAAACAAGCTTTTTTATTTACATAAAAATTGTTAAATAATACTTTGGAAAAAGAATAGAGTTAAATATATGATAAAATTAAACTGGTGAAAAATATGGAAGAAAATAAAGAAAAAGTAACTCCAACAGTTGAATCTGGAAATATAGTGATAAATGAAGCGGCAGTTTTACCTGAAGTAACACCAGGAGAACAGATTCAAAGTCCATCACAAGTTCCAGTAATAGAACAAAAACCAGTTAAGAAAAAAGGACCAATTGCATATATTATTTTAGCTGTTGTATTAATAGTATTAGGCTATTTAATATTTGATAGATTTATTAATAAAAAGGAAGAACCAGTTGAATCTAATCCTGTAGAGAATACAAATACTAACAATTCAAATACAAATAATTCAAATACAAATAAATCAACTATTGAAAATCAAACAACAAATGATACAACTAATGAAACTGTAAGTGATATTGTTAATGAAACAATTGTTAAAGAACAAGGTAACTTTACTATGAAAGCAGCTAGAAAGAGTAATGGATGTAATATATTTAAAATAAATGATAAAGTAATCAAAGAATCTTGTAAATTAGGAAGTAATGACATTGATATGCAAGAAATGATAAATGATAAATATGTTCTTGTACATTATGTTGAAGGAGTAGATGCTTACGAACTAGTTGATTCTAGTGGTAATAAGTTACTAGATGCTGGAGATCATATAATCGGACATGTTGAACAAAATGGTAATAAAGTGTCATTAGTTGTTTTTCATATACTATATAATGATAATAATGTAAGAGATATAGCAGGATGTAATCCAGAGACTGCTAGTAACTATAATGCAAGTGATATTGTTCAAGAATTATATGAAGCTAATGTAGTTGATGGAGTAATCCAAACACCAGTTAAAACAAGAACTCAAACTATAGGTGATGTGAGATCTGAATATGACTGTGAAAATTAATATTATGTGATATAATATGCGTGGTGAT
>JAEEGJ010032429.1_pt1 | contig 10029 bp, 5 predicted proteins | sample 8958761 | NCBI WGS metagenome assembly JAEEGJ01 (sample SAMN16246546, study PRJNA631951) | gut metagenome | biome: gut microbiome; feature: rumen; material: RS-attached | host: Bos | place: Iran: Karaj | collected 2018-10 | reverse complement strand
GCGGGCCATCATCAACATCGTAGACGCGAGCAACATCGAGCGCAATCTGTATCTGACCATGCAGCTGCTGGAGATGAACCTGCCGATGGTCGTGGCCCTGAACATGATGGACGAGGTCACCGGCAACGGCGGCTCCGTCGATGTAAACGCGATGGAGGAGATGCTGGGGGTGCCGGTGGTGCCGATCTCGGCGGCCAAGAACCAGGGCGTGGACGAGCTGGTGCGCCACGCGGTGCACATCGCCCGCTATCAGGAGCGGCCGCAGCGGCAGGACTTCTGCGGCGCGGAGGATCACGGCGGCGCGGTGCACCGCTGCCTGCACGCCACCGTCCACCTGATCGAGGATCACGCCAAGCGCGCGGATCTGCCCGTCCGCTTCGCGGCCAGCAAGCTCATGGAGGGCGACGAGCGTATCCTGCGGCAGCTTGAGCTGGATCAGAACGAGCGGGAGCTGCTCGAGCACATCATCCTGCAGATGGAGGCCGAGCGCGGGCTGGACCGCGCCGCCGCCGTGGCGGAGATGCGCTTTGACTTCATCAACAGGGTCTGCGAGCGCTGCGTGGTCAAGCCGCGCGAGAGAAAAGAGCATCTGCGCTCGCGCCGCATGGACGAGGTGCTGACCGGCAAATACACGGCCATCCCCGTGTTCTTCGGCATCATGGCCCTGGTCTTCTACCTGACCTTCGGCGTGATCGGCGCCTGGCTGCAGGATCTGCTGGACGGCGGCATCACGGCGCTGGGCGACTGGGTCGCGGCAGTTATGGAGCATTCCGGCGCCTCGCCCATGCTGCAGAGCCTGGTGACGGAAGGGATCTTCGCCGGCGTGGGCAGCGTGCTCAGTTTTATCCCGATCATCGTCATCCTGTTCTTCTTCCTGTCGCTGCTGGAAGACTCGGGCTACATGGCGCGCATCGCGTTCGTCACGGATAAGCTGCTGCGCAAGATCGGCCTGTCGGGCCGCTCCATCGTGCCCATGCTGATCGGTTTCGGCTGTTCCGTGCCCGCGATCATGGCGGCCCGGACCATGCCTTCGGAGCGCGACCGCAAACTGACGATCCTGCTGACGCCTTTCATGAGCTGCACGGCGAAACTGCCGATCTACGGCTTCCTGACGGCGGCGTTCCTCCCGGCTTACGCGGGTCTGGTGATGGTCAGCCTGTACCTGCTGGGCATCCTGGTGGCGATCCTGTTCGCGGCGCTGCTGAAGCGCTCCGCGTTCAAGGGCGAAGCGGTGCCTTTCGTCATGGAACTGCCGAATTACCGGCTTCCCGGCGCGAAGAACGTGGGACGGCTGCTGTGGGACAAGGCGAAGGACTTCCTGCAGAGAGCGTTTACGGTCATCTTCGTCGCAAGCCTCGTCATCTGGTTCCTGCAGCACTTCGACACGGGTCTGAACATGGTCGACGACCCGGAGACGAGCATCCTGGCTGTTGTCGCGGGAACGATCGCGCCTGTCTTCAAACCTCTGGGCTTCGGCTCCTGGAAGTTCTCCACGGCGCTGATCACAGGCTTCATGGCCAAGGAGAGCGTCGTCGCGACGCTGACGGTGCTGTTCGGCGAAGGCGCGGCGATCGCGTCCGTGCTCACGCTCCCCGCGGCGTTCGCGCTGCTGGTGTTCTGCCTGCTGTACACGCCTTGCGTGGCGGCCATCGCCGCGGTCAAACGGGAACTCGGCGCCAAATGGGCGGCGGGACTGGTGCTGGAACAGTGCGCGGTCGCCTGGATCGTCGCGCTGGCCGTGAAGGTCCTTTTCGAACTGTTGCTTTGATGAAAACCATCAAGAAAAAATGTAAGACGGCGGACAAATTCTTCGGAATGGGTCCGCCGTTTTGTTATATAATATTCATATGAGTTTTGTTATCATTTGATGCTTGCATCTGAGAGTAAAACCTGCAAGGAGGCAATCTATGAAGATCTATCCTGAATACGTCGCAAAAGACCGGGTGATGCAGCCGGGCCAGGAGGGCTCCGCTGTCGACGCGCTGGACTTCGTCTGGAAGGGCAGCCGCATCCTGGGTCAGATCTACGTGCCGGTCCACACCCCCGGCGAGAAGCACCCGCTGGCGATCACGCTGCACGGCTTCCCGGGATACACGAACAACCAGGATCTGGACCACGCGCTGCGCCGCACCGGTTTCGTCACGGTTCATCCGTTCGCGCCGGGCGCCTGGGGCAGCGAAGGCTACTACACGTTCGACGGCCTCGTGGAATGCGCGATGGCGCTGCTGGACTACTGCAAGAGCGATGAATTCGCCGAAAAGTACAGCATCTGCCGCGACAATATCTTCTTCGTCGGCCACTCCATGGGCGGCATGACCTCCGTCAAAGTGCTGAAGAGAAGAGACGACGTCAAGGCGGGCGTGTTCCTCGCTCCGTTCGACGTGGCGCAGTTCTTCTTCGAGGGTCACGACCCGGTCGCGGAACTGGGACCCCTGTTCGAGGAAGGTTCCATCCTGCGCACGCCCGAACCCTTCATGGAATTCTTCCTGAAGAACGGCGAAGAGACCAAGGACGATCTGCTGTTCATGAACGCGGTGGACGCGCTGAAGGACCGCAACTTCATGTTCGTCGGCGGCGCGCTGGACCCGCTCGCTCCTCCCGCCACCATGTGCGAGCCGCAGTATAAGGCGGCGAAGGCGCTGGGCGACGGCAGCAAGAAGCAGGAGTATCTGCTGATCCATTCCGACCACGGCTTCAACGATCAGCGCATTTATCTGGCACAGAAGGTCGCAGAATATCTGGCGGACCTTGTGGAATAATGCACTTATAGTTATCTAAAGGAGGACAAAAATGCGTAACAGCAAATTCATTGCGCTTCTGCTGGCGCTGGCATTGGTCCTGGGTTCCTTCGGTTTTGCGTTCGCAGACGAAGACGCTCCCGTGACCACGGCGGCACCCGCAGAGGAGACCGCAGCATCCGATGACATCGTGATCCTGCACACGAACGACGTGCACTGCGGCTACGAAGCCTATGACAAGCTTGCCGCACTGGCAAAGACGGCGGACTTCGTCGTGGATGACGGCGACGCCATCCAGGGCGGTCCGATCGGCACGCTGTCCAAGGGCGAGTACATCATCGAGATCATGAATTACATCGGGTATGACGTAGCAGGCATCGGCAACCACGAATTCGACTATGGCATGGATCAGTTCAAGAAGATTGCCGCCGAGGTAGCGGAATTCCCGTACGTCTGCTGCAACCTGATCGACCTGAAGACCGGGGAACCCCTGTTCGATGCCTACAAGATCTTCGAAGCCAAGGGCAAGAAGATCGCGTTCGTCGGCGTGGATACGCCCGAGACCTTTGTCAAGTCCACCCCGACCTATTTCCAGGATGAAAACGGCAAATATATCTACAGCTTCTGCGAAGGCAACGACGGAAAGAATCTCTACGAAGCTGTTCAGAAAGCTGTCGATTCCGCAAGAAAAGAAGGCGCAGACTATGTCATCGTCCTCGGCCATCTGGGTGACGAAGATGAATCTGAACCTTACAGATCCCTTGACGTGATCGCCAATACCACCGGTATCGATGCGTTTATCGACGGACATGCCCACCATGTGCTTAGCAAAACTGTCGCTGACAAAGAAGGTAAGGATGTCTATCTGCAGTCGACCGGTACGAAGTTTGAAAATATCGGCAAGCTGACCATCGCAGCAGACGGCACCATCACTGGTGAGAATGTTCCCACCGAAGGCCTCGAGGCAGATGCTGAGGCTGCGGAATTCATTGCGAGCGTCGCAGCCAGGTTCGAAGAAACCATCAATACTGTCGTCGCAAAGACTGACGTCGATCTGACGATAGCGAATCCGGACGGCACAAGAGCGGTCCGCTCCAAGGAGACCAACCTGGGCGACCTGTGCGCCGACGCTTATCTCAACATCATGGAAGCGGATATCGCCTTCGTCAACGGCGGCGGCGTCCGTGACAACATCAAGGCCGGCGACATCACCTATAATGATATCCTGAAGGTCCATCCTTTCGGAAACATGGCCTGCCTGGTCGAAGTCACCGGACAGCAGATCCTTGACGCGATGGAACTCGGTTATTCCCAGGTTCCCAACGAACTGGGCGGCTTCCTGCAGATCGCAGGCGCTACCTGCACCGTGGATGCCACGATTCCGACTCCCGTCGTACGCAACGACAAGAACGAGTTTGTTGCGATCGAGGGTGAGAGAAGAGTTTCCGACGTCATGATCGGCGGCGAGCCCATCGATCCCGCGAAGACCTATAAGCTGGCTTCCCACAACTATATGCTGAAAGAAGCCGGCGACGGCTATACCATGTTCGGTAAGGATAACGTCAAGCTTCTGCGCGACGAAGTCCTGATCGACAACCAGGTGCTGATCAACTATATCGTCGACAAACTCGGCGGTGTGGTAGGCGAACAGTATGCAGAGTCCCAGGGCCGTATCACGATCAAACTGCCCGTTTCTTCGGTCTTCTCCGACGTTAACAGCGGCGACTGGTTCGAAAAGTACCTGCAGGGCGCTTATGACAACGGCATCATCGGCGGCTTCCCCGACGGCACGTTCAGACCCGACGGCAAATTGACTCACGCGCAGATCATGGTCATGGCGGCGCAGCTGCACAGCAAGCAGAAGGGCGACGAATACGATTTCATTGCCAATACGAAGGAAGGCGACGCCTGGTATCAGGTCTATGAAGACTACTGCGTAGCCGAAGGCATCGTTCCTGCCGAAACGTTCGGCGCGGGCGGTCCCTTCGAGGGCGAAGAGAACACCGAAGTGACCCGCGGTCAGATGGCGTTCTACTTCTCCGGCACGCTGACGGACGACTCTTATAAGGAAAAGAAAGAAGTATCGCTGAGCGACATCGATGGTTACTTCTTCCAGGAGAACATCGAAACGCTGGCCAAGGCCGACATCGTCGGCGGGTTCCCCGACGGCACGTTCCGTCCTGACGAACTGGTGACCCGCGCACAGGCTGCGGTCTTCGTCAAGAACCTCCTCGACGCGATCGAATAATCATTAAGAAAACAAACGAAAAGGACCGGCTTCGCGCCGGTCCTTTTTTCGTGTCATGATTGCGTCAGCGGCGTGCTTTCGCCGCTTTTCTGCTGACGATCTCCGCTTCGATCAGTTTGTCGGCCATCTCCTGCGTGCCGAGCACCCAGATGGAATCGCCGGCAGCGATGATCGTATGGACGTCCGGCGTCGGGATCGGCAGCATGTTGCGCTGCAGTCCCAGGACCATGCAGTCGTAGTCGCGGCGCAGTCCGCAGTCCCGGATGGTCTTTCCCGCGAGGGAAGAATTCTTGTCGACGAGGATGGGGAAGGAATACAGGTCCGAATCCATGCTCTCGTTTTCCTCCATGTATTCTCTCAGCGTCTGCTGCGCAGGCTGTTCCCAGCCTCCGAGGCGGCTGTAGAGGGTCGCGATATTGTCGGATTCCCCGATGACGGTGATGTCGTCGCCTTCGTGCAGCACCGCGTCTCCGTCCGGCATCATCAGTTGACGGTCTCCCTGGACCAGTTTGATGATGTTCACGTCGTAGCGTTTGCCCCAGCCCAGTTCCTTCAGGGATTTCCCCGCAATGTTATACGCCGGGAAGACGATGAAATGCGCGACGTGAAGGCGTTCGTCGAGCATATCGGATACGCTCAGCACGTCGTTGTTCTCCAGGCTGCGCTCATTGAAATTCGCGATGAAGCGCGCTTCTGCGTTCAGATAGAGGCTTGCCAGACGGCTGGAACGGGAGACCAGGATCAGCGCAGCGCCGATGAGGGGCAGAAGGACGAGCCCGGAGGCGCCAGCGACCCGGCGCAGCGGAATGAAGGCGATCAGCAGGAGGATCGCGATCCGTATGCCGGTCAGCACCATCAGGGACGCCCGGTAGAGACCTCCCTGCACCCAGAGCTTCGTATAATCGAAGGAATGCGTATCCATGAACGGCCGGATGAACAGCGCCATGGCGAGATAGATCAGCACGAGCGTGATGAGCTTTGCCACTTTGACGTCCGCGATGACCCGCGACAGCAGCGGCAGCACGAAATAATGTCCCAGGATCGTGCAGGCCAGCATCAGGATGCCGTAGACCAGCGTGATGCGGACGTAGCGCTTCAGATAGGCCGTCCAGGCCGTATCCTGCTTCAGTTCGCTTTCCGCAGTCTCTTCCTTGTCGATCTTCGCCAGGAATTTTCCGGGCAGGATGCGCTGCAGCAGATGGTAGACCTTTTCCGAGCCCTTGATGCAGTAGGGCGTCGTCAACGTCGTCAGAACGGAGACCGCTACGATGATGGGGTAGACGTAGTCCGCGATGACGCCGAGGGACATGCCCAGCGATGCGATGATGAAGGCGAATTCGCCGATCTGCGCCAGCGAGGTGCCGCAGCGCACGGCGAAGTGCAGCCCGTGACCCGAAAGCAGCACGCCCAGCGTGGAGCAGAAGGACTGTCCGAACACCACGACGACGCTGATGATCAGGATGGGGATCTTGTATTTGACGATCATGGCCGGGTCGATCATCATGCCTACGGAGATGAAGAAGACCGTGCCGAACAGGTCCTTGATGCCGTTTGTGATGTGTTCCACCCGTTCCGCGTGGACGGTCCCCGCCAGCAGGGATCCCGCGAGGAACGCGCCGAGTGCCGAGGAGAATCCCAGCCTGTCCGCCAACAGCACCATGCCGAAGCAGATGCCAAGAGAAACGATCAGAAGGGTCTCGTCGGTCATGAGCTTCGTTGCCTTGCGCATGATAGTGGGAAGGAAGTAGATGCCCAGCACGAGCCAGATGATCAGGTAGAGCACCAGCATGGACAGCTGCAGCGCCAGATCCATGCCGGAGATGTTCTTGGAGACGGAGATCGTGGACAGGATGATCATCATGAAGATGCCGGCGATGTCCTCGACGACGAGGATGCCGAACACCAGCTGGGCGAAATTCTCTTTCTCCACGCCCAGTTCCGAGAACGCTTTGATGATGATGGTCGTGGAACTCATGGAAAGCATGCCGCCGAGGAAAATGGAGTCCATGTTCCCCCAGCCGAGCGCGAGCCCTGTCAGATATCCGAGGGTCAGCATGCCGGCCACCACCGTCGTGGCGGTGATGATCGCTCCGGCGCCGACGCTCATCAGCTTTTTAAAGCTGAATTCCAGGCCCAGACAGAACATCAGCACGATGATGCCGATCTCGCTCCAGGTCTCGATGGACGCAGTGTCCTGCGCCGTAAAGAAATAGGGCAGATAAGGTCCGATCAGGAAGCCGGACAGGATGTAGCCCAGGATGAGGGGCTGGTTGATCTTTTTAAAGATGACGGTGACGACGCCCGCGGTCAGCAGAATGACCGCAAGGTCGGTGATAAGGGCGGGTAAATGCATGGCTTTCTCCGAAATGGTTTACTGCTCTTCGGATTCTTTCAGGAAATTCATCTGTACGTAGTACTTGCAGGCGAAGGACAGGGCGAAATTTTCCATCAGGTATTTCTGCTCCCTGCCGGCGATGTGGTTGTCCTTGATGTGGACCTCACCGCTGAATACGGCGCTCACCGCGTTCTCGATGGCTTCGCAGAAGCGGTTGTACGTGGTCTCGCGGCCTGCCTCGAGGTCGAGACCCATGCGGATCAGTTTGCCGACGTCCTCCGTCTCGTAACAACTTTTCAGAATATATACGACGATGATCATGGCGACGGACACCCGCGGATAGCGCTTGTTGACCGGCGCCTGCACGATGCGGGCTTTGACGTAGTTGTTGATCATGTTCTTCGTGACCGGCGCGATGCCGACGCTGCCGAAGAAGCCGCCCAGACTGCCGTTGATCAGCGTAATGACCTGCTCCATATACAGATCGACCGCGGGGAGCTGCTCCCAACGGGGGATCCGGAACGCTGCGGCCTGTGTTTTCTCCATGGTTTTCCTCCTGTTGTACAATACATAATTATATCATTCCGTTATTTTTGCGTAAAGATTGACACGGTCAGAAATACAAAGTAACATAGTGTTCAATACTACGTGCTTTTGTGGTATAATAAATAAATTATTAGTCCCCATCGAAAGAAACAAAGAGGAGTTTATCATGATCTATACTCAGAGAGGTCTGGATTGGGCGATGGATTTCATCGACCGGATCAATGCCGACCCCAGCAAATATGTTATGTACAAGCAAAGCCGTCCCATCGCGAACCTGAAGCACATGATGGTGACGACCGTGGACCTTTACCCCGGCAATACGGCTTTCATGATGAAGTTCCCAGGCGATAAGACATACACGTCGATCACGTTCGCGCAGGTGCTGGAGGAGATGAACGCCCTCGGCACCGCGCTCATCGCAAGAGGCCTGAAGGGCAAGCGCATCGCGGTCTGCGGCGAAAACTGCTACTACTGGTGCCTGTCCTATCTGGCGGCGGTCAACGGCGTGGGCGTCGTCGTCCCCCTGGATAAGGAACTGCCGGACGCAGACCTGAAAGGCCTTGCGACGGCGGCGGAATGCGCCTGCGTGCTGACCACGAAGAAGCATATGGAAGCGTTCCGCGGCATGCTGGAGAATCACGAAGGCAGCGTCGAATGTGTCGTCGGCATGTACACGGAACCCGGCGGCGACGGATCCGTCCTTTCCCTGAAGGACCTGATCGAAGAAGGCAAGAAGCGGATCGCGGAAGGCGACAGAAGCTATATCGACGCGCAGATCGACGAGGAAGCCATGGGCATCCTGCTGTACACGTCCGGCACGACGGGCCTGTCCAAAGGGGTCATGCTGTCGCATAAGAACATCTGCGCCGACCTGATGAGCTCGCCGAACCTGCTGGAAGTGAAGCCCACCGACATCTTCTTCAACGTGCTGCCGCTGCATCACACCTACGCCTGCACCTGCGACTTCCTGATGCCCATGTACAAGGGCACCTGCGTCGCGTTCTGCGAAGGCCTGAAGTATATCCAGAAGAACCTGAAGGAAGTGCAGCCCACGTTCTTCCTGGGCGTTCCTGCCATCTTCGAGAGCCTGTACAAGGCGATCAACAAGAACATCAAGAAGCAGGGCAAGGAAAAGACCGTCGCCAAGGTCCTGAAGATCAACCGCTTTACGAAGAAGATCGGTCTCGACCTGGTGCCGAAGTTCATGGGTCAGATCCTGGACGTCTTCGGCGGACGGATGAAGACCATCATCGCCGGCGGCGCCGCCATGGACCCTGTCATCACGAACTTCTTCCTGGATCTGGGCTTTAAGGCGGTCCAGGGCTACGGCCTGACGGAATGCTCGCCCATCGCCGCGCTCAACCCCGACAAGCGCGAGATGGCCAATCCCGCCGCAGCGGGCCGCGTGCTGCCCAACACCCAGGCGAAGATCGTCGACGCCGGCGAAGACGGCAACGGCGAGATCTGCATCAAGGGCGACCACGTCATGCTGGGCTACTACCAGATGCCGGAACAGACGGCGGAAGTGCTGGTCGACGGCTGGTACCACACCGGCGACCTGGGATACATCGACGAGAACGATTTCATCTTCATCACCGGCCGCAAGAAGAACGTCATCATCACCGCGAACGGCAAGAACGTCTATCCGGAAGAACTGGAATACAAGCTGTCCCTCAGCCCGTACGTGGCGGAATCCATGGTCTGGGCCGCGGAGGACGAGCAGGGTCACGACAGCAGCATCGTCGCGACGATCATTCCCGACAAGGAAGAGGTCGAAAACGTGCTGGGCAAGGACGCTCCGGCGGACAAGGTGCTGGAGCTGCTGCAGGGCGAGGTCAACAAGCTGAACGATCAGGAACCGCTGTTCAAGCAGATCCGCAGAGTCGTTCTGCGTACGGAGCCCTTCGTCAAGAACACTTCCGCGAAGATCAAGAGATTCGAAGCGGACAACAAGAGACTGAACTGAAGATCCGTTTTATGAGCCCGGCGTCGCGCCGGGCTTTTTGTTTGGCGGGGTTGACCCGGCGCAGACCGGCTTTGGCGCAGATTCCCTCAGACAGCGCCTCAACCGGTCTGCGCCGGGTCATACAAGTGCCAGAGGGGGAAAATCTTTGGTATAATAGCATTATGAAAAGAATCGTTTACTGGATCCTCATAGCGGT
>JAEEGJ010032428.1_pt1 | contig 10029 bp, 9 predicted proteins | sample 8958761 | NCBI WGS metagenome assembly JAEEGJ01 (sample SAMN16246546, study PRJNA631951) | gut metagenome | biome: gut microbiome; feature: rumen; material: RS-attached | host: Bos | place: Iran: Karaj | collected 2018-10 | reverse complement strand
TTTTGCGACGAGCCATTCGCATATCGACCATTATATGGGCTTTACCGAGATGCGTACCAACTGCCACATGGCGATGCTCTGCGCGAGGGAGCTTGCAAAGTTCTATACGCACTCCAAGCCGATCGATACGATCATCTGCCTTGAGTACACTCAGGTCATCGGCTCCTACGTGGCAACGATACTGACCGAGCCGGGCTCCAGGGGCGTGAACGAGAGGCATCAGATCAGCGTCATCACGCCGGAGTCGAACTCCTCCGGTCAGCTCGTGTTCTCCGGGGACGTTCAGGATCTCGTGCAGAACAAGGCGGTGCTCGTGCTCATATCGACGGTCTCCACCGGCAGGAGCCTTAACCGCGCGCTTGAGTGCATCACCTACTACGGCGGGCATCTCGTGGGCGTCGCCGCGCTCTTCTCCGCCGTGGACGAGGCGGCGGGCGTCAAGATCAATTCCCTCTTCTCGCCGGACGACGTGCCCGATTACCACAGCTACCAGTCCTCCGAATGCCCCTACTGCAAGAAGGGCAGAAAGCTGGACGGTCTGGTGAACGCCGCGGGCTATACAAGGATATAACGGCTCCCCGTTGGGAGCGGAAGGGAGATCTGTGCTATTCGGGCATGGATTTTCCGTTTTATGGAGCGAAAGGAGTATTTCCATGAACGAGCTTCAGCGCCGCATCATCGAAGAAGGGAAGGTGCTTCCCGGCAACATTATTAAGGTGGACGGTTTCATGAACCACCGGGTGGACGTAAAGCTCATGCGGGAGCTTGCGAAGGACATCCGCGCCCATTTCGCGGGGCGCGAGATAACGAAGGTGATGACCGTTGAGGCAAGCGGCATCCCCATGGCGACCATCGCCGCGGACGAGCTGGGCGTGCCCCTCGTGTTCGCCAAAAAGGCAAAGTCCGATAATATCGAGGGCGGTCTCATCTGCTCCGAGATACATTCCTATACCTACAACAAGAAGGTCACGCTCATCGTCTCCGCCGAATGGCTGAGCCCCGAGGACAAGATACTCGTCGTCGACGACTTCATGGCGAACGGCGAGGCGATGCGCGGTATCGTCGATATCATTTCAAAGGTGGGGGCAAAGCTCGTGGGCATCGCCATCGCCATTGAAAAGGGCTATCAGGGCGGCGGCGACAGGCTCCGCGCAAGCGGGATAGACGTCTATTCCATCGCGAACATCGACCACGCCGAGCCCGGCAATATCGTGTTCAGGGACTGACACGGCATAAGACCCCAACGGAAAGGGAACACAATGGAAAGGATAGTTATACTCGATTTCGGTGCCCAGTACAACCAGCTCATCGCACGGCGCGTGCGCGAGCAGGGCGTTTTTTCCGAGCTTCTGCCCCCCTCCTCCCCGATCGAGAGGATCAAGGGCGACGGGCTCTCGGGCGTCATTCTCTCCGGCAGTCCGGACAGCGTCTATTCCGAGACCGGCAGGAAATGCGATCCCGCCGTGTTCGAGCTGGGCGTGCCCGTGCTCGGCATATGCTACGGCATGCAGCTCATGACGTATCTGCTCGGCGGCGCGGTCGAAAAAGCCCCGGTCAGGGAATACGCCGGCGTGCACGCGTTTTTTGAGGATTCGCCCCTCTTTGACGGCATGCCCGATTCCACCGTGTGGATGAGCCATAACGACATGGTAACACGCATGCCGGAGGGCTTCAGGACGATCGCACATACCGCGGACTGTCCCATCGCCGCCATGCAGAACGACGAGAAGCGCCTCTTTGCGGTGCAGTTCCATCCGGAGGTCGCCCATACCGAATACTGCGCGAGGTTCTTTCATAACTTCGTGCACGGCGTCTGCGGCTTAAAGGGCGGCTGGAGCCCCGAAGGGCTCGTGGACGAGATAGTCGCGAACATCAAAAAGCAGGTCGGCGAACGCAAGGTGGTCGCCGGTCTCTCCGGCGGCGTCGATTCCTCCGTCGCGGCGGCGCTCGTTTCAAGGGCGGTCGGCGACAGGCTCACCTGCATATTCGTCGATCACGGTCTTTTGAGAAAGAACGAGGCGGAGGAGGTAATGCACTTCTACCGCGAGAATATGGGGCTCAACGTCATAGAGGTCGACGCGAAGGAGTATTTCCTTTCGCAGCTCAAGGGCGTTGAAGAGCCCGAGCGGAAGCGCAAGATAATCGGCGAAAGCTTCGTCCGCGTGTTCGAGCGCGAGGCAAAGAAGATCGGCGGAGCAGAGCTTTTGCTCCAGGGCACCATTTACCCCGACGTGATCGAATCCGGCACCGGCGGCGCAAGCGTGATAAAGAGCCATCATAACGTCGGCGGTCTGCCCGAGAAGTTCGGCTTCGAGCTTCTGGAGCCCCTCCGTCCCTTCTTCAAGGACGAGGTCCGCGCGATAGGCGAAGCCCTCGGCATGCCGAAGGAGCTCGTCTGGCGCCAGCCCTTCCCCGGTCCCGGTCTCGGCATACGCGTGCTGGGCGACATTACGGAGGATAAGCTCTCCATACTCCGCGAGAGCGACTGGATCCTCCGCGACGAGATAAAGAAGGCGGGGCTCGAGCGCGATATCTGGCAGTATTTCACGGTCTTTACCGGCATGCGCTCCGTCGGCGTAATGGGCGACAGCCGCACCTACGACTATACCATCGCCGTCCGCGCCGTCGTCTCGACCGACGCGATGACCGTCGAATTCGCCGAGATCCCCCATAAGCTCCTGCGGAAGATCTCGAACCGCATCATTGCCGAAGTCCCCCACGTCAACCGCGTAGTCTACGATATCACGGACAAGCCTCCGGGAACGATAGAATGGGAGTAACGGACAAGCGCTGAAAAAGCTAATTAGAACAAGGCTTTTTCAGAGGCGTGAACCGTCTTTGATAACGAATTGATAACAAGTCTTATAATGGGCATTATTCCAATTCCGACCGGTTGTGGGGTAAAGGAATGATCCCAAGAGGCTTGCTGGAAAAGGATCCGTATTATAAAGCCCTTCGCTGTGGATATGCAGCGGAGGGCTTTTATGTATTTCAAAATCAGTTTTCGTAATTTGCAATCAGTCGGTCTCGAGCCTGTCCTTGAAGGCTTCGACGAGTGTATCGCTCAGCTCATTGGACGGAACGCTTGCCCAGTTCTGAGTGGTATCGAACTTGGGGTAGTTGTAGCGCCAACGGTCATACTCTTCCTTGCTCATCTCTCCCCTGCGGGTCTTGTCGGACATAGCGGCCCAAGCAAGCACCATCTGGGAAACGCTTGCGGCGTCCCTGCCCTTTCGAGGGTCGAAGCGGAGAGCGACGTCTCCGTCACGGTTCTCTACGGTAAGGCCATAACGATCCTCGAGCGTGAACAGAGTGTGCATAAGCCCGAGATAGCTGTCGATATCGGGAACGTCAAGGGCGAGAGGCGAGACCTCGAGCACGGAAGCGAGTGCATTTGTAAGCTCTTCCTTCGGAGTGCGCGCTCCGGTCTCATACTGCGTCATGCGGATATCCGCAGTCTTTTCAGGAAGACCTGCGAGCGTCCCAAGATACTTCTGCGTCATTCCGCGCAGATTGCGGATATAACGTATCCTCTCTCCAATAGCCATAATAGACCTCCATAGCCTGTTGATGCTATCAGTTTAGCATATTAGTTTAATGATTTCAATTGTATAAACAAATATATTTTGTTATTTGGGAACCAAAGCGCTTGACATTACGTTATATGTTTAGTATAATTGATAAAGTGCACATTTTTGTTTATGGCGTATTCTACCTGTGACATGATGCTTAGATGAGACTGCATCGATACGGCCGAGTGCTTTATCAACTGCTCAGCAGCATGGAAGGAGGTGAGAGTATGCCTAATTTTTTACGAGCAGATGAAGTTGCGAAGATCCTTGGGGTATCCAAGCCCTACGCTTACAAGCTGATCCGAAAAATGAACGAGGAGCTCAAAGCAAAGGGATTCATAACGATATCCGGAAGGATCAGCAGCCAGTATTTGAACGAAAGGTTCTATGGAGCCGGAAAGGAGGAAAAAGAGAATGCCGGTATTTAAGAACAACGACAACGGAACATGGTACGTGATGGCTTGGTACACGAACTGGAAGGGCGAACGCAAGCAGAAATGCAAGCGCGGCTTTTCGACCAAGCGGGAAGCCCAGGAATGGGAACGCATTTTCAAAATGCAGAGCGCCGGGGATATGGACATGACCTTCGAAGCCTTTACGGAGCTTTATGAAAATGATATCCGCCCGAGGCTCAAGGAAAACACCTGGCTCACGAAGGAGCACATCATCAAAACGAAGCTCCTGCCGTATTTCGGAAAGCGGAACATCAGCGAGATCACCGCAAAGGACGTGATTGCATGGCAAAACGAGCTGCTGGCTTATCGGGATGAAAAGAAGCGGCCCTATTCACAGACGTATCTGAAAACGGTCCATAATCAGCTCAGCGCGATATTCAATCACGCCGTACGGCACTATGAGCTCCGCGCCAACCCCGCGGCGAAAGCGGGGAGCATGGGCGATAAGGACGGCGGCAACATCAGCTTCTGGACAAAGGATGATTATAAACGCTTCGCCGATGAGATGATGGACAAGCCCATATCCTACTACGCATTCGAAATGCTCTACTGGTGCGGCATCCGCGAGGGTGAGCTGCTGGCGCTGACGCCTGCGGACTTCGACTTCAAGGCCGGTACCGTGAAGATCAGCAAATCGTATCAGCGGCTTCACGGCAAGGACGTGATCACAAGTCCGAAAACGAAAAAGAGCAACCGCACTGTAAAGATGCCCCCGTTCCTCTGCGAGGAGATACAGGACTATCTGAAAATGCAGTACGGGCTCGGCAGTTCGGATCGTGTCTTCCCCATCACCAAGAGCTATCTGCACCATGAGATGGACCGCGGCTCAAAGGCCGCAGGAGTAAAGCGCATCCGCGTTCACGATCTTCGTCACAGCCACGTTTCGCTGCTGATCGACATGGGATTCACTCCCGTCGCCATTGCAGACAGGCTGGGGCATGAAAGCATCGAGATCACCCTGCGCTACGCACACCTGTTCCCGTCAAAACAGACGGAAATGATCGAAAAACTTGAACATGAAAGGATGGAATGAATTATGTCAGCCAAGAACAGAGACGAACACGGACGCTTCCGGAATATCACCGTCGGATTCCGCGTTTCGCCCGAAGAGAACGAGCAGCTCAATACAGCCGTCGCGCTGTCGGGTCTGCCCAAGCAGGAATACTGCTACAGAAAATGCCTGAACCGCGATATCGTGGTTCAGGGAAACCCGAGGGTTTACAAGGCCCTGCGGGATCAGCTCGCCGCTGTGCTCGATGAGCTCAGACGCGTCGAAGCCGCCGGCGAGATCCGTGATGAGCTTTATGAAAACATCGAGCTTATCACGAAAACACTGCTCGGAATGAAGGAGGGATGTTCGTGAACGAAGATAAAGGAAAGATGACCGCCGAAGAAGTATCTGTTGGCGCAGATACAAGGCAGTCACCGATCACAACTGCGGATATTATAGCAGATTACAATGGTTTTTGCAACACCGAAGAAGAAGAATTTTTCATCGATCCGCGAAAGCTCGATCCGCGCTATATCGAAACGGTCACGATGCAGGGTCTGCTCGACACAGCGTTTACACCCCGAATACCCATAATCGAGGGGCTCCTGTATCCCGGGACCTACCTCATGGCAGGCGCGCCGAAGATCGGCAAATCCTTCCTCGTGCTGCAGATGGGCTTCGCGATCGCGACAGGAACGCCGCTGTGGGGAATGCAGCTTCATCAGGGTTCGGTGCTCTACCTTGCCTTGGAGGATGATCCTGCGAGACTACAGCGAAGGAGCTCCCGAATGTTCGGCGTCGAAGGCACCGCCGCCTTACATTTCGCGACGCAAGCGAAGTCTGTCGAAAACGGCCTCATGCAGCAGCTCGAGGGCTTTATCCGCGAGCATAGCGATACGAAGCTCATTATCATCGACACGCTGCAGAAGGTCCGTGGCGACGATGGCGATAAGTACAGTTATGCCAACGACTATCAGATCATCTCCAATCTGAAAGCGCTGACGGATGCAAACCAGATCGCGGTACTGATCGTTCACCACACCCGCAAGCAGGACGCCGAGGACAAGTTCGACACGATCTCCGGCACGACCGGCCTGCTCGGTTCCGCGGACGGCGCGTTCCTTCTCCGCAAGGAGAAAAGAACGGGACCGGAGGCAACGCTCGACGTTATCGGACGCGATCAGCAGGATCAGCGATTTAAGCTTCTCTTCAAACAGGAGAACTGCACTTGGGACCTCGCCGAGATCGAAACGCAGTTGTGGCGCGACCCGCCCGATCCTACGCTCGACGCAATAGCGGCTTTGGTAAATGCCAAGTCTCCAATCTGGGAAGGCACGGCTACGGAGTTGGCGCAGAGGATCGGCAGCGGAATGCTCCCTCATCATCTTTCCAGAAAGCTGAACGTGAATGTCGCGAGGCTGCTTGCCGAGCACGGCGTTCTGTATGCCCCTTCCCGCTCGCACGACGGACGTAGGGTGAGGCTTTACTTCGCAGAAGGGAAGGGCAGCCGGTGACGCTCCGTGACGCTCGTGACGCTCATTTGTGCACTGCCGCATTTAGCGTCACGGAGCGTCACGCGCGGGGCTTTGGACTCAAAAAAGCCTTGCCGTATATGGGTAAATCGGCGTGACGCAAAATATCCCTGAGCGTCACGCGCGACGGTAAACCCACCAAGGCGATAATGTGAGTTTATCAAAGAGACCCGTTATTCAAGAAGGGGCGGAGGCAGAGTGCTTCCCCTCCGCTCCTTCGATGGGCAGGGCCGGCCCCGCAGGGCGCAACAGCACTTTTGGCGGGCGAAGACTGACAAAAGTGCTTTTGCGTTACTTTCGCAGAAAGTAACAAAGGCATTAACCGCCGGGTACATTTCATGAGAAGAACAATATGCGCAATGATCGGGAAGGGCTCCGCCAGCCACAACAGCCGCAAATTCATAGCGGAAAACGTGAATGCAGAGCGCACCCGATACAACATCAGTTACATCGATGAACCCATAAAAAAGGTTTATCACGACCTCTTCGACGAAGCGCTTGAGCGCTACAACGCCAAACAGAAACGGAAGGACCGGATCATTCCCGATTACTATGAGAAGATCCGGGGAAGCCATCAGGAGAAGCTGTTCCACGAGATCATACTGCAGATCGGCGATATGGACAATATGGCCTCGGGAACGGAAAACGGCGAGCTGGCAAAGGAGGTGCTGGACGAGTACTTCAAAGGCTTCGCTGCCCGCAACCCGAACCTCCGCGTGTACTCCGCTCACATCCATATGGACGAAGCAACGCCGCATATCCACATCGATTTCGTCCCGTTCACGACCGGCAGCAAGCGCGGCCTCGACACCCGCGTTTCCCTCAAGCAGGCGCTCGCGGCGCAGGGATTCACCGGCGGCACGCGCGGCAATACCGAGTGGGCGCAGTGGGCGGAATCGGAGAAACACGCCCTCGCAGCCGTGATGGAGCGTTACGGCATCGAGTGGGAGCAGAAGGGCACGCACGAACAGCATCTCTCCGTGCTCGACTTCAAGAAGCAGGAGCGAGCGAAGGAGCTCGCGGCGCTCGAAGCCGAGCTTGCCGGGAAACGCAGCGAGCTATCCGAGATGCAGCACCGCCTCGAGAGCGCGGACACCGCCGGCGAGGAGATCGACCGTATCGAGTACAAGCTCAGCCGCGATGAGGATTATGCGGTCCCCGAACCTCCGAAGCTTATGAGCGCGAAGAACTACCGCGAGCGGTTCGTCGTCCCGCTCGTGCAGAGGTTCAAGGATCTCGTACGCACGGTGCTCGTCTCGCTCGTCAAGGCGTTTGATAAGATCGCCCTGCTGCGCGGCGAGAACGAGGAGCTCGAAAGCGAGAACCGCCGGCTGGAAGAGCGGCTTGCTTCGCTCGAAGAGAAGAACGACGACTTACACAAACAGACCCGTGACTACGCTCTCCTCCGCAGGGTGTTCGGCGACGAATACGTCGAAGGGCTCGTCGCGGAGGCGAGAGAAAAACAACACTACTACGAACAAAACCGAAAGGAGAATCATTATGAACACCAACTCTGAGCTACCCGCAACCGTCTATGACGAGACCAACGGCCTCACCTATGATCTCGTCGGAGATTACTACTTCCCCCGCCTTATCGTCCCCGAGGAGCCCGAAGGCGACATCGGCCGCTACGGACGCATGCGCAAGCGCTTCCTCAAGGAGCATCAGCCCGACACTTTCGCACTGATGCTGATGGAGAACACGCTGACGCAGCACCTCATGGACATAGACCGTGAGGCGAAGGAGCAGATCGAGCTCATAACTGCACAGCTCGCCCGCACCGAAGGCATCAACGAAGACCTAAAGGCTCGCGACCAGCTTGAATGGATCAGGCGAATGAACTCCTGCCGCGCCCGCGCCGAGGAGCAGGTCGTTCGTGAGATCGTGCTCGGATAACGCAGGAACAGGGCTGCGTCTTTCGGCGCAGCCCTGTTGCTACGATTGGCTAACGGACGAAACGGAATTAGAGACTATTACTCTCACATCAAGGTTTGTTGTAAAGCATAAAAATTACTGTGTTCCAGACTACACTAACTTATCTAAACGTACGGTAGTTATACCTGAATTATTGGTCTTTCTGCGCAAATCGCGTGTTGTACTAAATAATTGTACGAATATGTTTAAATTTAGTCATTAACATCTTGACAAGTATCCCGCGTTATGCTATAATGCCCGCGAAAGGAGTGAAAATTATGCCTAACGCGATTTTAAAATCCTTATCTGCAGAGAATTTTGCATCCTTTGCAAAAAAGGTCTGCTTTACGACAGAGACCACAACTGGCAAGGAGTTCATGTTTAACACGTTTAGTGTCGACGATGCCAGATATAACAAAGTATCCTTTCTCTATGGAGCGAATGGATCGGGCAAAACTTATTTCTGCAAAATAATACGCGAAATCCAGAGGATGCTCGCTTTCTCGCCATTTGTTGCAATAAGTGGTGGGGATTTATCAGCTGCTGCCCACTTTAAAGGGCTCGACTCCCCCGTCCGCACATTCGCATTTAACAACAAGTATAGCGAGTCACCGACATCATTCTCTATAGATATCGTGCTTGATGGGACAACCTACCACTATGAGTTTTCCGTAAAAGGGAGAATTATAACAAATGAACTCCTAACAAAAAAAAGGCGCCGCACAGAGATTCTATTAAACCGCATCTCTCCCTCTTTTAAGGATATTGACTTGCGATCTGATTTCAAGCCTTTCGACAGCGTCAAGCATTTGGTTAAAGAGGAGGCTCTCTGCTTGCCGATCGCTTCTTTGTTGAACATTCCTTTAGCAGAAAAACTCGTCGAATCGATCAATGCCATTCAGGTTGTGAACATGACTGCGGCGAAGCTATCTCCTGCAAGTAATGAAGATGCCTTTTCGGAAGAACGCATAGAAAAGTATGTTGCGATTTTGCAAAAAGCAGATCCCACTCTCGTAAGTCTTGATGTGTCTCTAAAAGAAGAGGAAACGCCTATCCTCAAGGGGAGTGAGGATGATTTCGAAAGCAGAGAGATTATTGCTACTAAAATGACGGTTAGCGTGCAGAGCAAGCATGCAGCAATAGAAAACGGCCAAGTCAAAGAATCAAATGCCCTTTCCTTCTTTGGCGATGAGTCTCTTGGTACAATAAAGCTGTTTACTATGTTACCACACCTATTTAACATATTAGAAAGTGGTGGCGTATTGGTTGTAGACGAAATTGAAAACGGTCTTCACCTCTCGTTGGTACGTGAAATAATTAACCTGTTTTCGAGCGATAAAACCAATCCACATAACGCTCAGCTTATTTGCACATCGCATCAACCGCTACTTTTAAGCGGAGAGTTTAGGCGTGATCAGGTATGGGTCGTGTCAAAAGACACTTCGGGCAACTGTTCTATGCATAGGCTAAGCGAGATGCAAATCTCTAAATCAAGAGCCAATCTGACAATCAGGATCTTGGAGAATGCATTTGGATGTAATCCGGAATCATTCTTTGAAAACAAC
>JAEEGJ010032423.1_pt1 | contig 10030 bp, 8 predicted proteins | sample 8958761 | NCBI WGS metagenome assembly JAEEGJ01 (sample SAMN16246546, study PRJNA631951) | gut metagenome | biome: gut microbiome; feature: rumen; material: RS-attached | host: Bos | place: Iran: Karaj | collected 2018-10 | reverse complement strand
GAGTTCATCTATCCTGAGCTTTCTGATCACGTGCCCGACGGGAGTAATCCTGTTGTCATGCTTTGACGCAAGAACAGCCTTTCCGTCTTCCTCGGCATGTTCTATCATGCTTCGAAACTTTATGATCCTGAACTGTTTCATGCCTCTCGTGCATCTCGTCTGCCGGTAGAAAACGCTTCCGCCGTCGCACACCTTTACGGCTATTGCCGTGATAAGCATGATCGGTGATGTGATGATGATCATCAGCAGGGCAAAGATGACGTCAAACATCCTCTTGACCGTCCTCTGCTCGCCTTCTATCGGGTCGCTCTTCGTAAACAGAAGAGGCGTATCGAAAAGGTGCAGGTTCTGCGAACCTTTAAGAACGATATCCATTATCTTGGGACTGACGTATATGTCGACGTCGTTCTCGTAACAGCTCTTGAACACGGTGTTCCTCAGCTCGTTCGGGATATCCCAGAGCATCACTGCCTCATGCTTCGGAATCTCGCTGCATATGGCATCCATGTCCTCGGAAACGCTCATCGCCTTCGTGACCGTGAACTGATGTCTCCTTGTTTTGAACTTGTCGATGATTATATCCTGACTGCTGCCGCCGTACACCAAAAGCACATCTATCGGCGGGAACAGCGCCCTGTATCCGAGTGTCGAGGCTATTATCCACAGCCCGATCGCAAAGCACTGCACGATCATTCCGATAAGGAGCGGTATAACGGTCGGAAAACGATAGGCGAGAAGACATATGATCGCATAGAACAGGATATTCGTAACAAGAGTCGCAAATCCCTGGGACAGGGTCAGCTCGATCATCCTGAAGGAGCCTATCTTCAGGCCTCCGTACATGACCGATGCGAAGAACAGCATCACCAGATAGATAACGGCGATGAATACATGTCCCCAGAAATAGAAAGCTTTGGGAATGCCGGTATTGTAATGCCAGAACCAAACGTACAGCATTATTCCGGTCTCGATCGCCAGGATCAAAAGCGATGTGATAAACAGATATACTCTTTTCTGAAACTGTTTACGGTTCAAAACAGACTACTCCCTGCGCGTCAGGAGCAGGAAGCGCGCATAGATACACCCTGCGGCAAGCCACGGTACAGCTATCCGGCTTCCGCCGAAAATCGGACGACCCGACCTTCGTGCATATATCACAAGACGCCCCAGGTATTTGATCTTGAGTATCCCCGGCGGCGTGATAAAGGCTCTCTGCTCATAATAAAGGTAAAAAGCGTTAACGTTTTCCTGTCGAAGCTTTTTAACCGTTTTTGTGTAACCGGCCCCGGTTATCTCGCACACGGTCACTATCCGCGGCAGAACGGCCAGAACACATACCTCATCTATTTTATCATAAATATAGTCTTCGGGTACATATTTTTCGCCTTCGATCTCGGGAAACGGAAACCGTTTCAAAAGACCGGTCTCATACATAAGCGTTGTCTCTCCGGCAAACCCCGCCCTGTACAGTCCGAACAGGGTGGATCTTTCCACCTTCGGAAAATCACTCGATCCGAGCAGTTTCTCACTCGTGCATCCTTTATGCGCCACCACTCCGCCGATCTTTTCGTTTTCGGTCTCATTCTTCTTCGCATCATCGTATGCCGCAAGAAGATCCGAGACGGCAGTCGGCGTCAGATAATCATCCGAGTCCAGGCAGAGGAAAAGAGGTGTTTCGCACATAGCCACACCGGTGTTGTGAGCCCGCATCTTTCCGCCGTTTTCCCTGTACCTGTAGCGTATCGGAATAAGTCCTTCATCGATCCACTTTTTGACCTCGTCATCGGTCCCGTCGGTAGATCCGTCATCAACTATCAGCCATTCGAAATCTTTAGACGTCTGGACCGTTAAGCTCTTATATGCACGTGCGAGAAGTTCTCTTCTGTTGTATGTCGGAGTAAAAACGGTAAGCCTCATTTGAGCCTCCTGTAACTGAACCTGTGCTCGACACCGGTATAATCTACAAGCTCATGCTCGACCGGCTCGGCAAGGTCATATCTGAATACGATATGTGTCGGAGTCTGTCCTATCTCATACAGTCCGGCCTTTTTGACGAAAGCCGTCTGCGGATGGCCTTTTGTAAGGACAACGTACTGTGTATCAGTAGCGTCAAGTGCAGCGCAAAGTTCCTCCTCATCCACCCTCTGATTCCTGACAAGGAGCGCCAGAAGCACATTTTGAGGCCTGGTCTCGTCCTCAAGCATCTCATCCGTATATGAATAGTTCACGGCATATATGTAATCCTCCCTGTCAACACACAGGAGCATCTTCGGATCGTACTGGCGTATTTCCATATTGTATTCGTATTCGAAGAACGCCTTTGCATACTCCGTTTGTGAGTCTTCATGTATCATCTCCGATATCGTGATAAGTTCATCCGGTATCCTGTATATGTTCTGTGCGATTTTTATACCTTCTCCGTACACAAAGTTTCCGCCGAATATGAACATGGCCGCCGTGAGAGCGACGATAAGAGCCCTCTGTTTTTTCAGGCCGTCATCGTATATGAGCGTTGTTGCGACATACGGGACGATAATTATGACCGGTGCGATCCAGAACAGCCTGTAATACTCGCTGTTAACGTCAAATATCTTATCGAGGACGAGCGGTGTTACCGGATTGAACACCGTGACAACGAGCATGACCGCCTGAGGTATGAAGAGCTGCCTGTCCTTTTTGCTCCCTTTTACGAGAATGAACAGGATCGCGATCAGGTACAGCGCAAAGAAGCCCGTCCCGGCCGTATACAGCCCCAGGCACTTGGCAAGATACCCTATTCCGTTTTCAAATACATTCACACCCTGCATATCTACCTCGGAAACGTATAGACAGCAAACCAGCCCTTAACGTAAAGCACATACACGAGCATCATCACAAGTTCGGGAAGAATACATACAAGTATCTTCGGCAGTATCTTCAGCCTCTTTTGAAGGATCGCATACGGTATAAAGAGTATGCAAACCTCGGCGGGGATCACCATATTGGCCGTTGAACTTACGGTGGCGGTCCCGAGGCAGACAACGAACAGTTTCAGGAACAGGCCTGTAGGTTTCTCTTCGTATACGGCCTGCATATACAGTATGAAGATCAGAAGCACGGAAACATTCCCCACGACCGATTTGCCCTCATACGTTCTTGTCAACAGGAAGTTGGACGTCGTGTAAATGCTTATGAACAGGAAGTTTACAAGCACCATCATCACATACATCGAAAATGCACGTCCGTGTTCCTTGAAGAATGACCTTGCAACATGAACGTACAAAATGTTCACTATGATCATAACGGCCGATGCCATGACCGTCTTTGTCACGACAAGTGCCGGAAGGGATGTAAGACTGCATATGACGGCGTCATTAACGTAATACGTTGAGAAAACGTAACGAAGTTCAAAATGATCGAGCCATGCACCGGTAAACGGGTCGTATACATTGATCATATTCGTGTCAACGTTGGTTGTTACGCCCGCAACGTAATATGCGGCATCGAGCGTGAAATTGTACGTTATCGCAACAAGTATGACCGATATTGCGATCACTGCGACAACGCCGGTCCAGAATAAGCGGTTCTGCCCGATCTCGGTTTTGATCTCGGCGATCTTATCTTTCCATGCCTTCCTGAACAGTATCGCCGATACGACAGGAATGAGCGCGCACGGCACTACCCACAACCGGGCCAGAAGCGAAAGCGGCCTGTATGTGAGCATAACGGGCAGACAGACAAGTGCAAAGAGCGCGTAATACGCGAAAAATCCCACTGCGGCCGTAACGGCCAGAGATCCGATCTTTCCTTTCCTTACCGCGAAAAAGCTGCCGAATGCCAGATACAATATGAAATTGACAACAAGTAATAACGCTGCCTTTAAGATCATCTTCCTATTCCGTCAGTTCATCGGCACTGATCACAAACACCTTTTCGGCATCAACGGTTCCGTTTGATGTAAGAGTGCGCATGGCACCCGCAGACTCCTCATCTTCCCCGTACACATACCATTTTGTGACCGAAGTTCCGTATTTTCCGATAAAATCCGCAAGGTCATCGGCATTGGCCGACGATCCGCCTCCTATAAACGAAAGAGTCCCGTCGCTTCCACGGAGCAGATACCCTTCCACCTTACCGTCCGCGCCGACGAACTCGTACATGGCGCATCTGCTGTTCATATCTTCCTGGAGGTTAAGCGTTGCCGCATACAGACTGTTTATCTTGCCGTTTAATACGACTATAGTCCCTATGAGCGCTGCGGCGAGCACACCGAGTGCTATCGCAAGATTCCTCGCATTTATTATCCTGTGATTTTTCATGTCCCATTCCTCCAACAGTTCGTCGTTTATTTCGTTTTCATCTGCCCGGACCTTATCCGGCAGAGCTTTCATGCATGCATTCAGGATCACCGAAGCCGTTCCCAAAAGACCGTGTATTATAAATACCCATGTTCCGGACCACGACAGAAGAAGCGTTGCCGGTATCAGGACCTGCGACTGATATCCGAACAGATTGAGAAGCGATACGGCAACGAACGATACAAACCTTTTATATCCGTCCGTCACCTCGAATATCACCGCAGCATAACAAACATAATAAAAAGTTATGAGCGTCGCCGGGAGCACACCGAATATGAGATTCAGCGGATGAACCCCCGTTATCCGCGATAAGAGCCCGACGATCAGCATCATCGGATCGGCGGTAAACATACGTCCGGAATCGAATACCTTTGCAGCGACTCTGACACCTTCGAGTACATGCGCATTTTCAAACGCATACGATACGGCTCCGTATACCTGCAGGGCTGTTATCAAAGCGCAAACGGCCGTCATCGCCGCGCTCTTTTGATCAAAGTGAGGCCAAAGAACTTTAAGACCGGAACCGGTACGCTTCTTCATAACGATTCCCGACACCGCTATGACGATAAGCGCGCAAAGCGCAACGATCGCCGTGACATTTGCCGGAAGATGCGCAGCCCCACCGATAAGACAGGCTGCCATCGCCGTCATGATAAGGATACATCCACCCGATGCTATCCGAAGCGGCAACGTGGATTCTCTTCTAAGCTTTGCCATGACTGTATCTGTCCACGAACCGAGCAGGAAAGACAATATAAAGAACAGGATAAATACCGCAATACTCATCATCAGGGATCTCTCACCTCCCTGTACAGGCGGCACCCTTCATTCTCAAGGACAAGTTCGTATCCGCACTTTGTGATCGGAATCTCGGGCCATATGTCGACCGGAAGCACAACATATTCGAAACCTTCACGGTGTGCTATGCCGGCTATCTTCTTCATATCCGGATGTATACCGTCAAGTTCGGTGCGGATCACACTCTCATCGGATCCCTTCAGAATATCCGATGACAGGACAAACCTTGACGAATATGCGGCAAAATACGGCGCCCTGTCATAAGGCACAAGCACGCGTGCATCTCCTTCGGGAATGCCGTTCATCGCATCGACAAGATATGCCGGTATGTGCATTTCGTTTTCCGCCTTCTCGCAAAGCTCTCCGGAGAACACCAGCTTACCCGATGAAGTAACGGCAAGGATCGACAGGCATGCGGCAAACAAAACGGCCGCCGCTTTCAAAACAGGTTTTGCGTATCCTGCGCCGGCCACCCTGTCGATAACTTCCGAGACAGCCAGTCCGATCGTCGATAAAGGCGACATTACCGTAAACATGTTTCTGTAACGCCTTTTTTCGCGCAAGCATATCAGAAGGATGAAAAGTGAAGCCGCGACGAACAGCACGACTGCATTCCCTTCCCCGATAAAGCTCCTGAAAGCGGTATGAAGTTTATAAAAAAGTTCTCTTATCATGTGTAAAATACCGTATCAGCAGCACGATCGCGAAGAAATATGCCATGATGTAAACCGGAAAATAGTATTTGAAATACGAGGCCGGAGCAAGCACGAACACTATGAACCAGTGCGCCATAAGGCCACCGGATACAAAGAACCCGAACCATTTCCTTCCAAAAAGGCAAATTAAGCACATAAGCGCGCAAAACAAGACCGGAATGAACAGATTGTACGAAAGTGATTTTACGATGCTGACCGCAAGGGCAGCGAGTGCCTTGATACCGAGGCCGGAATAATTAATGTGATAGGGCATTGCCGCATAACAAAAGGCGCCTATGCGGGTTCTTGCGAACACCCCGGGATTATTAACGAATATCCTCTTTACGGCCTGCGTGAACTCATAGTATTCGGTATACCCCGCATCCTCTCTTACTCCGAGGAATTCTTCCTTGTACAGTATGAGAACATCCTCGTAATTGATATCCTCGTAATGCTCGTTTATCTTCTCTATGGCATCGAGCGAGATATATCTGTCGACGATCTCAAGATCGGCCGCATTTGCCGTCGTATCAAGCCCGTTCCTGAACATGTTCGTTATCGTGTATGCGTAGAAGGGCTTCATCCTGTCGTTGGCGGCGCCCGAAAGATCGTCTCCCATACCGTTCTGGGGTATCGAGATCACAAACTGCACAGCCGCATATGCGATGATGATAACGGCAGCGGCCTTGACGTTTCTAAGCCTCGGGTACGCGATGAACATGAGGATCGGAACAAGCACAAGAAGGTATATACCTTCGGTCCTCCACTGCGTCAGTACCGCTCCCGACAGAAGAACGAACAGTATTCCCGATGTTGTTATATCCCTGTTTTCGAGCCTGTCAAACGAGAGCTTGCAAAACAGCGCCAGATATATGAGGAAGTATACCGGAAGCCTGTGTGCGCTCGTCGTGTAGGCGATCACCGGATAGAGAAGGAACAGCACATACATGAACATGCCGGCCTTTTTGCCGAAATACCTTTTTGAGCGCATCACACAGTATCCGACAACAAAGAATTCTATTATTACCTTCGTAAATATAGGGCCGTATTTGAAAGGGACAAGCATCAGTGAAACGATATAGAAGTACACGGTCATGTAGTTAAACCATGTGTCGTGGATAAGCGCCGTTGCGTCGCTTAAGATCGAATACTCGTCATTTGTAACATAGCCCGAGGGAAGTTTGATCACAAGACATATCACCATGACCGGAAGATAGAGTGCGGCGCATTTTAATATTTCCACGAGTTCCTGCCGTTTCTCCCCTTTTGAGAATATGCACGTGAATATGAACCGAAACAGTGCATAGAGAACGAGAAGGGCAAGTATCTTACATACAGCGTAATCCGTAACGGCCGATGTATACCCGTTATCCGTTGCTGCGGGAAAAGTAAATATCCTCTTATCGGTTATAAACGTTGCCGACGCCGTCAAAACGGCAAGAACTGCCGGTAAGATATATGTTTTTCTGTCCGCGGTCCGATCCAACGTTCATTCTCCCCTTGTTTTCGATGATAACGATCTGCCGTATTGCATTTAAAACCAATGATAAGTATACTATATTTTGTGGTTACAGGTAAAGAAGGGATAAGATATGAAAAAGATAATCGTGACCGGCAGCAACGGTCAGCTCGGGCGCGCCGTTAACGCACTTTGCGGCAATGGCGGCGAATATGAACTGATAAATACGGACTTCGGTGTTCCGGGCATTCGGGATATCGATATAACCGATCTGGACGGTGTTCTTGCGATATGCCGCGAGATCAGACCCTATGCGATAATAAACTGTGCGGCTCTCACGAACGTCGACGGATGTGAGGTGCAGGTGGACAGCGCATACCGCATCAACGCGCTCGGGCCGAAGAATCTTGCGATCGCTTCGCGCGAGACGGGTGCAAAGCTCGTTCATATATCGACCGACTATGTGTTTGCGGGCGATGCAAACACTCCGTATACCGAATTCGACACACCGGCTCCCAAAAGCATGTACGGCAGGACAAAGCTTGCGGGCGAGGACTTTGTAAAGCAGTTTGCCGAAGACTTCTTCATCATCCGTACCGCGTGGCTGTACGGTGACGGAAAGAACTTCGTTAAGACTATGCTCCGCCTGTCCGAGACTCATGATACCGTAAGTGTCGTCAACGACCAGGTCGGCTCGCCGACAAGTGCCGATGAACTCGCAAAGGCGATATTCTCGCTCATACCGACTGAGAATTACGGTATATTCCACGGGACGTGCGAAGGAGTCTGTTCATGGGCCGACTTTACAAAAGAGATATTCCGCCTTGCCGGAAAGAAGACAACGGTCAATCCGGTCACAAGTGAAGAGTACAAAGAGATGAACCCGGCTTCGGCCGACAGACCTCATTATTCGGTTCTTGAAAATTATATGCTAAAACTCACCGGTCTCTATACTTTTGCCGACTGGGAGAAAGCGATCGCGCTTTATCTGGCATAGTTTGAAAATACGCGTTTGGGCGAACAAAAAAGCTCCGTTCTCACGGAGCTTTTTGCTATACTCGTTTTATTCACCCAATCCGCTGTCCACGGCATTGATCAATGCCTGGAGCGCTTCCGACTCATCGTCGCCTTCACATACGAACTCTATTTCATCACCGCACTTTACACAGGCGCCAAGTACACTTAAAACACTCTTGGCATTTGCGGTGCTCTCCCGGAAGGAAAACGTGATCAGCGATTTGTACTTCATCGCTTCCTTGCACAGTATTCCGGCCGGTCTTAAATGCAGGCCCGTAGGGTTCTTGATAACGACCCTCTGACTAACCATAAGAGCAACTTCCTCCAATCTTCGTCAATATCCTTCCCCCAAAGAAGTATTATACCATATTTCGACTGATGCCACAAGGTGCTACTCTGCTATGGCAGCCCCCGCCGTCGGCATCACATCTGCGGAATCTTCCCCGCCGCCCACACGGTCCACAACGACCATGAGCGTGACCGGAGCCGACTGCGACACACCTGTAGGGAAGTCGAAAGCAACCGTTCCGTCGCACTCGCCCGTAGGTACCACACCCGCCTCATGTCCGCCTCTGGGAACAAGAGACGTCGCATCTATGCTACCGATCGCAAGATCACCGCTGTATCTGTCGAACTCATCGCCTATACCTTGTATTTCCACGGATAATGTCGATCCGATGTCCACTATGTTGGCAACATATCCGTCCGGAACGTTGTCGATCGTAATATTGGACAGCGGCACATCGATCACTTTGTGCTGATTCTGTGCAATACCGACCGTAACCTTTACATCCGTCACGACATCCGGTGATGCAAAGATCACGCCCGTGGGCAGGTAATTGGCAATGCTTACCGTCTTTTCCACGTCTGTCGAAGCACCCTCGACCGACACCTCATCGGGAGAGATGTATATAACGTTCATGTCGTCATAGTTCTCACCCTTACCCGCGATCACAACGCTCGAAGGATCCGTCAGAACAGACCCGGTAGTTCCGAATCCGGCAGCCGGCTCACCCGAGTATCCGCTTGATATCGGGATCGTCTTGGTGGAATAGATGATGTATTTGATCTCCGTGACAGTCCTTGACAGTTTGATCCTGTCATCGTCGATCCTTTCGTTATTCTCGTCAAGCGCAAACAGAGGTTCAGTTGCCGAAAAATCACGGTTGATGCCTTTGATGTCCGCAACCGCCATTATCTTGGTAACCCGGGCGATTACCGATTCGGGACCGCTCACGGTAATCGTCGAGAGAGCGTTCTCCACCCCTCCGAGGATATATCCTTCGGCGGGCTCGCCTTCATACCCTATCGATACCGGAAGTTCCTTCTCGGCGATATTCTCTATCTTAAGCTTAAGACTCGATTCCCTTGTCGTTACCGATTCGATCCTGTCGGAAAATCTTGTGCTTCGAACCTCTATAGGGATCGTATCGAGCGATGTGAGCATTCGCATATCCGCCGTGGCTTTGATATAATCGCGGCTCATCCCGTCAATGACTGACCTGTGAGCCGTAACCACGACATTTATACTGTTCGAATCCCCGAGGATATCGTAGCATTTTCCCTGCGAAGACAGAACATCCTCATTTGTAACTTCAACCGGTATTCCGGTATATGTCTTGCTTATAACGGGATCGTCAACATTTACGACCACCAGCCATAAGACGAAAGCACCGAGGACGGAGACTATCTTAAGGCCGAGGTTTTTTGTCAGCAGATTCTTC
>JAEEGJ010032420.1_pt1 | contig 10030 bp, 10 predicted proteins | sample 8958761 | NCBI WGS metagenome assembly JAEEGJ01 (sample SAMN16246546, study PRJNA631951) | gut metagenome | biome: gut microbiome; feature: rumen; material: RS-attached | host: Bos | place: Iran: Karaj | collected 2018-10 | reverse complement strand
AGCCTTGCGGTTGTAGAAATAGCCGCATTGCAGGGGCATACCTTTGAAGAAGGCCATGATCAAACACAAGACAATCTGAAACTTATTGATTTTAATAAAGTTGATGGACTGACAATAGGGCTGGAGTGCTTGGAAGGCTTGTTGCTCGTCGACGTGCTTGTCGCTCAAGGCACACAAAACCAGTTCATTATGCTTGGCCAGTTGCTTGATCTGGTGGTATGCCCTGAGCTTGTCGCCTTTCTCCAGCGGGTAGGGTATGCGTGGTAAGAGTACAAAAATCTTCATGTTCAAACGAATGTGATTTTCGATGAGGGTTTGATCTGACTATAGAATAGCAGCAGCCGTTCGGTGATTTTACGGTTGTCGTACACTTCCTCTACGAGCTTGCGGGCGGCCTTGCCAATCTCGACGGCCTTGTCGGGGTTCTCGTTGATGCGTCGTATGGCTTCTGCCACCTGGGCTTTGTTTTCGGCGATAATGATGTTGACATCCTCATCATAAAGAATGCCTTCTGCTCCTACACGGGTAGTAATGACTGTTTTGCCCAAGGCCATTGATTCGATGATCTTGATACGGATGCCGCTGCCCGAAAGCAAGGGCACGATGGCTACATCATGTTGGGCCACAAAGGCTTTGGCGTCAGGCACTTCCCCAATGACATCAATGTGAGGATTTTGCAGTGTCGTAAGCCATTCGGGCATGTTGCGGCCTGCCAGATGATACACGAAGTTGGGCACCTTTTCCACCGTCTTGGGCAGCACCTCGTCGATGAACCAGCGTATGCCTTCCTCGTTGGGCATCCAGTTCATGGATCCGATGTGGTAGAATCTGGGCTTGCCTTCGAACTCTGGTTTTGGTGAAAACTCCTCAGGATACACGCCATACGGGATGTCAATGACGGGCTTGGAGCAGTATTTGCGGAAGAAGGCGGCGTCTTTGCGTGTGATGGCTGCGATGCCATCCACGGTCTCAAGAGCGTTGAGCTCATACTCCTTCAAGGTCTTGGCCAAGTGGTTGATATACCAACGTTTGAGGAAGAACTTCGTCTCCTTGACGATGCGTTCCCAGATTTTGTGTTCCACGTTGTGGGCACGCAGCACAACCATGGCCTTGCTGTGCTTGCGGATAGTTTCCACGTATGGTGCCATATAGAGCATCTCCAACTGTACCACATCAAACTGCTCTTTCTTGAGGACCTCGGTCAGCCTTTTTTTGAAACGCTCCGAGATGAAACGCTCCACATGGTACGACTTCTTGGTGAACAGGTTGAGGAACGCCTTCAAAGGTCTTACCTTCAAATCAACGTTGATGAGTTCGATGCCAGTCTTCTGCCTGTACTCCTCTGGGATGTCGGAGGCTTTGACCTTGAATTTCTCGCTGTTGACTGCCAATATCTTGACCTGATGCCCCGACTCAAGCAGTCCGGTGATGATGCTGTTCATGGCCATGGGGCCGCCTTCTGAGGCAGGGTAGGGAGGTTTATTGCAGAGTAGGAGTATTTTCATGGTTTTATTCTTTATTTCGGCCCTTCGACAGGCTCAGGGACCGAAAGGTCAGGGGATTTATGGCGTTTGAAAAGTCTCTGAAAAAACTTCTTCCAGCTGTCGCCATCGAAGAGGGCGGCATCGGTCGTGGCCTTGAAGGTGAAGAACAGCCCGACAGGAAGCAGCACAAGCGACGAGAGCCACACGCCGAGGAACATGTTGAGGTCGCCAAACACCGCCATGCGCTCGGCGATGGTGGAGATGAGATGGTAGACAATGAAAAAGAGCACTGAGATGACTACAGGCAAGCCCAACCCGCCTTTGCGGATGATGCTGCCCAACGGTGCCCCGATGAAGAAGAAGATGAGACAGGCGATGCTCAAGGTGAACTTCTTGTGCCACTCTTTCCTGTGTTTGTTGATGTTCTCGACTTGGTAGTTAAGGTCTGTCTTGTTGAAAGCCACGTTGTCTTTGGCATTCTGGGCGGTGCCCATCGCAATCTTAGCAATGGCGGAACGAGTCTCGTCATCATATTGGTCCAAAAGCGGCCAACTTAACTTAATACAGGTATCGGCAACGAGGCGGTCGGCGCTGGATTCAGCAGTGTTTTCTATGGGATGGTCTGTATGGTAGCTGTTGTAGTTGGCCCATCGTCGTTCAAAGCCTTGTGTGAAAGTCTCTTGCTTGTTGTCAAGACGTATTTTCAACGAGTCCATAGAGGTAGAAAGCTGGCGTATGTTCATCATCTGATGGTAGGACTTGTACATCTCCTCGTTTGAACGGGTCATGTCGAATGAAGCCAAACTGAACTTGAGTTGCTCCTCTTTGAACGACATTCGTTCGAAAGGACGGGTCTCCTTGTAGTCGCCTGTAGTGAGATCTGTGTAGTTGTGGCCGTTGTAAAGTGTGAAGATGATGCTGCGTTGGTTGGGGCTCATGGCCATCATGCCCGAGTCGGCGGAGATGATTTTGGTGTTGCCTTGATGGTCGGTATGGTCGTAAATCTTGACACCGTAGATGTGGCTACCGTCTTTGCCTTTCTTGTCCACATAAATGACATAGTTGTCAATGTCCTTGTAAAAAATGCCTTCCTTGATGTTGAAAGCCAGCTTCTGCCGTTGTACGTCGGTCAGCAGTGTGCGCCATTTGAGGGTAGCGATGGGAATGAGGCTGTTGGAAATGAAGAAAGCCAAAATGCTGAGCATCAGTGAGAAAACTAATAATGGCCGCATGACACGCCACATGGAGATGCCCGAGGCTTTCATGGCCACTAACTCGTAGTGTTCGCCAAGGTTGCCAAAGCACATCAGCAGGGCGAGTAACAGGGCCAAGGGGAGCGACATGGGAATGGCAGTGATGGAAGTGTAGAAAAGCAACTCAGCTATAATTTTGAGCTCCAATCCTTTGCCTACCAAATCGTCTACATAAAGCCATACAAACTGCATCACCCAGATGAACACCACGATGAAGAAGGTGAGCACGAAGGTACCTAAAAACGATTTGGTGATATATTGGTAAAGTTTCTTCACTGGTGTAATAACGCGGCAAAATTAGAAAAATTTCTATCTTTGCAGAAAAAATACCCGCACTATGAACCAACTTGATTACTTCAAAGGCTTGAATATAGCCATTACCATCAGTGCCAAGGACGGCGAGATTCTGTATCAGAACGACAGTTCCCTTGAAGTGAACGGTGATGCACGTGGCCGCGACCTGATGAAATGCCACAACGAACGCTCGCAGCAAATCATCCGCCATCTCTTGGACGATGCTGCCACCAACGTCTACACAATTTCAAAGAAAGGCAAGAAGAAACTTATTTACCAAACGCCTTGGTACGAGGACGACGCCAAACAGGTAGTCGGCGGACTGGTGGAATTTTCCATTATCCTGCCCGAAGACATGCCACATTACGACCGCGGATAAAACATGTAGAGACGGTGTGTACACCGTCTCTACAATGTCAATTTGCTTGTAGAGACGTGCCATGGCGCGTCTCTACAACGGCATTTTATTATTTCGTCACCAAATTATAAGTATCCTGCGCGATGACGAATTCTTCGTCAGTAGGATACACCACCACAGTGACCTTCGAGCTGGGCAGGGAGATGACACCGGCATCGCCGATGGTTTCCTTGTTCATCGTTGGGTCGAACTCGATGCCGAGGCCTTCCATGTTCTCAAGGATGGCCTCACGCATGAACCATGCGTTTTCACCGATGCCGCCCGTCATCACGATGATGTCAGCACCGTTCATCACGGCCATGTAAGCACCGATATATTTCTTCACGCGGTGGGCGAACATATTGAAGGCATAAGTGCAACGCTCGTCGCCTTCTTCCTTAGCGGCGCGCACGTCACGCATATCCTGTTTGCCGCCCGTGATGCCCACGAGACCGGACTTCTTATTAACTAAGGTGTTCATCTCCTTGGTCGTGTAGCCTTCCTTGTCCATGATGTACATGAAGACGCCCACGTCAAGGTCGCCGGTGCGGCTGCCCATGACGAGACCCTCAACAGGGGTGAAGCCCATCGAGGTCTCCACCGACTTGCCGTATTCAACGGCGGCGATGGAGGCACCACTGCCGAGGTGGCATGTCACGATCTTCGACTTCTTCCAATCCTTGCCAACGAAAGCAGCAGCCTTCTCGGCCACGTACTTGTGGCTGGTGCCGTGGAAACCGTAGCGGCGGATACGGTACTTCTCGTAGTATTCGTAAGGCACGGCATAGAGGTAAGCCTCAGGCGGCATGGTGCTGTGGAACGAGGTGTCGAACACAGCGGCCATCGGGATGCCGGGAAGCACTTCCTTCATGGCAGCGATGCCCTGCAAGGCACCTGGATTGTGTAATGGGGCAAGGTCGACGAGGTCTTTGATCATTTCAACGACATGGTCGTCAATAAGAACACTGTGGGAGAACTTCTCGCCGCCGTGGGCCACGCGGTGACCGACAGCGTTGATTTCCTTCAGGTCCTTGATGACCCCCATCTTCGGGTCGACCAAAGCCTTCAGCACCAGCTTGATACCTTCGGTGTGATTCGGGATGGGGAGTTGTTCGTAATATTTCTCGCCATTGTATTTGTGGGTGAATTCGCCCATTTCGAGGCCGATGCGCTCCAGCAAGCCCTTGGCCAGCAGGCGCGATGAATTGGCGTTCTCCATTTCTAGCAGCTGATATTTAATGGAGGAACTGCCGCAGTTTAAAACGAGGATTTTCATATTGAATGGTTGTAATTGTTTGATTTTTATGTTGGTTGGTTGTGTAGAGACGCACGGCCGTGCGTCTCTACACAACCAACGTTTTATTATTTTTGTTTCTGTGCAATAGCCTGATTACAGGTGATAGCCACCAGTTTGTAGACATCGTCAATCGAACAGCCGCGGCTGAGGTCGTTGCAGGGCTTGGCGAGGCCTTGAAGCACGGGACCGACGGCTTCGGCGCCAGCTAGACGTTGGACGAGTTTATAAGCGATGTTACCCACTTCGAGGCAGGGGAACACAAGGGTGTTGGCCTTGCCGGCGACAGGGCTGCCTGGAGCTTTGCTCGAACCCACTGAAGGCACGATGGCGGCATCAGCCTGCAACTCACCGTCCAAGAGGAGGTCGGGACGACGTTCCTTGGCGATGCGGGTGGCCTCGATGACCTTGTCGACCACCTCATGCTTGGCGCTGCCCTTGGTGGAGAAGCTCAAAATGGCGGTGATGGGGTCGATCTTGGCGATGGCCTTGGCTGTGTCGGCGGTGCAGATGGCGATTTCTGCCAGCTGCTCAGCCGTCGGCATGGGCGTGACGGCGCAGTCGGCGAAGACCATGCGGCCGTTGGTGCCGTAAGGGCATCCCTCGGGCAGGAACATCGTGAAGGCACCGCTGACGCAGGTCACGCCGGGCACGGTCTTGATGATCTGCAGGGCGGGACGGAGCATGTCGCCTGTGGTGCTGCGGGCACCGCTGACGAGACCGTCGGCCTCACCAGCCTTGACCATCAGGATGCCGAGATACATGAAGTTCTGGGCCAGGTCGTCGGCTTGCTCGGGGGTCATGCCCTTGGCCTTACGGAGTTCGTAAAGCAGGTCGGCATATTTCTTCTTGTCAGGGTTGTTCTTGGGGTCGATGATGCGGGCCTTGCCGATGTTTTGGAGACCGAACTCGGCGGTCATCTCCTTGATTTTCTCGGCGGGACCGATGAGGATGATGTCGGCGACACCGTCAGCCAAAAGACGATCGGCGGCTTTCAGGGTACGGGGCTCGTCGCCCTCGGGGAGCACAATGCGCTGCTTGTTAGCCTGGGCATTGGCAATGATTTCTTGCATTAAATCCATTTTGTAATGTTTAATTGTTGATTGATTATTGTTTAATTGTTGATTTCAATGAATAGACCTGCAAAGTTAGAAAAACTTTGTCTTGGTTTGCAAATAATCCTTTATTTTTGCAGCCTAATAGTTCGGTTTTCATGCCCCAGTATCCCGACATATTCTACACTAATCCCTTTGTGGATGCCCCACAAGCCGTTGACACTTTGCAAGTTGCCGATACAATTGCTTGCGACAGTGTGGTGCCCAGCTTCATTACTTCGGGCTTCCGTGGGACGTTGACGCCCATGTTGCGCGTGTCGTACGAGATACTGCAGGGCTGGAATCTGGCGCTTCTGGGCCTGATGTTACTCCTCATCGTGCTCAACAAGCAGCTCTATCCCCGTCAGTTCCGTCAGGTGCTCTCGGTGCCGGGCGGCGTGGCCCATACCAACCAGTTGTTGCGCGAGTGGAACCCGTTGCGCAGTTTCCTCTGCGTGTCGTTCACCTTGGGCTACATCCTGCTCATCACCCTCTTTGTGCAGAAAAGTTGCGTGGTGCTCTCCCACGATGTGATGAGATACAACGGCTGGGATGTATTCTGGACCCTCGCTGCGATGGTGACGGCTTGGGTGCTGCTCCGTTACCTGATGCTGCATATCGTCAACTGGCTTTTCCAGACCCGCGACACCGTCGACCGCCAGATGTCGGTGCAGTTCTCCATTTCCATCTTCACCCTTATCGTGATGATCCCTCTCGTCCTGCTTTTGCTCTATAATCCGACAAAATATTTTGTGTGGGTTGGCATGGGTTTATTGGGCTTGGCGGCTGTTTTCAGATGGATTTTGGGGATAATTGAAACAAGAGTTGCTACAAAAATGTCTTCATTTTATATTTTTTTGTATCTTTGCGCCCTCGAAATCACACCCCTTGCAACCTTGTTGGTCGCAGGTGTCCGATACTTCGGTAACGGGTCTGTGTTTTAGTGAGTTACGCTTGTAAATTGGGTGCAAAAACGAGTATTTGGACGTTCTTAATTTAGGAAAAAAGATGAAGATTAAGTCAATTTTGGTGTCACAGCCCAAGCCGGCCGACATAACGAAGACGCCTTTCGCTGATATGGCGAAGAAGTATGGAGTGAACTTCACTTTCGAGAAATTCATCAAATTGGATGACGTCACAGCGAGCGAACTTCGTCAGGAGCACATCAAACTTCCGGAATATACTGCCATTATCCTCACCAGCCGTAACGCCATCGACCATTTCTTCAGGGTCGCCAAAGAGATGCGTTACAACGTCCCCGAGACACTGAAGTATTTCTGCATCAACGAGTCGACGGCCTTCTATCTGCAACGCTATGTGCAGTACCGTAAGCGTAAGGTGTTCTACGGTAACCAGACATTGAACGACCTCATCGAAATCATGAAGAAGCACAAGGACGAGAAATACCTCTACTGCTGCTCCGACATCAGTTCCGATTCCACCACCGACCTCCTGAGCGCCGCCAAACTCAATTTCACCAAGGCCGTGATGTTCCGCACGGTGCCTGCCGACCTGAAGGACGTGGTGAAAATCAACGACTACGACATGCTGGTCTTTTTCAGCCCCATGGGCATACAATCCCTCAAGGAGAACTTCCCCGACTTCGAGCAGAAAGAGGTCGCCATAGGAGGCTTCGGCGCGGCCACCTGCCAGGCCATCATAGACGCTGGCTTCGAGCTGAGCTTCCGCGCTCCCACGCAGACGGCACCCTCCATGACCATGGCCATGGAAGAATACATCGCCGCCGAATTCAAAAAGAACAAGAAGAGATAATCCTCCGGTCATCCCAAGCGTATCATCCCATGACGGCTAAGGAGGGACTTCCGAAATACGAACGTATCTGTAAGGAAAACGACATCCAGACGCTTTTCGACAAAGGCGTGGGTTTTCCTGTGTATCCTTATCGGGTCATCTTCCTCTTCCATCACGATGAAAGCCGCCCCGTCACCTGCCGTCTCTTGGTCTCGGTGTCCAAAAAACGCTTCCACCATGCCATCAAGCGCAACCGTGTGAAACGCCTCATACGCGAAGCTTGGCGCAAAAACAAGGCACCCCTCTATGAAATCTGCTGCAGGGATAATATTTCGGTCGACGTCGCGTTAGTCTATACGGCTACAGTCATCCACTCCTACGAGGAGATGTTCGCGAAGACCCAGAAAGCTGTCAATGAGTTGATAAAGAAATATAATTCGGCTAAGCTCACCCACCATGAAGCGCATCCTCAATCTGCCTGCTAAGTTCCTGATCCTGTTGATCCGGCTCTATCAGGTGACCTTGTCGCCTTTCATCGGGAAGAGCTGTCGTTACACGCCCACCTGCTCCAACTACGGCATCGAGGCGATTCAGAAATACGGCTTCTTCAAAGGCGGCTGGCTCACCTTCAAGCGCATCCTCTCCTGCAACCCATGGGGTGGCAGCGGCTATGACCCAGTCCCGTAGGGACGCTGGATATTAACAAGAGGTGAAGCGCAGCGAAACCCCTGTCAACAAAGACAAAACACCATATAGAAAATGAAACACATAACCACCCTAATCCTCACCCTGATCCTCTCCGTGAGCCTCGTCGCCCAGGAGAAGCAGAACAACTTCGAGATCGCCAAGAGCCTCGACATCTACAACAGTCTCCTCCGTGAGCTCAACCTCAACTATGTCGACGAGATCAACCCGGGCGAACTCAACGAGACCGCCATCAAGGCCATGCTCGACGGCCTCGACCCCTACACGGTCTTCATCCCCGAGTCGGACATCGAGAACGCCAAGTTCATGACTACAGGCGAATATGGCGGCATCGGCGCCCTCATCCAGTATGACGGTGAATACACCCGCATCTCCGACCCATACTATGGCTGGCCTGCCCAGAAAGCCGGCATCATCGCCGGTGACGCCATCATCGAGGTGAACGGCGTCGACTGCGTCAAGAAGAACACCCAGGAAGTCAGCAACCTGCTCAAGGGTCAGCCCGGCACTGAGGTGTCCTTGAAGATCAAACGCTATGGTCAGGAGAAGCCTTTGGAAATCAAGTTGAAACGCGAGAAGGTGAAAATCGATAACATACCTTATTATAAGGTGTTCGACAACGGTGTGGCATATCTCTCGTTGAACGGCTTCACCCGCGATGCGGCCAAAGAGCTGAAGGAAAAGTTCGTGGAGATGAGGAAAGACAACGCTTTGAAAGGCTTCATCATTGACCTGCGTGGCAACGGTGGCGGCCTGATGAACGAGGCGGTCGACATCGTCAACATGTTCATCCCCAAAGGCAAGCCTGTCGTCTCCATGAAAGGCAAAGCGGCCACTGCCAACAACCTGTATCCCACCACCAATGAGCCTCTCGACCTTGAGATTCCGCTTGCCATCCTTGTCGACGGCAACAGTGCCTCGGCCAGTGAAATTGTGGCTGGCGCCATCCAGGACTATGACCGCGGTGTCATCATCGGCCAAAGGACGTTTGGCAAAGGCTTGGTGCAGAATATCTTACCGCTGAGCTACAACACTCAGATGAAGGTTACGGTGGCGCATTACTACATCCCCAGCGGCCGCTGCATCCAGGAGATCGACTACTCGCACAAGAAAGACACTACTCAAACGAAAAACGACACTTTAGGAAAAGCCTTTAAGACCATGGGCGGTCGCACCGTTTATGAAGGTCATGGCATCACGCCTGATGTGAAAGTGGACCGCGATGCCTATGCCACCGTGACAGCCTACCTTTATGCCAAGAATTACATCTTCGACTATGCCAACAAGTTCTACAGCGATCACAAGAGTATTGACTCCGCCGACCGCTTCCAGATCGACGAGGCCACCTATCAGGACTTCATGAAGTTTGTGAAGGACAAGAACTTCAGCTACACCACCGAGAGCGAGAAAACCATCGAGAAGCTGAAGAAGACGGCCAAGGAAGAAGGCTATCTGGAGAAAATCAAGCCACAGATCGAACTGTTGGAGAAGAACCTCGCCGCCGAGAAGGCCAACGACCTGCTCAGCAACCGCAAGGACATCGAGGAGCTGCTGCGTTCCGAGATTGTGGGCCGTTACTACTACCAGAAAGGCCGTATCGTCGCCTCGCTGAACGACGATCCCGACTTGAAACGTGCCTTCGAGATCCTGCTCAACACCAACGGTAAGGACGAATACCACAGCATCTTGAGCGGCAAGTGATGACAGCGCAGGCTTCCATACGACCCTATCTCAACCAGGCCTATCTCTTGGGTCTG
>JAEEGJ010032414.1_pt1 | contig 10032 bp, 9 predicted proteins | sample 8958761 | NCBI WGS metagenome assembly JAEEGJ01 (sample SAMN16246546, study PRJNA631951) | gut metagenome | biome: gut microbiome; feature: rumen; material: RS-attached | host: Bos | place: Iran: Karaj | collected 2018-10 | reverse complement strand
TATCAAAAAACTGCAAAGACAGGCTATAAATATGGATGACCCGTATATAAAACGTTATTCTGAGCTTGCAGAAGAACTTGATGTGGCCATTGCCGTAACGCTTCTGGAAAAGCATGAGCCGAAGCCGAGAAATACGATATGCTTGTTCGACAGGCATGGCGTGCTTAAGTATCGTTATTCCAAGATTCATATCTGTGATTTCGGAGAAGAAGGCGATGAGAGTATCCTTGATGCGGGCGATGAATTCTTTGTGGAAAACCTTGATACGAGAGAAGGCGTTATCCGTGTTGGTTCAATGATTTGCTATGATCGAGAGTTTCCGGAATGCGCAAGAGTGCTGATGCTGAAAGGCGCAGAGCTGGTTCTTGTACCTAACGCATGTCCTATGGAAATTAATCGCTTATCACAACTTAGAGGCAGATCTTTTGAAAACATGTTTGCTATCGCTACTTGCAACTATCCTGCACCTCATCCGGACTGCAACGGCCATTCCACATTGTTTGATGGTGTTGTATATATTTCAGAAATGCCCGGTTCAAGAGACACCTGTGTATTTGAGGCCAGCGAAAAAGCTGGTATCTATCTTGCAGAACTTGATGTAGATCAGTTGCGCATCTATCGAAAGCAGGAAGTATGGGGAGTGAAGAACCGTAGACCTGAGTTATATGGAAGCATTAGTGAGAAATAACATTATTTCAAAAATATTCCCCTTACTATGCAGAATTGTCTTTTCTTTTAATATATAAGAACAAAAGCTCCCGTAATGAGGGAGCTGCCAGTCTGTCGAAAAAGCCCAGCAAAGCTAGGCTTTTACCAATTTTTGAGTTATAATATAAAGGAAGGAGCTGAGCATAATGCTGAGAGAAAACAAAGTCGAACGAGATCAAAAGGAGTTTTTCTGCATAGACAGTTTTGTACCGTAGGATCATCTTCTGCGTAAAATTGAGGATGTTGTGGATTTCAGTATCGTTTGTAATATGATATTTTATACATATATCAACTTGACTTTTCCTGCCAGATATTCCTAAACTGCTGCTATTTTAGTTTCAGCTGTATATTTTTTAGTATGTCGTATTTTTATTGATTCTATTCCTTCTGTCTGTGCACGGCCAACAAGCATTCGGAATCGTTGTTGATTTATCCCATATTTCTTTGCAATTGAACGATAGCTACCTTCTCCATTTATGTATTCTTGTACTGCCGCAATCCGTTCTTCATACGTAAATCTATTTCGTCTTGAATATTATACCCACTTAGATTTTTCAAACTTTTTTCGTGTATACACTCTAAGGAGGGTTATATCAATTATTGTTGTGCAGCTTGTTTTTTCTATTAAATTTGGGGCCTCTTTACGAGGCCCCGTGTTCGTTTTGGGGACTGAGTTTTTTTACAGCCCCTTTACATTTTTACTTTTTAAGGTTAGCCTTAACAGTCTTAACAATGTTCTCAGCTGAGAGGCCAAACTCCTTGAGGAGAGCCACAGCAGGACCTGAGTGGCCAAACTCATCATTAACACCAATCTTGACAACAGGAACAGGACAACACTCTGTAACTGCATCTGCAACTGCTGAACCGAGACCACCTATAACACTGTGCTCCTCGGCTGTAACGATGAGACCTGTCTCCTTTGCACACTTGCAGATAAGCTCCTTATCAAGAGGCTTGATAGTGTGAATATTAACAACTCTTGCAGAAATGCCATCTGCCTCAAGTGTTTTTGCAGCTTCAACAGCTTCGTTAACCATCAGACCTGTAGCAACAATGGTAACATCCTTACCATCCTTCATGACAACGCCCTTACCAAGCTCAAACTTATAACTTGCTGCATCATTGATAACTGGTACTGCAAGTCTGCCGAAACGCATATAAACAGGGCCGTTGAAATCAAGAGCAGCTCTCACAGCAGCCTTTGCCTCAACATCATCGCATGGATTAATTATAGTCATGCCTGGGATAGTTCTCATAAGAGCGATATCCTCATTGCACTGGTGTGTAGCACCGTCCTCACCTACTGAGATACCTGCGTGTGTAGCACCAATCTTAACATTTAGGTGTGGGTAACCGATAGAGTTTCTTACTATTTCAAAAGCTCTGCCTGCTGCGAACATTGCGAATGTGCTTGCAAAAGGTATTTTACCACAAGCTGCAAGACCAGCAGCAACGCCCATCATATTTGCTTCTGCAATACCACAATCGAAGAAACGATCGGGATAAGCCTTCTTGAAAATGCCTGTCTTTGTAGCAGCAGCAAGGTCTGCATCGAGAACTATCAAGTCCTTGTATTCCTCGGCAAGCTCCTTAAGAGCCTCACCGTAACTTTCTCTGGTAGCCTTTTTGATAACATCTGCCATGATAATTAGTCCTCCAATTCCTTTAACTGCGCGCTGAGCTCAGCCATTGCCTGCTCATACTGCTCCTGATTTGGAGCTGTACCGTGCCAGCTTACCTGATTTTCCATGAATGAAACGCCCTTGCCCTTTGTAGACTTCTGAATGATAGCTACGGGCTTGTCCTTTACAGACTCAGCTTCTGTAAAAGCTCTGTCAATGTCGTCAAAGTCATGAGCGTTCATTGTGATAACATGCCAGCCGAAAGCTGCAAATTTATCAGTGATAGGCTCAGGTGAACATACCTCTGCGATAGGACCATCTATCTGCAAGCCGTTGTTATCAACGATAGCAACGAGATTTGTGAGTTTTTTATGAGCTGCGAACATAGCAGCCTCCCAAACCTGTCCTTCCTCAATCTCGCCGTCACCGAGAATAGTGTATACCTTATATGACTTACCGTCAATCTTACCAGCGAGAGCCATTCCGGCTGCTGCGGATATACCCTGTCCGAGTGAGCCACTTGACATATCAACACCTGGAATATGAATACAAGGATGTCCCTGAAGAAGTGCGCCTATATGACGGAGGGATTTAAGCTCGTCAACAGAAAAATAGCCTCTCTGTGCAAGTACTGAGTACAGCGCAGGAGCCGTATGTCCTTTTGAAAGAACGAATCTGTCTCTGTTGGGAGCGTCAGGATTCTTAGGATCATTGTTCATCTTGTTGAAGTAGAGATAAGTGAGAGTGTCGCTTATCGAGAGCGAACCGCCCGGGTGACCTGATTTAGCGTTATAAGTGCCTTCTATAACGCCCATTCTTACCTTGCAGGCAGTTTTCTGCAATTCCTTTTTAAGCTTTGCGTCCATATTGACCTCCAATATTTTATTTAACGGCTTATGCCGTGATCTGCTTTTTTGGGAGCAGGGGCAGGCGTTCTCCTCCATCCTGAAATGCGAAACCCAGACGGACGGTCCCACCCCTGCGGGGTTGGCTATACCAATATTATACCGCAATAATTGAGTGATTGCAATGCATTTTTTGCTGAAAATGTAAATTTAATATGTACATTATCTTACAGCCATCATAATCAGTACAATTACATAAAAAATAAAAAAGCCTGTACACGCCACAGCAGGTAGTGCTATGAGCATCTTATTCTGTCTTTCATGTAGAGTTCCTCTCAATCTCAGTGCTTTCATGAGTAACAGAGAGATTACCCACATGGGTATAGTAAATACTGCCAGAGCAAGAGTTGCAGCGTCCTCGAGAGTAAAATTCATGGTCTCCTCCGAGCTTTTACCGCTCACTCTACTGTATACCAGCAGTCCGATAAGCCCCAGCAAACATATTACTGCGACTATGTATACTGTTATTGCCGCCTTCTTTTTCTTCATTGTTCTACTTTCTGCACCTTTCGATTATATATTCTATAAGCTCCGAAACTGCTCCCTCGTCGTTGGTGCGCTCAAGAATAAGGTCCGCCTTTTCCTTTACGGATTTTTCAGCGTTTGCAGGACAAGCTCCCAAATCGGCTTCGACTATCATCTCTATATCATTATCGAAGTCACCAACTGACACAAATGTACAGTCTTCCATACCGCTGAGCTTTCTGTATTCCGCAAGGGCTGAACCCTTGCTCACTCCCGAGGGGAGCATTTCAAGAAATATATCCGAAGACTTGACATAATCAACGCCCTCATGTCCGAGCTTCTTCACAAGAAGCTCCATGTGCTCCACATCCTCAGGGGACATGGAGAAAAGCACCTTCAGCCAGCCACCATCCTCTATTTCTTCAAGTGCGGCATAGTTTGGAACAATGCCGCAAAGCCTTGTGTGCAGTTGCTGATAATCAGTATTGCTGAAAACATAGGTGCCATCGGTTTTCAGGACCTCTCCACCCGCCTCAGGCATGAGCTCAAGAAGCTCTTCAACATAACTTCTCGCTTCAACTGGGAGAGGGTGAGTGTATAATGTTATTCCGCTTTTATAGTCGTGAATGGCTGCTCCGTTATACATTATTATCGGATAGCCAAGCGGAAGTATGCTGAGAAATTGTTCAAATGACTGAACAGTACGTCCTGTCGCTACCGTGAAACGTCCTCCCATAGACGTAAAACGCTCTATTGCAAGGCGATCAGTGTCAGTTATTCTCTTATCCGTACTCAAAAGAGTTCCATCAAGATCACTTAACAGGATAACTTTTGATATATCTTCAAACAAGGATATTCCTCCTACATCTTTTCGAGCCTTGAAAGTATGGCTAAAAAGTAATCAGGCAACTCGCTCTCAAACTCCATATATTCGTTAGTCGTTGGGTGGATAAATCCTATTTTTCGAGCGTGGAGGCACTGTCCCTCTATGCCCTTGTATGGCTTTCCATAAACATCGTCGCCCAATACTGGATGTCCGATATAGCTGAGATGCACTCTAATCTGGTGGGTTCTTCCCGTTTCAAGTCTGAGTCTTACATGTGCATATCCACCGTACTGCCTTATTACACTATAATGAGTGACTGCGTTACGTGAGTTCTCAGTAGTTACACACATCTTCTTGCGTTCGGTTTTGTGACGTCCTATGGGAGCATCAACCGTGCCTTCAGTCTCCTTGAAGTAGCCACAAGCTACAGCTTCATACTCACGTGTAAAGCTGTGAGCCTTTATCTGCTCTGCAAGCTTCAGGTGAGAAGCATCGTTCTTAGCTACTATGAGTAATCCGCTTGTATTCTTATCTATTCGATGCACTATCCCGGGACGGATAACACCGTTTATACCGGAAAGACTTTCTCCACAATGATGCAACAAAGCGTTCACAAGAGTTCCTGTATAGTTCCCGTGCGCAGGGTGTACAACCATTCCTTTAGGCTTATTCACCACGAGAAGATCATCATCTTCATAAACTATATCAAGTGAAATATCCTCGGGAACTGCATCCATAGGTTCGGGTTCTGGTATTTCAACAGATACCTCATCACCTACTTTAAGCTTACAGTTCTTGCTTACCTCTTTGTCATTCACAAGTACAAGGCCTTTTTCAATTAGTCCCTGAACTGCAGAACGTGTAAGCTCAGCAATACGATCAGAGATGTACTTGTCAATACGAATTCCCGCATCCTCAGCCAAAGTTTTCAGCAAGACCTTATCATTCATCCGATTCAGCTTCCTTCTTTGCTTTTTCAGCTTTTTCTATCTTTGGATCAATGAAAAGTCCATACCATATGAGCATGATGAATGCAAAGGTAACACATATGTCTGCAACGTTGAATATAGCGAAGCGAAAGGGCTTGAACTCAAACATATCCACCACATACGCATAACGGAAACGGTCTATAAGGTTTCCTATACCACCTGCGATAAACAGGGTTATAGCTACATTGAGGAATTTCGAACGTCGATACATCTTTATAAGTAGAAATACCCCCAGCAGCACTATTATGCTGGTGAAGCCCACCAGGAACCATCTCTGTCCGGACATCACGCCAAATATAGCCCCCTCGTTCTCGAGGTAGGTAAGATCGAATAATTTGAAATCGCCAATACGGATAAAGTCCATTGTTCCGACGGGCTTGAGCTCATGTACCGCCCAGTATTTTACAATCTGATCGACTGCAACGAGCAGCACCGTCAGCAAAGTGAGTATTACCGCCATGTGTTTTATCCTTTCAATAAGACTGCCTGCCGACTGAATGAGCCGACAGGCAATATAGTACAAATCAAGCTTCTACTGCGATAGCGCATCTCTCGCAGAGAGTAGGATGTGTATGATTTGTGCCAACGTACTTGCTAAAGCACCAGCAACGCTCGCACTTTTCACCTTCAGCCTGAGCAACAGTATAAACTGTTTCAGCACCATTCTTTTCAACCTCTACCCCAGAAACGATTAGAATATCTTTAAGCTGATCAGCGATAGCAACATACTTATCGTAGTCTGCGTCACTGCTCTTTATGATTATTTTAGCCTCAAGAGACTTACCGATAGTCTTTTCATTTCTTGCGTCCTCGAGAGCCTTGTTTGCTCCAAGACGAGTATTGTAAATGAACTGCCATTTGTCAATGAAGTCGGCCGAGAATTCAATGCCGCTCTTCTCAGGCATCTGATTGAGGAATACACTCTGAGTGTCATCACATGCAGAGTGAGGCATGAACTGCCATATCTCCTCAGCTGTGAATGAAATGATAGGTGCGGCAAGTCTTGTTATCGCACTGATAATACGGTACATTGCCGTCTGAGCTGCGCGGCGGAGAACTGAATCCTCCTTCTCGCAGTAAAGTCTGTCCTTGATTATATCAAGATAGAAGTTTGACATATCTATTACACAGAAGTTATGAAGTGCATGAAGTGCGATATGGAAATCAAACGCCTCATATCCTTCCTTCATTTTGTCTATGAGATTGTCCAACTTCATAAGAGCCCACTTGTCAAGCTCTGTAAGTTGATCGTCGCTTACGCTGTCATTGTCTGGATTGAAGCCAGCGCCGTTACCAAGATTACCCAGTATGAAACGAGCAGTATTTCTTATCTTCTTATAAGCATCAGAAAGCTGGCCGAGAATAGGTTTTGAAATACGGATATCACTGTGATAGTCGGAAGAAGCAGCCCACAGGCGGAGAATATCAGCACCATACTGCTCTGTTATCTCACTCGGATCGATACCATTTCCGAGAGACTTATGCATTGCCTTACCCTCACCGTCAACTACCCAGCCGTGGGTACATACAGCTTTGTAAGGGGACTGTCCTTTGTATACTACTGAAGTAAGCAGCGATGACTGGAACCAACCTCTGTACTGGTCAGCACCCTCGAGATAGAGGTCGGCAGGCCATGAAAGACTCGGAAAATCCTTGCCTTCCATAACAGAAGTATGTGATACTCCGCTGTCGAACCATACATCCATGATATCATATTCCTTTGTGAATTCGCTGCAGCCGCATTCACACTTTACATTTGCGGGTATAAATTCCTTTGTATCCTTAATCCACCATGCATCGCTGCCCTCCTTACGGAAAAGCTCAGAGATAGCGGAGATTGTTTCGTCATTACATATAGGCTTACCGCATTCCTTACAGTAAACAACAGGTATCGGTACACCCCATGTTCTCTGACGTGAAATACACCAGTCGCTTCTGTCACGAACCATACCCTTTATTCTGTCCTCACCCCACTCAGGAATCCACTGAACAGACTCTATAGCCTTTATTGCCTCATCCTTGAAGCCGTTTACAGAACAGAACCACTGCTCGGTAGCTCTATATATGATAGGGCTGTTACATCTCCAGCAGTGAGGGTACTGATGGACGATCTTCTGAGTAGCAAGCATAGCACCGAGCTCTGTGAGCTTTGCAGCGATAGCCTTATTTGCCTGATCAGTGTCCATTCCCTCAAATTCGCCTGCTTCTGCAGTCTGTTTGCCCTTTGAGTCAACACATACAATAATACCGATATCGTCATACTTCTTGCATACCTCAAAGTCCTCGACACCATAACCTGGAGCAGTATGTACACAGCCTGTACCGCTTTCAAGAGTAACGTGATCGCCGACAATTATAGGTGACAGACGGTCATAGAGAGGATGCTTTGTCTTCATTCCCTCAAGCTCTGCGCCTGTGAAAATATGGTCTGTGGTATACTCTGTGATACCAGCTGTCTCCATAGTAGTCTTGACAAGTTCCTCAGCCATTACGTAATACTCATCACCTACATGAACAAGAGTATAGTTGTACTCAGGACCAAGACAGATAGCAAGGTTGCCCGGGATAGTCCATGTAGTTGTTGTCCATATAACGAAATATACCTTTGAAAGATCAAGTCCAAGTCCCTTGAAGATACCCTTATCATCAGTTACATTGAACTTGACATAGATAGAATAGCATGGGTCATTTGAATACTCAATCTCAGCCTCAGCAAGGGCAGTATTACAATCAGGGCACCAGTAAACAGGTTTTAATCCCTTATACATATACCCTTTCTTTACCATTGAACCGAATACCTCTACCTGCTTAGCCTCGTACTCAGGACGAAGGGTAAGATAAGGATAGTCATAATCTCCAAGTGAACCGAGTCTTTTGAAGCCCTTCATCTGATTTGCAACCTGAGTCATAGCGTACTCGCGACAATGCTTTCTGAGATCTACAGCAGGAATAGCACCGTTTTCAACACCTATAGCCTTCATAGCCTTAAGTTCAATAGGAAGTCCGTGAGTATCCCAGCCGGGAACATACGGAGAACAGAATCCGCTCATATTCTTGTACTTAACGATGAAGTCCTTAAGAGACTTGTTAAGGGCATGACCAAGGTGAATCTCGCCATTGGCATATGGAGGTCCGTCATGAAGAACATAAGAGGGCTTGCCCTTGTTCTTCTCTATCATCTTGTAATAAAGTCTTTCATCTTCCCACTTTTGGAGAGTTTCAGGCTCTCTTTTCGGCAGATTTCCGCGCATTGGGAACTCTGTCTGCGGTAAATTAAGGGTACTGTTATAATCCTGTGCCATACTATCCGATCTCTCCTTCAAAAATTCGGAGAGATCCTCCTTTCGATCTTTTTGTTAATGATTATTCCTCAACCTCTGAAGCAACTGCTGATGCAATCTCTTCAGCTGTCTCAGCTTTCTCCTCTGTCTCCTCTTCCTCTGTCTCGTTATCAAAGGTCTCAGGCATAGAAGAAATGAGTTCGAGATGGCTCTTGTACATATCGAAGAGGCTCTTCTTGAAGTCTGCTACCTGCTGCTGAGCTTCGATGAGAGCTTCCTTTTCCTTTGCTATCTCCTCGCGGTTCCTCTCCATAGCCTCGGCATGCTGACGTACAGCCTCGTCCTCGAGGGCGTCTGCCTTTGCCTGAGCCTCTGCGATTATCTGCTCGGCCTTTTCGTTAGCCTCGTTGAGCACCTGATGTCCCTGCTTCTGAGCTCCGAGGAGAGCGTCCTTGAGAGCGTCCTCGTCTCTCATATATTCTCTTACCTTATCGGCAAGTACCTGTATCTTGCTGTTTGCCTCCGCACGCTCGCGCTCCATCTCGTCCAGCTCAGCCTCAAGCTGATTGAGGAATTCGTCTATTTCCTCCTGCTTGTATCCGAAGGCTGCTTTTTCAAATCTCTTGTTTCTGACATCCTTTGAAGTTATCATTTCAATTCACCTCTAAATATATTTCTTTAAGATAATGTGTATGCGGTCTTTCTTTGTATGACCGTTTATTTCGGAAAGTACAAATCTTCCATAGCCCCTGATTGACAATATATCTCCGCCCCTGAGTTCATGGGAGACTGATGGAACGGGCAGGTGATTGACCTCGACTCTGTCCGTGCGGATAAGTGCCGCAGCCTTTTCACGGCTGAGCTTTGCAGCGAGCCCGACTATACAGTCAAGGCGCAGCGAAGCGACTGTTCCGCATATTTCCTGAAACTTCTGAGCGTTTTCGAGTATAAACGGCTTGTCATCGGCGATCTTCACGCCGACTCTGCCTATTTTGGATATGCTGCCGCATATGTGCTTTGCAGCGACTCCGGTGACGAATATCTGCGCGGTCCCCTCCGAGACCACTATATCGCCTATGACCTCGCGCTTTAGCCGGAGCCCCATAAGCGATCCGAGGAAATCCCTGTGAGAGAGCTTGTCCTCCTCCCTGTATGTAAAGGTAAGGCAGACAAATGGGAATTCCCCGAGGATATAATCCTCGCAGTAATCGGGATAAATCGCCAGCATCCTGCGTC
>JAEEGJ010032409.1_pt1 | contig 10033 bp, 9 predicted proteins | sample 8958761 | NCBI WGS metagenome assembly JAEEGJ01 (sample SAMN16246546, study PRJNA631951) | gut metagenome | biome: gut microbiome; feature: rumen; material: RS-attached | host: Bos | place: Iran: Karaj | collected 2018-10 | reverse complement strand
CTGTGACGAGAAAATAGGCTTGAACAACGGCACGGACTTCGGCGGCGAGGGCGAAGGCTTCATGCGGATGAACATCGGCACGAACAGGGAAACGGTACTGGAAGGACTGCGGAGGATTGCGGCTGTTGGATGTTAGCTGTTGGCTGTTGGCATAAAAAAACCGTTCTGACGAACGGTTTTTTTTTTTGCAACACTTTCAACGGAATTACTTCGTCTTGAGCAGGTCGCGGATTTCGGTGAGAAGTTTCTCCTCTGCGCTCGGCTCCGGAGCGGCGGCGGGAACTTCCTCTTCGGGCTTCTTCACCAGGCTGGTGGCCTTGTTGATCAACTTGATCACGGCGAAGATACACAACGCCACGATCAGGAAGTCGATGGTCACCTGGATGAAGTTGCCGTAGTTCAACGTGACGGCCTCGGCCACCACGTCGCCCGCTTCGTTAAGTTTCGGTGCACGGAGCGTGGCCGACAATGTCGTGAAGTTGACGTTGCCGATAAGGGCGCCGACCAACGGCATGAGAATGTCGTTCACCAAAGAAGTGACGATTTTACCGAACGCGCCACCGATAATCACACCGATAGCCATGTCCATCACGTTGCCTTTCAACGCAAATTCCTTAAATTCTTTGAAAAAACCCATAATACAAAAATTTTGATGTTAAACGAAAATGCAAAAGTATAATTTTTTTCAGTTCGGTTGTTCCACTTTTTTTTGAAATAATTAAAACGGAAAAAAACAATTTCACGCTGCGTTTCAATGTTTTTATTATTTTTGCTCTTTCAAAAAATTCTGAATAAAATGGAAGCGAAAAAGGTACTTTTAGCGGAAGACGACATGAACCTGGGGAAGGTCCTCTCCACCGTGCTCACCGGCAAAGGATTCGAAGTGAAACACGCCAACAACGGCGAAGCCGCCTTCGAACTGTTCTGCACCCACGAGTTCGACATCTGCCTGATCGACGTGATGATGCCCATCAAGGACGGCTTCACTTTGGCGCAGGAAATCCGCAAATTAGACAAGAAAATCCCGATCATCTTCTTGACTGCCAAGACGATGCAGGAGGACATGATCAAGGGGTTGTCCATCGGGGGCGACGATTACATCACCAAGCCGTTCACGATGGAGATCCTGCTGGCGCGGATGCAGGCGCTGCTGCGGCGCACGGGTGTGCAGGAGGAACCCGAAAGCCACATCGTCAACATCGGCAACATCCAGTTCGACCGCAAGCGGCAAGTACTGATTGTCAACGGCGAGGAACAGAAAATGACCTCCCGCGAGGCCGCGCTGCTGGACATGCTCTACGAGCAACGCAACGACGTGCTCTACCGCAGCTACGCGCTGAAGAAGATCTGGGGCGAGGACAGTTTCTACAACAGCCGCAACATGGACGTCTATATCACACGGTTGCGCAAACTGCTCAAGAGTGAGCCCAACGTGCAGATCATCAACGTCCACAGCACAGGCTTCAAACTGGTCTGGTAGCGTTATTTACAGGCGGTTTCGACCACCACGGCGGCGGCCTTCTCCGATGCGGAGCCGTTGCCTAAACGTCCGTACAATTCCCTATACTGCGCCTTCATGGCGGCGATGTTTTCATCGTCTTCCGTGATGAGGCGCAGTTCTTTTTCCAGCCTCTCCGTGTTGAAGTCGTGCTGGATGAGTTCCTTCACCACGGGCGCGTCCATGATGAGGTTGGGCAGGGAGATGTAGCTGATTCCGGATATCAAATTCTTGGCTATCAGATAGGAAAGTTCGCTGCCGGCATAGCACACCGCCTGCGGGGTGCCGATCATGGCCGTCTCCAGCGTGGCGGTGCCGGAAGCCACTACCGCAGCCTTGGCGTTGGCAAGCAACGCATACGTCTGGTTTTGGACGCGAGCCACGTTAGTACCATTCAAATACTTGTTATACAGCGACTTGGGCAACCACGAAACAATGGACACCACAAACTGGTATTGCGGGAACCGGTCCACCATTTGTAGCATTTTTGGCAACAGATGGGCGATTTCCTGTTTGCGGCTTCCCGGCAACAGCGCGACAATCTCACGGTCACCCAAACCGTTGTTTTCGCGGAACCGTTGCACATCGGGGCGTTCGGGCAGGTCGCGACTCACGGCGTCCAACAGCGGATGCCCGACGTAGTGCACGTCCATGCCCTGTTTTTCGTAAAATGCTTTCTCGAACGGCAGTATCACCATCATCTCGTCCACATCGCGGCGGATTTGCTTGATGCGCCCTTTCTTCCACGCCCAGATCTGCGGGGAAATGTAATAGACAACCTTGAGGTGCTTCTTTTTCGCGAATTTGGCGACGCGGAGGTTGAATCCGGGATAGTCCACCAGCACGAGGACATCCGGCTTCCACGCAAGGATATCCCGCTTGCATATCCGGATGTTCCCCAGCACTTCGCGCAAATGCACAAAGACCTCCCAAAAACCCATGAAAGCCATCTTCTTGTAGTGCATAAGCAACTCTGCTCCAGCCTGTTGCATCAAATCACCACCGCATCCGCGAAACTGTGCCCCGGGATCCTTCTCTTTGATGGCTTTGATCAGGTTGGAGGCGTGCAAGTCACCCGACGCTTCGCCCGCCACAATATAGTACCGCATGGCTATTGTGCTAAAAGCCGTTTCACGATGTCGGAAACCAGCTTGTTGTCGGCTTTTCCGGCAAACGTTTTCGTGGCCATGCCCATCACTTTGCCCATGTCCTTCATGCCGCTGAAACCGTTGTCGGCGATGATGCCCTTGAGGGTGTTTTCCACCTCCTCTTCGCTGAGCATCTGCGGCAAATAGGTCTTGATGATGTCCAGCTGGAACTGCTCTTCGGCAGCCAAATCCTCACGGTTCTGCGCCTTGTAGGTCTCCGCCGACTCCTGACGCTGTTTCACCAACTGCTTCAGAATCTTGATTTCAGACTCCTCGTCCAGCTCGGCACCGCCCCCTTTCTGGGTCTTGGCCAATAAAATGGCGGACTTCACCGCACGCAATGCGTTGAGTTTCTGCGACTCGCGGGCTAACATGGCCGCCTTGATGTCTTCGTTGATTTTTTGCTCTAATGCCATAATTTTCTGTTTTAAAACAAGGATGCAAAAGTACAATTTTTTGGTTTAGAGTTTAGAGCGCGTGAGGGGCGTGCTAATAATTTTTCACAGGACTGTCACGGTGCCGGTGAGAAGGTAAGGCCGGCCGGTGTGGTCGGTGCAACGGATAAGGTAGGTGTACACGGCTTCTGGCACCCGCTTGCCGTTTTTGGTGCCGTCCCAGCGGAAGTTTTTGTCCTCGGAAGCGAAGACGAGCTCGCCCCAGCGGTTGTATATGACGATGCTGAACAGCACGATTTGGTTACGGTCGTGCTCGCTCAGCGCAAAGCCGTCGTTGAGGCCGTCAGCGTTGCTCGGCGTGATGGCGTTGGGCAGCAGCAACGTCGGAGTGCAGAAGGGGATGTAAACCGTGGCGGAGCGTTCGCAGGCGTAGTTGGTGGCGGTCACCGTGTAGATTCCGCTGGCGGTCACGAAGATGGAACTCCCGACCTCGCCCGTGCTCCACTGATAGGTGTCGAAATTGCCCTCCACCGTGATGGTCGTCTCCTCCGACAGACAAAAGTCGGGGTTCGAACTGGCCGTGCGAAGCATGGTGTCCACCACGGTCAGACGCAAGGTCACCGTACTGTCGCAGCCGTGGATGGAAGTCAACGTTCGTTCGTAAACTCCTGTTTCATAGAATGTTTCACCGTTCCATTGATGCGGGCCACAGGAGGTCACCTCTATTTCCTGTTGGGAAGGATGACCGATGGAGAGGCGCAACGTGAGCACGCTGTCGCAGCCTTTCGACGAGGTGTAGTTACGGGTGTATTCGCCGCTTTCGGTGTAGGTTTCGCCCTCCCAGGTGTATTCTTCGCAGGCCAACTGCGTGAAAATGTCGTGGTAACGGGGCTGCACCGTCAGGTTCAGGGTCACCACGCTGTCGCAGCCGTTGGAGGCCGCGAGGGTGCGCGTGGCGGTGTGGAGTCCGCCCTCCCCGAGTTCCGCCGCGCCGATGGCAAACCCGAAACCGCTGTAGTTTTCACCGGCGCACACCTCGTCTTCAACCGTGGTCGTGACGGCAGAGTTTTCCGTAACCTCCACGGTGTCAGATGATTGGCACAACACAATAAAGCCCTGCATGACACGTGCCGACAACGAGTAGCTTCCCGGCGTGGAAGTGGTGATCGATGGTGTGGTCGCCCCGGTGTTCCAGAGATAGTTGTAGCTGCCGCCCGTGCTGGCGGGCGAAAGGGTCACGCTCTGTCCGTTGCAAATCTGGCGGTCTTCGCCGAGCGACACCTCCGGCAGATCGTACACCGTGATATGGAAAACGGTGTCGTATTGGCAGCCGAAATCGTCGATGAAAGTCGCCCCGAACGAAGGATTCCCGGTTGTCATCGGTTGGATAGTATTTCCATTAACAATCTGGTTTCCTGTAAGATAGAATGTGTCTATTCCAACCGAATACTCCCAAATGGAAGGCATCAGATCGGGATTCAGCGCCAATTCCCACTCCACGATGTAGCCGTTGTCCTCCGGCAGCATGTCCTGCACCTGGATGTACCAATTTCCGTTCAGCGGACAACCGACCAAGGAGTTGAAACTCTGGTAAGGATGGTAAATCTGGGTCATATTGGCCACGTTGGAGGAGTCCACGCTGTAGGAATGGTTCATATCGCCGAAATATTCGGAGTTGGAGGCGTCCCAGTGCGGATTGTAGTGGGCGTGGAAGTTGGCGGTGTTGTAACAGCTGCCGTTGCCAGGGGCGTATTGGTAGCCGAGGGTCGAATTGTTCGACCAAACGTAGTTCCACGGGTCGCCCATCGGGTTCAGCGCAGCGTTACAGGAACCGCCGTCGGGACGGTACGCGCTGCCTAAGTTGACGCGATAGTAGTGGAATATCGAGTTGTCCCAGTTCGGGTTGGGCAGGATGGTGCTGGAGCTGCCGTTCGGACAGAACAGGTCGATCTTGAGGTCCTCAATAGCGGAATGTTCCATCTTGATGCGCACGTAGAGGATGTCGTTGGCACTGCTCAGCGTGGCGCCGGGGGCAAATTCGGTGAAAGTGACGGTGGATCGGTAGTAGAGGCCGTAAGGCGGACAGTAGTCGCCGTCGGGCAGGAACACCGTGTCGCTGACCGTCAGCGAGGCGTGCTGGGCGTGACCGACCTCCTGCAGTACAATGTCGTTGCTGTTGGTGTAGCCGATTTCGGGAACGAAGGTCTGCCCTTTGCACATCGGGGACATCGGAGGAATTTGATACACAGGGTTTTCGGACACGCGGACACGAAAATTGACAGACTGGGAAGCCGGACAGTGAAGCGTGTCTGTCGCCGTGACGGTCACTTGCGAACCGATGCCGGGGGTGAACGTGTGCGTCACCTGGTCCAATCCGGTGCCGCTGAGGGTGACGTCAGGCTCCAATTCCCAGACGAAGGTGCTGTTGGCGTCGGTTTGCGTGTAGCCGGCGGCTTGTTGGTTCGAATAAATCCCGTTCACGGCCAGCTGCACCGCTTCGCCCGGACATACATCGACGTAAAGGTAGCCATCGTCGGGGTGAAGCACCGGAGTGTGTGAGCAATGGGCGGTGTCGAGGACGATTTGGAAGGGGTTGCAGGGGGCCACGCAGGAGGCATGCAGAGAAAAACCCGCCCCGTGGTTTGTAATCAGCGAGATGAAATAAGACACCTTGAACCGCAAGGTCAACGCCCCCGACGTGTTGCTTTGGGAGGCCATGTACGTGTTGAAGTTGGTGACGGGATTGTAGGTCATATCGTTGAGCGCCGCAATCGGGGTGCCGGTGGCGGTGGGACCGTCATAGATGAACAGCGTGTCGTTGTGGTGAATATCCAACGCGTTGATTTCCAAGAACACCCGGCCTTGGTTAGCCGTAGGATAGATAGTGAGGGTGTAATTATGGTTGGAACCGTAGGCTCCGTTAGGGCCGCCGTCGTCATAGATGTTGATGTCGCAGCCGGTCACGGTCGTCTGACTTCCCATGTTGACGTTAGTCTGCGCCCGACCGCCCGACCAGAGCAGCCCGACGGACAAAATGCAGCACAACATGACGAATCTTTTCATTACGACGACCTCTTTTTTTTGCAAACTGCAAAGAAACACAAATTTTGCATACATCCCAAATTCTTTGGAAATAAAACTTTCTTCCTCACCATTCACTAATCACCATTCACTAATCACAAATCACTAATCACTAATCACTAATCACCAATCCCTCAAAATTTGTACCTTTGCCGAAATGAATTTTCACTACAAAAGACAATTTATGATTTTGATTATAAGAAAGATAGCGCTATCGGCACATCGTCGTTTCGCGCTCGCAGGTCTCTTTCTCCTCATCTTTTTGGCTGTCACGCCGCTGCACCGCGCCGCCGCGCAGAACGACACGGTGCCTTCCAAGCCCAAACGGGAGCGCGAATGGAAGCTCAGCGACTACCTGCAGATCCACGGATTCGTGGACACCCAATACGGTCACGAATGGCAGCGCGAGAACGCCGGGGCGCTGACCCAGAGCGATGTCATCATGCTGCGCCGCGCCCGTTTCGAATTCTCCGGCAAGTTCCATCCGATGCTCGATTTCCGGCTGCAGGCTGACTTGGCCTTCACCCCGCGCCTGCTCGACGCATGGCTGCGCGTGAAGTTCTGCAAGTACGCCCATCTGTGGATCGGCCAAATCAAGACCCCTTACACGATGGATAATTTCCTGACCCCATTGGACTTGGAATTTGTGGAGCTGTCGCAGTCGGTGGCGGCCTTGGCGGGGTTTGTTGACGTATCAGGGATACCCGAGTATGCCAACGGACTGGAAATCGGGGCGATGTTGTCGGGCACGCTGGCCGACTACGAGCGGAACGGAGAGCGGATTCCCATCCTGAACTACTATGCCGGGATTTTCGGCGGGGCGGGCATCAACATCCGCAAAGACAATCTGAGCAAGGATTTTTCGGCGCGCCTGGATTTCTTCCCTTTCGTGAAGAATTTCCGGCTGTCGGGATCCGTCTATTACGGCAATTACCCGCTCTTCCCGGAGCGCAACGCGCCGCGCCACCGTTGGTCTGCCGGTGCCGAATATTCAGGCAAGCACTGGACCGCCCGGGCGGAATATCTGCAAGGCAAAACAGGTGTTGAGAATCAGCAATTCACATTCCCGGAGGATTCTGTCTATATCGTGAACACGCAAGGGCTCTACGCCTTTGTAGGCTACTGGTTCTACACGGGCTGGGGGAAGAAGAGCGCGATGACCCAGCGCATCCGCCCGCTGTTCCGTTACGACTACATCGTCCGCGACAGGCAGATTCCTTCCACCACAGCGCACTATTTCTCCTTCGACCTCGAATGGTGGCCCGAGGAGCACGTGCGCGTCCATTTAGACTACACCTTGAAACGCCGTGCCGAATATAAGAAGCTGGGGCACGCCTTGGCAGCGAAAGTGACGGTAAGATTCTAAAGGGACGTTTCCCGTGTCTCTTTTCCAGGACGACAACGGATTATGGCAATCGCCACAAAATCACTCGTCGCCTTTTTTCTCGGATTGAAAGATGCGGGAAAGTTCGAAGAAGAAGTCGTAGTCGAGGAGTCGCGAATAGCGTTCCAACACAGACAGGTCGATGGATTCGCGACTGAGGATGCGGTACATATTTGCCCGGTCGCTGTTCGCCATCTTGGCAAACTCGCTCACAGAAATGCGCTTCTCCGCCAGCACGCCCTTTATGATATTACCTATATGCATACTCCCCTTTTATTCATTTTCACAGAACAGCTCCTTCGTGCTAGAACAGGCCGTCCCCGTATTACTTCGCTCTTTTAACTCCAAATTAACTTTAAAACGACTTCTAAAAAACTATTTCTGTCCTTTGCCTTCTCTCATGAAAAGTATATAAAACAATAATATTCAACACTTTACAATTCAATTCACACACAAAAAAACAATATGCAAATATAACGCATTTCTATTTTTTCAACACTAAATTTGTTGCACATTCTACAACAATTTGTTGCACATTCTACAACACAATTCTACAATGGAAAAACAATTCCATTACAAAAACTTTCAAAAGCGTCTTTAGCAGTCGCACGACGTCATTTCCATTGCGCACAAACTATCAAAAAAAAGGTTTTTGTGAAATAATCTCCCCTACCCTTGCGTTACAACCATGTAAACACAAAACCGCCATGTCCAAAACCACCCCTGTCCTTGTCCTCATCCTGTTTTTCGCGACAGCCATGCGTTCCGTCGAAGCGCAAGCCCCGTATCTCCTCAACGGGGTGTACGATTACGACAAGGCGCGCCAGGTGATGACTTACATCAACCGGCTGCGTTTGAACCAAGGGCTGTCGCCTTTGAAAATGGATGCCGCGCTCACCGAAGCCGGCATGCTCCGCGCCGCCGAATTCGCCTTCCGCAGCGAAGAGAGCGATGGCCTCGACATCCCCTACGAATACGCAAAACGTCCGAACGGGAAAGGCAATCTCGTGTTGATCGGGGAACAGCGCCACACCCCGCAGCCGAAAGTCGAATTCTACTACCTGCGCCTGACGCGCAACCGTTTCACAGACATCGGCACGGTGGTCGGCACCATGAGGAAAAGTCCCAACGGGGAGGCCGCGTTCTTCAGCAAATCCATGCACTCCTTCGGATGCGGTTCCTTCATCTCATCGGAGGGCTTCCACTACTGGGTGCTGTTTCTCATGCCCGACGCGGGCACAAGCGGGGAAATCCCCAAAGGACAGGACAATGTCGAGGTCAGCATCGCCCTGAATCCGGACGGGCAGACCAAGACGGTTTCCCGTAAGAGCGCGGAGGGAGACTTGACCCCCACCAGTTTCAAGGTTGCCGGCCGTTTCGACTACGGCAAGGCCATCCAAGTGGTGGAGCTCACCAACAAGGAACGGGTGGCCAAGGGACTCAAGCCCTTGGTCATGGACTCCACCCTTATGGAACTGGCCATGATCCGCGCCGCCGAGATGAAAGGGATAAACAAGATGACCCACACCCGTCCAAACGGGGGAAGCGGGGTGGATATAATATTGAACAACTTGGGTATATTGGCCAGTTCGGGTGAGAACATCGCTTTAGGCCAAAGTACCGCCCAGATTGTCATGGCCCAATGGATGGGCTCCCCCGGCCACCGCGCCAACATCCTGAACCGCTACTACACCCACATGGGCGCCGGCGAGTGCAACGGCTACTGGGTGCAACTTTTCATGGACTCCCCCAAAGGCACGACGAAATTCTCCAAATCCTCCGGCCGCATCGACAACGTCGTGGTGATGGTCACCCTCGTGGAGGAAAAAGAGAGCAAAATCGTGAAACGCGAGCGCGGAGCCAAGGAGTAGGTTAAGGGTTAATTGGTTAAAGGTTAATGGTTTAGGTGCGCGAAACACCCCGTTAGGGGTGAAGGGGTTGGTAGCACCAGCGGTCACAACATGTATATCGCACGCACGGCGTGCATGGACATCATTCATCATTCATCATTCATCATTCATCATTCATAATTAAAAACGGGCACCGGCGAAACCGCCAGCACCCGTTGATTATCAGTTTAGGGTTTAAGGTTTAGAGTTTAGAGTCACCCGTTACCCTTTCCCACCTCGAAAGAGGAATATTACCCCCCTTTAGGTGGGCAGGGGGGTCTCCCCCCCCTTTAGGGGGGCCAGGGGGGGGGTTACCTCTTCACGAAACTCTTCGTCACAACACCCTTCTCCGTCGTCACGCGCACGAAATACATGCCGTCGGCGAGACCTGCGACGTTGATGCGGGTCGGGTTGTCAATGGCGTTTACGGTCGTGATCAATTTACCATACACATCGAACACCTCAACACCCTGCACATTGCTCATTGTACATTGTACATTGACAACTTCCTTGGCAGGGTTCGGGAACAACGTCACGCTGTTGGCCAACCACTCCTCGACGCCCACGTTGGTGGTCGTGGCGGAGACGCTGGCACTCTAGTCGCTCAGGTTGCCGCCGCCGCAGTTGGCCTGCACCTT
>JAEEGJ010032408.1_pt1 | contig 10033 bp, 15 predicted proteins | sample 8958761 | NCBI WGS metagenome assembly JAEEGJ01 (sample SAMN16246546, study PRJNA631951) | gut metagenome | biome: gut microbiome; feature: rumen; material: RS-attached | host: Bos | place: Iran: Karaj | collected 2018-10 | reverse complement strand
GGCGCGGGAAAGTTATATTAGTCCTTCAGACAGCCGAGGGGAACAACAAACACACCGTCAGGACGCTGGTAGGCGTATGGACCTACTGCCGTGACAACCATCATAAACGAAGGTGCCTTCATCTTCGTGGTGTCAATGGTTTCGGCCAGTGTCTTCAGTGCATCAGCACCATCATTTATCAGTTTCTCTCCACCCAGTTTCACTTCTATCAGCGCGTATGTACCGTTACGGCGATGCAGCACGGTGTCACATTCCAGCCCGGAACTATCACGATAGTGATATAGTTTTCCATCGAGAGCTTCTGCGAATACTCGCAAGTCACGCACGACCAGATCTTCAAAGATAAGTCCGAATGAGTCAAGATCGTTAATCAGGTCGTTTGGACCTAAGCCCAGTGCGGCAGTGCCTATACTAGGATCAACGAAATGGCGGGTATCGCCAGTACGAATGGCTGACTTACTGCGGATATTAGGATTCCAGGATGTCAGGTCTTCAATGACAAAGAGCTTTTTCAGTGCCTTGATGTAGTCTGCGATGGTATCCTCGTCGAGTGTATTGGCATCGTTCGACTGCATGTCAGCCTTGATGGTGCCGTATGACACTTGTTGAGAGATATTCCTTGCATACGATCGTAGCAGCAGTTTTGTGCGCTCTGCGCTGCGCTTTACGCCATCTACTCGCTGTATGTCGCGTTCAGTCACATCATCAACATAGCTAAATGCCTGGTCCAGGGCGATGTCACCCTCCAACAGCGTTGTCTGTGGCCAACCACCCCGGCAAGTCAGATAAGCTATGCGTTGCAGGTCTATGTTGTTGGGTTGCGGTTCAAAAGTGTTCCCTTCGAAAAGACTGCTCAAACTGACACTTCCGGTCGACTCACCCGATTCAAACAGGCTCATCGGGCGCATCTTGATTCTTGCGATGCGGCCAGTACCGCTGTGTGTGGTCTCGTCGGCTTGAGGTGTCACGCTGGATCCCGTGAGGATGAACTGTGAAAAAGCTCCTCGCTTGTCTACTTCATTGCGAATGGCATCCCACAATTCTGGTATTGTCTGCCACTCGTCAATCAGTCTGGGCGTATCTCCCTGCAGCAGTGTCTTGGAACTGATTTCCATCATCCGTCTGCTTTGCTTCAACACTTCGGTGTCGCCCAAGTCAAGCAGGCTTTTGGCCTGCTGACGAGCGGTGGTTGTCTTACCGCACCATTTCGGACCTTCTATCAATACTGCACCTTTGCCCGCAAGTTTACGCCCCAGCAACCTGTCTGCTATTCTTGGTTTATACATATTGTCTTTTTTCGTTTGTTACTAATTTGGCAGCAAAGATACTGATAATTATTGAATTACGCAAATTTCTTGTTGTTTTTTCGGTTGTTTGTGGTGATTTTGTTCGGTCGTTTGTGGTGATTTTGTTCGGTTGTTTGTGAGGAATGCATAAGTACAACTTATTTCAACAACCTCCAAATCTTTCAAGAAAAAAAAATGAACACAGAACCGACCCTGTTCAAAATCTTCGTTAAAAAACGTAAAATCAAGTTTGGTTTTGCGCCTTTTATGCGTCATGTTAGTGTAAGGCAGATAAACAATGAACAAAAGTGCATTTGAACATCATGTCCGTTCATGGCGAATGAAGGCCGTTAAGGTTTGCAGAAGCTGTGGTGCCGACAGCGAAGAAGCCGAAGACATTGCCCAAGAGGTGATGCTTCGCCTGTGGCAGATGCACGATGTTCTGGAGAAATACCAGTCGATAGAGGCCATTGTGACGATAGCAGCCCGTCATCTGCTTAGAGATCACCAGCGGCGACGAACGACGGAAACGCTTAACGAAGCCACGTTGATAAGCATCGGCAACAGTCCGCAAGAGACGTTGGAGATGAAAGAAAACGAACGATGGCTGACGGAAAAGCTTCGCCAACTGCCTACCACCCAACGTACATTATTGTATATGCGACAAGTGGAACGGCGAAGTCACGAAGAGATAGCCCGCCTGCTGGGCATTGAGAAAACATCGGTAAGCACCCTTCTGGCAAGGGCCCGACGAACACTATTAGAAGAAATAAAACAAAGAAACAAACAATGATACACTACACGAAAGAATACATCGGACAACTGCTGGAGCGCTATATGGATGGCACTTCTACGCTGGAAGAGGAAGACATCATTGCCGACTACCTGAAAGGCGATGACGTGCCCCAGGAATGGGAAGTGTACCGGGAGTTGTTCCAGGAGATTGAGGATATGCAGCCCGCCAAGACAACCCGACGCAATAAGCGCTGGGTGGTTTGGGGCATTGCGGCGGCCATAGCCATAGCCTTTGTGGCATTTATCTCGGTTCAGTTGCAAGAAAGGCAGCAGCAATCGGTCACGCCACTCTTGGTGAAGACCGACACAATCAGCGTGAAAAGAGAAGCAGAAATGGAAAAGCCGAAGCCAGACACTGTGCAACAAAACAGACAGCAGGTTCAACCGGTAAAGGCCAAAAAGCGCAGCTTACGGAAACCCGAACCCACAATAGACGATGATGCCAAGGCTTACGCACTGACGGCTGAAGTAGAGCGGCAACAACAGGAGGCAGAGCGGCAGATTGCAGAGATAGAGATGAAAGTCAAGCAGTACGAGATGCAGGCCATCCAGCCCCTGATGCAAGAACTGGGCTATGTGGCAGTGAAGCATGAAGACGGGAACATCTATTATATAGACGAAAACATGATAAATATTGCGTATGAAGAATAGACACATGATAGCGGTGGGCATCATGCTGATGCTGCCGCTGGCCTTGCAGGCACAGGAGAATATCAAGAAGGCGTTCGACGTCTTAATAAATGACAATAGTGCTGACGTCTCCACAACCCACAAGTTGAACAGGGATCCGCAGACGGGCAAGAAGGAGGGGCAGCTGGATGTCTATGAGTTTACCATCCCTGTCACCCAGAAACAATTGGTGAAGAATATTGAAAGGTCTTTTGAAAAAGACCAGAATCAGGCTTATAGCATCAACAGTGGTAGTCCGGGGAAAAGCGATTACGCCTACGAGTCGATTGCCGTTGGGGGCAGTTCGTCCTACATGTTTGGCGAAATCAAGGGGTCACGCTTCATCTATGCCCTTTTCCTAGACCCCATGGATAAAGAGAAAATTTATCGCTATGCCTACGCAATGGAATGGAAAGAGGGACGGAGTGAAATCCAAGGAAAACTGGTCGTCACCTATGCCACTACCTTAAAGTATAGGAACCAGCAAAATAAAAGGAATACTTTGAACAGCTTAAAAATCCCCTCAGGAGTTAATTCCATTAACATAGATGGGAAAGGCTTAGACTTCTCCATGGACCAGATAGGACGTGGCGCACATGTGTGGCTGGGAGGATTCCAACTTTTTAAGAAGTGGTTTCTGACATCAGAAGGAGAAAGAAAAAACGCTGTTGCACTCCAGATTTATGAACAATGCAAAGACACTAAGTGCCTGAACGCAAAGGAGAAAAAGCAGATTATCGGTGAAATCCAAGGCCTGAAAAAGAAAACAGACGATGAACTGACGCTGAAAATGTTCGACATGAGCATCGAGCAGCTTAAGAAATAACCCGAGTATGAACATACTGAAAACCAGCTTACTTTCGCTCCTCATGGTGGCGAAAGCGGGGATAGCTATGTCCCAGAATGATAGCATAAGCAGCAACGACTCTGTGGCGTGGAACAAAGAATTGGAAGGAGTCGAGGTAAAGGCCCAACGCCAGCTGATTAAGCAGGAGATAGACCGCATAGGCTACGACGTGCAGGCCGACGGGGAATCGAAGACGCTCACCATGACGGATATGTTGCGAAAAGTGCCGCTGGTGACTGTAGATGGAGAAGGCAACATCAGCGTGAAGGGCAACAGCGATTTCAAGATATACAAGAATGGGCACCTTGACCCCAGCTTGACCAAGAATGCCAAAGAGATACTGAAGGCTATGCCTGCCTCAATGGTCAAGCGCATCGAGGTGATTACCGATCCCGGTGCACGTGAAGATGCTGAGGGAGTGGATGCCGTGCTGAATATCGTGATGATGGAAACCAGCAAGATGCACGGCATGACAGGAAATGTGAAAGTGGCCTATAATACGCTTAACCAACCAAACGTTGATGCGTCGATTACCAGTCAGATAGGAAAGCTGATGCTGTCAGCCGACTATGGGTATGCCAGACAATCGACCCGTCTGTTGCAGAGCACAGAAGAGAATACTTACATCTATAAGGATACAGGCAACAAGATGCAAACAACGACAGAGCAGGCGCGACCAGGCCATCTGCATTGGGCTGACATCAACGCCAGCTATGATATCGATTCGCTGAATCTGCTGTCAGCTTCGTTAAATGGCTATTTCTATAAAATCAAACAAGAGGGCCATATTATTACTACGATGACTACACCCTCAGGCGAAACCACACAAAGCTACCTGAGTACCTTTAGTACGCCGGGTTATACCTCCTACCAGTCATGGAACGGACGGATGGACTATGAACACAAGACGCGACGAAAGGGCGAGCGACTCACACTCTCTCTCATGCTCGCCCTGACTCGCAACCATGGAGAACTGGAACACCAGTATTCAGAAATGCTGAATGCACCCTTTGCCTATACGGGTAAGATGATGACGGACAAGGAACGATTCAAGGAGTGCACCTTCCAGATTGACTGGCTTCGACCGTTGGGCAAGGGGCATCAGCTTGAGATTGGTGCCAAGTATATCAATCGCGACAATAAGAGTGACGCCATTCAGGAGTTTCTGGGCATCAACAGCATCGTGACTGACGAGTTCCAGCACATCACCAACGTATTGGCCGGTTATGCCGACTATCAATATAAAAAGGACAAATGGTCGGCTCGTGCAGGACTACGCTATGAATACAGCTACATGAAGGGTAGCTATCCTGACGGGAAAAGAGAGCCTTTCGCTAAACATTTGAACGACTGGGTGCCTCAGGCTAGCATCCGTTACCAGTTGACGGATGCCCATTCGCTGAAGCTGAGCTACACTACCAGCATCTCCCGTCCTGGAATCTCCTATCTGAACCCGATGGCTTACACGTTGCCTACGCTCGTTCAGACGGGAAATCCCCATTTGTCGAGTGCCCATTCACAACGCATCAGCCTGAATTATTCTTATATAGGCAAAAGTCTTACCCTTCAGCTATCGCCCAGCTACTCTTTCTGTTCGGAAGGTATCGCCCAAGTGCAGACGGCTCAAGGCGACGTACGCTATAGGACATACGACAATATTCTCAGACGTAGGATATTCTCGTTCAGCCATTATGCGCAATGGCAACCCTTTAAGGGCACAACGCTCGTCGTGAACAATACCTTATATTATATGCACTATGGTAATCCCAATAAGGGTATCGGCAACTACGGATGGTGCGACTATTTCTATGTAAACTTGACGCAACAACTGCCTTGGAAACTGCGCCTGTCGCTGAGCGGATATACTGATATAGGCAGACAGCCGACAGGCATTTATAATGTTGATAATGCGTGGAAAGGATGCTATGCCAGCCTGCAGCGCTCGTTCCTCAAGGACGACAGACTCACCCTGAGTATCAGCGTTCGCGATCCTTATGAGAAATACGAACATTCCCATACGGAGACGGTAAATGGCGATTACCTGCAGTCCTCTGACTCATGGCAACGCATGCGCAGAATCACCTTCTCCGTTTCCTACCGCTTTGGTTCGCTTAAAGCCAGTGTTAAGAAAGCGGCAACAAGTATTCAGAATGATGATATGGTGGGAGGAATCTCGAAATGAAATGATTTGGAAAAGCCGCCCGAGTTTAGATCATAGGGGTTTCGATTATGGGGACAGGCACTTGGCTTACTTTACGCTGCCCGTTTTCATTTCGCTGTCGAGAAAACTATATACATAGCGGGGACTCTGATAGTAGAGGCCGGTGGCTTCGCGCCGCAGACGCTGATAGGTGTCGGAGTTGATGACCGTGGCAAGGGCTTGCTCCATAGTGAGTTGCGGCTGTTCTTCGATGAGCAGCAGGGCGAGGTTCTTCACCATGTCGAGTTTCATCTGTTCTTGTTCACTCATAGACGCTTCAGGATTTTGATGGCACGCTCGGTGCCGAAGAAGTATTGGAATGTGATGCCGCGCATGTTGCGGAGGTTATGGACGAGCGTGGGCAGGTCGATGCTGCGGTTCTCGTATTTCCAAAGCTGCACGCCGACGCGGTCGTTGGCAATGGGGCCGATGACGATGTCGTAGTCGTGGGCGGGCTGCCGACAGGAGTTGTTGCGGTTCAGCAGGATGAACTTGGCCCACTCCTCGCTGTAGTCGTCGAAGCGGAGTATTTTCAACCGAGCCATTGCTGCGTCGTCGGCCTCGAAGGTGATGACTGTGGGTACGCCTGTTTCCAACTGCTCCACTTTGATCTTGGCCATATCCATTGCCTGGGTGTACTCGCGGCTGAGGTAGAAGCCTTGGCCGAAGTCCTTGTTAGGCTTCGACTTGGTGAGGTCGATGTCACCGAAATCGGCGTTAGTGCCGTGATAGAGAATCATACGAGAGCCCCTCCTTTCCTATGGCAGTATTCGGCCATGTCGCTGACCATCGACTGGAACGACTGCGTGTGGCAGTAGTCGTAGTGCTCGTCGACGAATTTGATGCCTCCGAAGCGGCTCAGGTAGTTGAATGCCTGCTTGAGCGTCAGTCCGAAGCGATGGCCAAACTCACTGACGAAGATGAGCGTCCACTCCATTTTGTCTGTCATGCTATATGCCATTATCGTTTTGTTTTGATTATGGCGACAAAGATAATAATAAGAATCAAGAAAAGCAAAATTATCAGCATTTTTTTGTCAACAGGTCTCTGTTCAGCCGAACCAACGGTCGCTGGCCGAAGAGTAAAGCAATTTGTAATTCGGCTGCTATGAGTTGGGGATTTGCAATCCCCACTTCCACCGTTTTGTTTGTTAACTTATCTAATCGAATTAAAAATTCATTCTGCGGGGAATCAAAACCTGTCCCTCCGATTACCTTATTCTTCACTCTACCACAAATTCATTGGGTTCGTATGAGTATATCTTTTGGTCTTTTTTATCAATAAAAATACTTTTAAGTATATCAACATTATTAGGGACAACCAAAAAGCCTTTGTGCCTCTTCATTTTTCCATTTGCATTATTCGTTTTATAAGTGAAAAGAGAGGATATTGATTGTCTGTTTTTAATTTTGATTTTATTATTTGTAATTCGAAATAATGCCTGAGACACGGGTACTTCTGCCCACTGCAAACAATATATATATCCATCAATGATTCGTTTGTTTTCATTTATTTTCAGAATCAGCACATTATTGGTTTCAGAACTAGATTCCTTACCTCGTTCATAACTAAAAGATAAGAATCTTGCCACTGTATACTCTCCAGGAACTGGATAAAATTCATTTTTCAACTTGACTCTTCCTACTGAGAAAGAATCTAATTTTGAAATCATGCCATAATTTATATCAGATTTCTGGGTAACTGAATACAAATAATATGGCAGATACTTTTCATCGTATCTAATACAACTAGAGAATATATACGAAGTGAACAATAATATAATAATTATCTTTTTCATATTAATCAAATGCGAACGAAGTTTTTCGTTTACATAAAAAACTTTTTCACTTTTATATAAAATAAGCACAACAATAGAGTTATACAGATACCATATACAATATTTAAGGAAGAGCCATACCACCAAACTCTCTCATAAACATCTCTTCCCAGAACAGTCTTACGGAGCCATAATAGATTGTCTGGAACGAATAACCTAATTACATCGTATATATAAACGGTTATAATTACAAAGCAAATACTTTCTATAATGATTTCTGTTTTTGTGAATTTGTATTTATATAATGGAATAATAACCGCTAAATTACATACAGGATAAACAATACCAGAAATAAGTGCTGCAAAAACCGGTGAAGAAAAAGGCGTTTTATCTGCAGTGCTATTACAATAATCTATAATAAGCGACCCGAACAATGCTACCAATGTAATTGCTATCACTGTCCACAAATAACTCCTTAATATATATAATAAGAATTTCTTCATTGTGAATACGTATATTCTGTTTGTTGCAAAAGTAGGCTTTTAAATCCAATTCTCCAAATAATGCAGTTAACAAAACTACACAAGAAACCACGAACTTGAATCAAAGAACTATTCCTTGTTTTTCTTTAATTATTTTCTCTTTCTCAGATGTGTACAGGGGTTCCCCGTTCACATTGCCGTTAATTCTAGTTTCATTTGTGTTTTTTATCAGCCTAATTGCATTGTGAAATCCTTAATGGATATAACGGTCAACTTCGGCCATTCAATTTGTTTGAGGATGCTGAAGTGAGAATCGTTCGTTACGATGTACTCTGCATCTGCAGCAACAGCACAGTCAACGAATTTGTTATCGTCGACATCGGACTCAATCAGCCCAAAATGATAATAGACATCCAGAAATTCGGTGGTGTGGAGCCGGGCAATAGCTTCAACCACGTTGTGGGCTATCTCTGCATTAGTTTTCTGAGCAATGATTTCCTCATACTCGCTTAAAATATCAGTGTTGACGCACAGGCAGATGCGACCAACAAGTATCTCAGTCCATATCTTGTGATACGGACTGCGGCTGGGCAGAGCCTGCAGCAAACAATTGGTGTCAAGAACGATGCGCCTCATATTTATAAGGGGTGCGCATGTGCTCTGAACCCCATTGCTCAATGGTCTGCTCGTTTATAACACCCTCGTCCCACAGTGAGTCGATAGATTTCTGTGCCTTCTGTGCAAAATAATGCGCCAGAAGGTTTTTGAACTCGTTCAACTCTGCCTCGGACTTGATGCTGTTGAGTGCGTTCAGCAATTCCAGTTGTGCCATTTGTGAGTAACTCATAATCATATCGCTTAGGTTCTGATTGCAAAGATATAAACAAATTCTCAATCAGCCAAATCATTATCCAATAAAATGATTTCTGAATCGGAGGGACAGGTTTTTGATTCCTTCCCTTGCATCACATGGCAGATGCCCGTGCCGCTTTTCTCTCACTTTTGTCGGGGCATAGAATGCTTGTTTGCGTTTATATATTGCAAAAATACTCATTATTCTTGTTATCTTCAAATTATTCTTCATAAAATGAATCAAAACCGTCCCCCGTTCAAGGTACAATCTTTTCATCATCACTTTCTATTATAATTTTAAAACGACTACCATTCTATTTCGATCCTATTGCTGAGACATTTTTTAGCGAATTCACTGCTATCTGTGAAAAATACAATTTTTGTGTTGATAATGTCTTCTACAGTCATTTCATTGGGATTGTACTTTTTGTTTAAGATATAGTATTTTCGCTGATTATTAATATGATTGCTTGTCTTTGCAATTATCCAATTATCATCAGATTTTGCGTCAACAACATATTCTGCAAAGTTGCCGATGCTATCGTATTGATTCTCATAAGTGGGAATAAGTGGTTGACCACTATAGCAGGTATTTCCTTCTATTGTAGTACCATTAACTATCATTTTTCCACCTCCATCCCATTCTATCATATAAATATTGTTACCAAGGCTATACGAACCATTAAATTCTGGCCATATCCAATCGGAAGCATAAATAAAGAGCATTATTATGACAAAAACAGATATTATGATTCCTAAGATCAGTAAGAATGACTTAATGATTAACCCCCTTGTTTTGTCTAAAAATGTAATCAAATTCATTTCCTTAAAGTTCCAACACCATAATAATAAGTTTTAAAACCATGTTTCTTAGGGTCTATTCCAAATAAAAAATTATTTGTTTTTATAAAGGAATCGCGTTTTGTACCACCACCAACATTCCAGTCACATGAACAGGGGACGGTTCTGTGTTCACACGGAGCATCACATGGCAGGTGCCCGTTTTGCTTTTCTCTCTTGTACTCCTTGGCATATTCGTCAGGTTTTGTTCCATAATGCAAAAGTATAACTTATTTCTATAACCTCCAAAACTTTTAATTCAAAAATGAACACTGAACGTTCCCC
>JAEEGJ010032407.1_pt1 | contig 10034 bp, 2 predicted proteins | sample 8958761 | NCBI WGS metagenome assembly JAEEGJ01 (sample SAMN16246546, study PRJNA631951) | gut metagenome | biome: gut microbiome; feature: rumen; material: RS-attached | host: Bos | place: Iran: Karaj | collected 2018-10 | reverse complement strand
TTCATTCATTCTTCCGCTGTGCGTCCACCTTCATTTTGACATGAAGAATTCGGTTTACATCGGAACCGGTCCATACTACGAGATACAGCTCATGACATACGGTCCAAAATACCTGCCCCAGGAATTCCACTGGCAGAACATGTTCGGCCTTGAGGCGTTCGCGGGATATGAGTTTGCGGCCGGAGAAAACACAGACCTGTTCACGGAGGTCCGTCTGGACTTCCACTTCAGCAGGGATTCATATCTTGCGGTAAAGGCTGCGGTGGGCGCATCGTTCAGGCTTTACAGGGGGGAACCATGAGAAAGCTCTTTTTCATAATCACGGCTTTAAGCGCACTCCTTGCATCCTCATGCTCGGACAACGCCTTTCAGGAGATGCTGTTCAGGACTACCAACGATCCGTTCCAGGACATTCCAGTTACGGATTCGCTTTCCCTTGAGAATACAGTGTTCCTCACATGGGAGAAGGACGAAGGATGTGACATATACCGCCTGATGAGGTCTTATGACAACTTTAGCGGCCTTGAATTTGATTGCATTTACGAGGGAACAGAAACATCATACATTGACGAAAACCTCCCATACGGTGACAGATATGTATACAGGCTGGACAAAACTAGAGGCACAAAATATTTCGAGGGCAAGGCCTATGCATTCGGTTATTCATCCGACGGCAGAAAGGACGACTGGGAGAACAATGACATTGATGAAAGGGCTACGGTTCTTGACTATGACCGTAGCTGCAACCTTCCATGTGTCCAATACTGGACGGAGAACAGGAAAGAGATTGACTGCGACTGGTTCTGTGTCGAAGTGCCTCCACGCCGTACTGCCGACATTAACATCAAACAGGATAATCTTCCCAATGAAACTAACGGGTCTCCAACAGACCTTATGATGATGATCAAAGGAGAAACAAAAGGAGAAGCTATAAAACAGAATTATTCAATTCCCTTAAAGAATTCATCATATGAAGCAAAAAAATTCTACTTCAAGATTTACCCTGTGACAACCGGACTTTTTTCAGAAAGCAAAACTGCCATAATAGAATATACGGTATCGCTTAATCAGATAATTAACTATTCTTGGTGATAAGGATGTGCATATGAAATTAAATAAACTTCTGCCAGTCCCGGCAGTTCTGATAATTCTTGCCTCTTGCAGCCTCACCCCATATGGTGGTGGTGAGCCGGAACTACAGCAACCAGAAGAACCTTCCGTCATAGAGGAGGAAAACACCCTTTACGAGGAAATCGGAGAGGGTGAGAAATACGTCTTTGAGACCAACGACACCAGATACCTGACTGAGGCGGGATACACAATCTGGACGACGAAACATGTGAATGAATCCGATTCTTTTGAGACTGTTTCCGTAACCATGAGCAAGGAAAGCGGAAGGTCGGAGGCCGGATACGGAATTGTGTTCTGCTCACAGGAAATAGAAGAAAAGCCGTTCCTCATCACGGTGCTGATAAACACAATGGGCATGTATGCGGTTGGGAAAGTCGTTGACGGAGTATACAGCCACATAAACGGCGGCTGGAAAAGTCCAAAAGGGATAAAGGGCGGTTACGGAATTAACAATGAGATTTCGGTATCTTATGACGGAAAGGAAAAATCTTTCTTACTGAAAATAAACGGCTATGACATCACGACATTCACCGTTCAGGAAGATATAAAATTCAAAGGCAGCAGATGGGGTTATGTAGCCGTCATCGCGGCAAACGAGGATTTCCCCAATAATCCGGTTAAAGTAACTTTTGAAAAAGAAGATCAGTAAAAAAAGGAGATGCATATGCGTAAAGGTTCAGTTGAAACGGTGAAAACCAGCGGAAGTAGCAAATTCATTGCGGCAATCATGCTTGCAACGTATGTACTGGCAACAAGCCCTGCATCAATATTTGCCGCTGGCATTGCAAACCACCACAGGTACCATAAGGCTGCAACGGAAGTAATCGAAAGGGCTGAGGCTTTAATTACGGCAAGGGACGGAGGAAGGATTGTCCTCGGGGATGCTTCCATAGACATTCCTGAAGGAGCCCTTAAAGAGGACACAGTAATAAGCATCTCACGGCTCGCGAGGGTCGAGGAAACCGGAGAATCCATCTGCAACGCAATACCTGGTTCTGAAGGATACCGTTTCCTTCCTGCGGGAACAAAATTCCTTAAGGACGTAACCATAACGCTCCCCTACAGTGCGGATCTGAATTCAAAGCCGCAGAGCCTTGAGGAACTTTACACATACTTCTATGACACGGAAAGGAAATGCTGGACGAAGCTTGAGAGGCTTGAGGTGGATGAGGAAAACCTTAAGGTACGCTCGCTCTCCAGCCACTTTACCGACATGATAAACGCAACCCTCACGCTTCCTGAGTCTGCCGGGCCGGTTGACGTGAACCTGAACTCAATAAAGAATCTCGAGGCCGCAAAGCCTGACGATCACCTCATCAAATTCAACGCGCCCAATGCAGGCAACATGGGTGACGCTTCTTTCAGCTTCGAGCTGGGAATCCCCTCAGGACTCCGCGGAATGCAGCCGCAGGTTTCCGTAAGCTATTCGTCCGGCGGAGGAAACGGAATCATGGGAAGGGGCTTTGACGTAAACTGGGGAAGCGCCATCACCACTGACACGAGGAACGGGCTTCCAAATTACGAGGAACAGTACGTAAATTTCTCGGAAGACAATTCAAATATAGACACCTACATGTTGGACGGAATCATTCTTGAAATCGAAAGTTATACGAAACGAGCGGATAAAATATATGACATAACCTACAGACCGCAGAAGGAATCGTCCTTCAGCCGCATAATACGCTACGGTGCCGGTTCTGATGATGACTTTTGGGAAGTGACGGACAAGAGCGGAACAAAGAGGATATATGCACAGGATCCATCTTCCTGCGTCGGAAAAGGAAAGAGGACGTTTACATGGAACCTTACTAAGGTTGAGGACGTGCACGGAAACAACGTCATTTACGAATACGAAAACAATGACGGCTACGTCTATCCAACCGAAATAAGGTACACCGGTCACAACGGAACAAAAGGAAACTACTGCGTCCTATTTAATTACGATGATACAAGAGAGGACGTGAGGATTGATGCAAGGTCCGGGGAAATAGTGTCATGCAAAAAGCTTCTTACCGAAATAACGACGCACTACTACGGCACCAAACAGGCAGAAGGAATATTCTATCAGTATGACAATTCACAAAAACCTTTACGTAGCTATACATTCGGCTACACTGAGGGATTAGCCAAGGAGAAGATGCTAACCTCACTTACAGTAAGCAATAATGCCGATGAGTACTATTCATACACTTTTGGCTACGAGGAGTTTGCAAAGGATGATGACGGAAACCCGGTCTACTTCGCAAAACCAGTAATATGGGAAAATGGAAGTTTCCTGAATGAATCCAGCGGAAAGAGCATCGGTGCGAACGTCCATGCAAGTGCTGGAGTCGGATTCGGTATTGAAGATATTGACGTTCGTTTGACAGGAGGTGTCTCAGGCTCAACGTCAAGTTCAACGGGATACACAAGGAAAACCCTCATTGACATTGACGGAGACGGAAAGTGCGAGGCAGTTTCTCAGAATGGAAATACGCTTGTAATAGCCAGGCAGAATAAAAAAGGAAACGGTTTTGATGAGTCAAATAAAGAGACTGTAATTCTGGAGGTTAATGGCAGCTTCCTCATGAGCGAGGAGAAGTCATCCTCAAACTCGTACGGCTGGAATATATATGGCGGTACCGGATCCTCAGACGGAATGGCGAGTGCCGGATATGTATATTCATCGGTTACACAGGATGGATCAAATTCTGTATACACCGGATTCTACGACATGGACGGTGACGGACTTGTAGACATCGTGACGGGCACAGAAGGATACCTCCACAACGAAACGAAGACGGGAGGAAAAATAGAGTTTTATCCAAGATATATAGAAAACTATCCAGACACTTACTCCAGAAAGCTTGATGAAAAAGATGACAAACTTAAGGAATACAGGAAGTCCTACGCACAGCAGAGGCCATTTTCAGCATGGGTCCCATTATACGAAGGTATGGTGAATGTAGGAGTCAGCGACCTTGGTAACAGCAAGTTCAAAGTTAAAGGAGTCATTGGTGATAATGAAGCAAAACTCGGAGAAGAATTGCCGGTTGAACAGGGAAAACTGATCTACCTCATTCCTGATCTTGGTGAAAATCCAAATAAGGATGAACTGGTAAAGACGATGAACTGGGAGAATACCATCAATTATACCCAGGTAAAGGCCTTCGGACGCAATCTTGAGATGCCTTTCTTCTTCCCCGAAAATACACTTAATAAACAGCAATATTCGGAAAAACTTCAGGCCCTTTATAATCCTAATAGTGAAACATATCCTACTTCTTATAATCTCAAAAATGATTATAAAAGATACCTTAACGAAGAGAACACAAACGAGCTGCTAAAGGACGGCCTTTTTGTTCCGGGCGTACTGCCAGAAGAACTTTTTAAGGAATACAAGCAATATGTACTTGAAAGTATAAAAGAAGATAGGTTGACAGATGATGGCAAGAAAGCGTTATACAAGAAATTTGCAGGAGCCTATACTTACTCGTTCTACGACAGGCTTTATCACCTTACCGGAACACTAGACAATACTTTCTTCAATAATTACATAAAGGGATTTTTTAATAAAGATAAACTTGAAAAAATGATGTCCTGCTACTCCACAACCACAGGAATCAGTGTAGACCTTTCTGGAGAAAGACCCGCATATACAAAAAATGCGTCTCTGTCATACGCTGGACCGGAAGGGATTTCAGGAGGAAACTTCTCTTCAGGTACATGCTACATGAATGATGGAAACAAACTTTTAAACATAGGAAAAATTGACGGTATGGATGTCATAATTGATGTTGATTACAAAAAAGTTGTTTCATTATATGGAAGTGGATTGAAAATCAGCGTAAAGGAATTCGATGAGGACAATTGCGTGCTTGACATAGATGACGGAAGGTATACGGTCAGCTATGATTTTAAAGGGATAACTCATCATGACATTAATGATGATAAAGAAGAAACTGCATATTTGTATTATTATAAAAATGCTGACGTTACCATTGAATATTCACCTGACAAGACCTATGACGTTGATAAAGGTTATGTCACCCTGCTTGAAGCGACAGCCGAAGGACTTGCAAAGACTTCTTTCAAGCTATGGTTCCCGGACGGAAGAAGCACTTTCAATACCAAATACGATTTTGATACGACAAACCTGAGTGATGGCAAAGAGGCCATGCTTACTGTATATAAGGATGATAAGGAAACTATCTACATAAAGGATAATGATACATTCCTTTACGGCGGAAAGTACGGATGGTACTATGGAATCTGGACGGGAAGTGAGAAAGAGCATCCCCTTACGGAAATGAACATCGAAAGTACTTTCAGAAATACTGAAGGCAGTGATGACTATAAAGATTATGTAGTTGGCGAAAAACTAGGCAAAGATGAAATAAAAGAACGTGGTACGAAAAAGTCTGAAGACCTAGAAAAAAACAAGGATACCTTGGAACCTGCCTACGCTTTTGGAGGATACCTTCCTGAAAAAAAGGAAAAGGATGACGAATTAGAATTACGGCTTGAGGGAACAGTGTCTACGTATATGGTGGAGAAGGTCCATGACGTCAACGGCGTCCTCAATTCTGAACCCACACCGGAAGTGTCAAGTCCCTTCATCAGTGCTGGTAAAATCCGATGCAACAGGCTTGGAGGAGCCTCTTACTTCAACATAGAGGTTATCCCGGAGGCATCAGGTACAACAAGGATGGCCCTGCAGAAAACTATGAACACAGGGACGGACGTGACATCGGGTCCCCAGGTGTCATTTAGTGTTTTTAATACACCCACATCTACAGAAAACAGCGGTAGCGCATGGATGGTCCAGAGCATGCAGGACGTGAACTCTGATAGGATACCTGACGTTCTGATAATCGAAGGAGATGGATGTCACGTTTATTTCGGAAGCGTTGATTCCGAGGGAAACATAGAATATCCTGAAAAATCAGTAAATATGTCTGAAGAAATACTGAAACTTACTGAGAATTACAACACTTCCAATTCGACAGGATTCTCCTTCAGTCACTCAGGTGCAATACAGACAATCTATTCGCCAAGCGGAAAGGTCAAGGGAATTAGTCTTACAAACGGAATCAGTGGCTCAGTTTTTAACGGAACGAATGAAACCACGGCGACTCTCATGGACATCAACGCTGACGGTATCACGGATTATGTGCATTATGATTCTGAACATAGTATAAAGGCAGTATATCTTGGTACCGGTTCTGACTTCATAAAAGGAACTTTTGAATATGGATTTGAAAACACAAGCGAGGGACATGTATCCGGCAGTTCAGGAAGCTTCAGTTTGGGAAGCAGTATTCCGGCGGTTGCAGGAAGTGACAACAGTGCTTCCCAAAACCTAAAGTCCAGCATTTCCGGTGATGTCGGTGTGAGCGTGAGCACCAGCTCAAGCGTGCAGGACTTCATGCTCATGGATGTGAACGGAGATGGACTTGCCGATGCCGTAAGGAAGTCAGAAGAACCAGATGACGGCTCCGGCATCATCTATGATGTATTCTTTAATACCGGGTCTGAAGTAAAGAAGACGAAAACTCCCTTTAAACTAAAGATACCAAAATGGTCGGAAGGCAAGAATGAAAACCTTTCCATGGGAAAAATCGAAGTAAACAATCAGGCGATAAACGGAAACAAAATATCCGGTGGCAATGACACTGTCAAACTTAACGAGGCCGAGACAATTGAACTTAGTGACTTCAACAAGGACATCGATTCCCTTGACTGCTCGGTAACGGCATCGGTAAATACCAGCGGAAATCTGGCGGTAAACGTCAATGTTTCGATTCCTGTATTTACTGAATTATGCATTAACATCACCGCAAACGTAGGTGGAGGTGTCAATGGCGGTAGCACGACAACCAGTGCAACCGTAAAGATGATTGACATGGACGGAGACGGACTTGCAGACCACGTACTAAATGTAGCGGGACAAGGGATCTGGTGGAAGAGGAACATGATGGGAAAGGTCGGACTTCTGAACCGGATAACACTCCCCCAGGGTGGCAACATTCAGATAGATTACTCTGAAAAATACGGAACACGAGACAACCCCAACTTCAAGTACGTGATGTCAAAAGTTACTGTCAATGACGGCACGGACGGAACGGGCCCTCTACCGGAAATTAAGCATGGGGCACACTCAGTAACCACGCTCTATGAATATGACGGAGGATATTATGACAGGAAAAGAAAGGACTTCTACGGATTCAGGACTGTAAAGACAACCTTTGCAGACGGAACCTATCAGGTGGATGAATACTACAACCGTGAGTATTACTCCAAGTGTGTGCCTGAGGTTAGCACCCTGTATGCGAAAAAAGAAACAGAAGCACCCGACAAAGAGGGGGCAATCCTCTCAAAGTCATGGACGACATTATGTGAAGCCCCATTGGTCCTGCCTAAAAAGGAAGAGTCATGGACATACGAGAAGACAAGCGGTGGAGACAATTTCATACACACTGCTGCTGAATATGTCTACGACTCAATGGGTAACTGCACGGATATTACACAGAGCTTTGATGACGGAACAAAACTCAGTGCAAAAATCAGGTATGAAGACATAAATCCCAATTCCTACATAATGGGTCTGCCTGTCGACATAAAGGTGTACGGAACAGGCGGAAGCCAGCTACTGCGTCACCGTACAGGAAAGTATGACGGCAAGGGCCAGCTTGTGGAGCTTCACCAGTATTATAGTGAGACAGGTTACATCACCAACAGGCTGACATATGATAAATATGGTAACATAAGCTCTGTGGTGGACAATCAGGGGGCAACAATCTCCTATATGTATGATGGTGCAGAGAACATGTTCCCCACGGAAATCTCACAGTACGGTAAAGATACCGACACATATACCGGTAAGGTTGAGTACTACATTGACACACAGACAAAGGCAATTGAGACGGACTGCAACGGAAACACCATGACGTATAAGTATGATGACTGGCAGAGGATCTCAGAAATCTTCACGGCCTATGACGGAGAAACTCCTGCGGTAAGCTATGAGTATCATACCCCTGTTGAAGCCATAGACGGCAATAGGGAATTGTGGTATGCTGTAACAAACAACAAGGTCTCGTTTGATGTTTCAGACAGAAAAATCATACAGACTGTAGTTCAGGTTGACGGACTGGGACGTGCGGTGCGTACCGCAAAGACAGGCTGTGTAAACGGAGAGGACGGTTGGAACGCAAGCGGTGCCGTGGAATACGACGTCAAGGGTAGGACCGTGAAGGAAGGTATGACGGAGTTCATCTCAGGAAAAGATTTAACTGCCTTACTCAACTCAAGTCCAAAAATGACACAGCTGTATAACTCGTATGATTACGATGAAAAGGACCGTCAGATAAAGACCGTGCTTCCCGACGGTTCGGAACAGCATGCCACATTTGAGATAAAGAATGGAAAAGCTGTCGTCAGCTCAACCGACTTTTACAGGGAAAAGGAACATTCTGTCACAGTGGACGATAAGACAACTATTTATGGGGTAGATCCTCTTAAATGCATTTCCGTGCAGGAGACCGATTCACGCGGCAACATAGTCCGTGTGGCAAAGCTGGATCCAGACGGAAAGCAACTTACGGAAGTCAGGTACACTTACAACGAGATGGGAGAAATGCTAAAGGCTTTCGACGTAAAGGGTAATCCGGTATCTGTTGAATATGACCTTCTGGGTAGACGAACTGCACTTGAAAGCCCTGACTCAGGCAGACAGGAATTCTACTATGATAATAGCTCCAACCTTATGCGTGAAAGCAATTCAGTTCTAAGGAATAACTACGAGCAGATTAAATACGAATATGACGGACTTAACAGGCTTGTAAAAATCGATTATCCGGAAAACAAAACAAAGGATACCGCCTACACCTACGGTGGTGCCAATGATAATACCGGTGCCGCCGGAAAGATAAAGTCTATAGGAGATGCCTCAGGAACCCTGGAATATGAGTACGGAAAACTTGGCGAGGTGATAAAGGAAGCAAGAGTTCTCAACACACACCTTGAAGGAAGGAACAGGACAGAAAAGGCCGTAATGGAATACGGTTCCGACTATCTTGGACGCATGGAGTGGATAAAATATCCTGACGGAGAGAAAGTAACCTACGGCTACGATAACGGCGGACAGGTAATAAGCGTGACGGGAAAGAAACTTTCGCGAACCTTTAATTATGTCACGAACATCAAGTATGACAAATACGGGCAGAGGACGTACATTGAGTACGGAAACAAAACTTCAACGAAATACAGCTATGATCCAGCCAGAAGATGGCTTGACACAATTAAGACCAATGCCGAAAACGGAAAGCCCCTACAGAACATAACGTACAGTTTTGACGCGGTCGGCAATGTACTCGGTTACACAAACGACTGCCTTGACGGAGTAAGGGGAAACTACAGGACCGAACAGACATACACTTATGACGCGTTATCCCAGCTGATATCCGCAACAGGTACGACTGCATACAATCCGATGCACTCCACGCTGCAGCCGGACTACACGTCAAAATACACACAGACATTTACATTTGACGGAGAAGGTACTGGAAGCGTTAAGGGGCTGGGCAACATGACGGGAAAGGTTTCAACCGAGAAGGTTTCTCCACACAAGAAAATCGGTGACAACCTCAACTACAACATTGACTATGTTTACGATACGGAATACTCCCATCGTCTTTTAAGGGCAGGCGACAGATATTACAAATATGATGCAAACGGAAACGTCATCTGCGAGCAGGACGGAAGCTTTGACGAAGAGGAGCCGGAGGTCTACCACAAGATAAACCAGGAGGCCGAGGACGTTTACTCCACAGACTATGGATGGGGCCTGTTCAGGGATGATCCAGGTGGCAAGGGTTCAAGCTCAAGGCGTTACCGCAGAACCTACACCTGGGATGAGCGGA
>JAEEGJ010032406.1_pt1 | contig 10035 bp, 11 predicted proteins | sample 8958761 | NCBI WGS metagenome assembly JAEEGJ01 (sample SAMN16246546, study PRJNA631951) | gut metagenome | biome: gut microbiome; feature: rumen; material: RS-attached | host: Bos | place: Iran: Karaj | collected 2018-10 | reverse complement strand
ATAACAGCAGTTCCAGCTAAATCACCTTTTACATCTGCCATAAATACAGGTACACCTAAATCAGATAAACTTTCTGCCATTACTTTAGATGTAATAGTTTTACCAGTTCCTGATGCTCCAGTAATTAAACCATGACGATTAGCCATCTTTGGAAGTAAATATACTTCCTTTTTATCATTTTTACCAATTAATAAACCTTCATTTAAATACATAATATCCTCCTAATTATTATTAAGTATATTTTCTATTATATTAACACCAAGTGTTGCACATGTCTTTCTTGATTCTTGCTTATAAACTTCATCAAATGCAAGTAAATCTTCTAAGATAGAACTATCATATTCTTCTTCATTAATCATCTTTTTATAGTTATCTATTATATTTAATACTTCTTCTTTAGATTTACCTATAAATCTATTAATTGCAATTGATAATGATGAAGTAGCTATAGCACAAGCTTCACCATCAAATCTAATATCTTTAACTATTCCATCTTCTAATTTTAATTCTATATCAAAATGATCTATACAAGATGGATTCTTATTACTCTTTTTAATATAACTAGGATCATTAGTTAATCCTTTATTATTAGGATAATTAAAATTGTCTAAGATTAATTCTCTTTTAATATTACTATCCATATTATATACCTAAACTTTCTTCTAATATATTTGGATTATTTAATGCTTCTACTAACTTATCACATTCTTCTATAGTGTTATAGAAATATAAACTTACTCTAACAGTGTTTTTAACACCAGTTATTTCATGAAGCATTTTATCACAATGATCACCAGATCTAACACATATATTTTTCTTATCTAAATATAGTGAAGTATCTTGTGCAAATACTCCTTTAACATTAAAAATAATTGTAGTACCATCTATATCCTTATTATATATATCTAAATTATCTAACTTAGATAATTTAGTAATTAAATACTTTCTTAAATCAGATACATATTCTTCTATATTATTAACTCCTATAGAGTTTATATAATCAATTGTATCTCCTAAAGCTATTACACCAGGAACATTTCTAGTACCTGCTTCTAAATTAAATGGATAATCTTTATAAACTATTTCATCATTAGAGAAAGATACTGTTATTCCTCCACCAGTTACTACTGGTCTAATATCTTTCATAAGATATTCTTTAGCATATAGAATACCTACTCCCATAGGTCCACACATCTTATGAGCAGATCCAGCTAAGAAATCTATATCCATAGATGTAACATCTACTAATGTATGACCCAAACTTTGAGCAGCATCTACTACCACTAAAATATTATTTTTATGAGCAAGTTCACAAATAGATTCAATATCTCTTTTATCACCTATTACATTAGATATATGAGATAAAGCAATCACTTTTGTTTTATTAGTTACTTTCTGCGAAATACTATCTAGTGTTAGTTTATAGTTCTCATCAAGGTTAGCATATACTAGTTTAATACCTATCTCTTTTTCTAATTCTAAGAATGGTAATAATAAAGAAGCATGTTCACCTTTAGAAATAATTACTTCATCACCTTCATTTAATACATGTTTAAAATAGCCTTTAATAATTATATTAAGACTTTCTGTAGTTCCTGAAGTAAATACTATTTCTTTTGAATCTTTAGCTCCTATAAAGTCTCTAACTTTATCTCTAGTCTTTTCATAAAGATTACTAGTAATCATACTAAGTTTATAATCTCCCCTATGAGCATTCATAGGATATTCATTATAATACTTAGTAATAGAATCTAAAACACACTTAGGTTTTAAGCTAGTAGCACCATTATCAAAATAAATAATATTATCATTTAAAATATTAAAATCTTCTCTATGCATAAAAGCACCTCTTTTTATATTCGTATTATATCATATTTATGATAAAATATATATGGGAGATGAAATAAATGAACGATTGTATTTTTTGTAAAATTATAGATGGTAGTATTCCATCAAAAACTATTTATGAAGATGAAATAGTAAAAGCTTTTTTAGATATTAATCCACTTAATCCTGGACATACATTAATAATACCTAAAAAACATTATAAAGACTTTGACGATATTGATTTAGAAACATTAACTCATATTATGAAAGTTGCTAAAGAATTAAAACTAAGAATAGAAGATAGACTAAATCCTAACGGAGTTAGACTTCTTCAAAATAACGGTGTGCTTCAAGAAGTTAAACATTTTCACTTACATTTAATTCCTTCATACAAAGAAGAGAATGGTTTAAATGTAGATAAAGTGTTTGAAATATTAAAGTAATTTTGTTATTATATATGTATACGTTTATAGGAGGATAAAATGAAAAGCAAAATATTAATGAGCGTAGGAATAACATTAGGGGCAGTAGTATTATTAACTGGATGTGGTAGTGCAAAATTAAAAGATGGTTCTGAAATGGCTTTTAAAGTTAATGGTAAAAAAGTGTCATCAGAAAAAGTATATAAACTTTTAAAAGAAAAATATGCTAAAAATATAATGGCTGATGAAATTGATAAAATTATCTTTGATACTATTTATAAGGATGATGAAGAAATCAAGAGTCAAGTTGAAGAACAATTAGAATATTATAGAACTCAATATGGTGATAGTTGGGAAACTACTTTAAAGAGTGCTGGTTATGAAAATGAAAGCGTATTTGAAGATGAACTTAGATTAAGTTTCCAAAGAAATAAAGCTGTTAAAGATTATATTAAAGAAAATGTAACAGAGAACGAAATTAATTCATATTATAAAGATGAATATGCTGGTTCTATATCTGCTAAACATATTTTAATATCTACAAGTAATGGTAGATCTGAAGAAGAAGCTGAAAAAGAAGCTAAAGAAATTATTAAGAGATTAGATAAGGGTGAAGATTTCTCAGAAATAGCTAAAGAAAAATCTGATGATCCAGGATCAAAAGATAACGGTGGAGATTTAGGTTACTTTGGTAAAGGAGAAATGGTTAAAGAATTTGAAGATGCAGCTTATGCATTAAATGTTAATGAATATACTAAAGAACCTGTTAAAACTAGATATGGATATCATATTATATTAAAGACTGGTCAAAAAGATAAAGCTGAATTAAAAGATGTTAAAGATACTATTATTGATAAAATAGTAGAAAAGAAAATTAATGAAGATAAACTAATAGCTGTTACAGCATTAGAAAGTATTAGAAAAGACTATGGTCTAAAAATTAATGATTCTATTTTAAAAAGAGAATATAAAGAATATATTCAAGAACAAAAAGATTATTATAATGAACAATAATTAAAAAGGAATATCAAATGATATTCCTTTTTTTATTCACTTTTTAAAGTATCTACTTGTTCTCTTAATTGTTCATTTTCATTTTCAAGTCTATTAATTTCACTTTCATAATAATTAAATCTATTATCACGTTCATTAATCTCTTCTTCTCTTTTCATTTCATTATTTTTCAATATCTCTATATTAGCTTTGTTAGCATATATTTTAACACCTTCGATATTAGTAGACATATTTGTTATTTTCTTATCACCTAAGTTTTTAACAATTGCTCTAACCATTTTCATTGGGTTCTTACATTCTAAAGATGCACTAATAGAATTATCTTCTTCAGTATATTCATAAACATCACAATACTTATTAGCAGTATATTCTAATCTAATATTATTAATATCTGATTCTATATACTCTACATCATGATAATGTGAATCAATTACTGTATTAGCTGTCATAGTATGTTCAAAACTTTGAGTCTTAAGCATATTTTCATCCATTTCAGTAATATCAAAATTTAATGAACCAAGAAATGTTAAACCTGCTCCAATACCAAATACTACTATAGATAAGATAAATCCATAAATCATTATCTTCTTATTACTCTTTCTATTAAAGATAAAGTTGATTAATGCAAGTAAGATTATAATTCCAATTAGAGATAGGGATACAATTGCAAATAATAATCCTACAAAGAATAAACCTGTCTTAACTGTTAAGAATGATAAAACTAAACCTATTAATAAGAATATAATTCCTGTAATAACAAATAAAGCAAACCATGCTAAGAAAAATTTAATTATAAGAATAAATACTTTATATAGACCATTTAAGAATCTATATTCACTATGTTTTGGATCTCTAATAACAATTTTATTTTTCTTTTCATCAAGTTTTATTTTATTATCATCTGTAGAATAATTATCATCTTTATTAGTTTCACTATCTTTAACTTCTTCATAATAATTTAAATATCTTGATTTAAATACATGACCCATTATTACTAGTGATGCAATAACACATGCTATTATTAAGATACCTTCAAAGAAGTTATCAATAAACATTTGAACTTTAAATGGTAAGAATGTAGTTAAATTAGTAATTAGTATTTCTATAGCACCAATTAATATAGCAGATAATATTAATAAGATAACTGCTATTAATATTTGTTCAAAAATACATTTAACTTTACTTTTGAAAGTCATTCTACTAAACATATTTATAGTATTGGTAATATTCTTTAAAAAACTATAAATAGAATTGTTTAGTTTTTTCTTACTTTCTTCCTCCCCTTTAACCTCTTTAATATCTCTATGTAATAAATCGTCTATATTAAGATTAAATTTATCACATAACATGATTATCTTATCCATTTCTGGATATGCTTGTGAAGATTCCCATTTAGAAATAGCTTGTCTTGATACACCAAGTTCATCTGCTAACTCTTCTTGAGATAGATTATGTTCTTTTCTTATCTTCTTTAAATTTTCTGAAAATTGATTATTCATATTTTCCTCCTTTTCACTTAAAATTTTATCTTATTCTACTGGTTGCGAACTACCAACTTTAGGTTGTTTTTTGTAAAATGTTGGTTGCATTTTCTATATTTTAACATATTTTACCTATGTTTTTGTTAAAAAAAGGAATATCAATCGATATTCCTTTTTATTTCATCTAGGTCAAAGCCTTTAGCATATAATTTAGATCTTATATAAGCTTCTAACTTATAATCATCACATTTATTCTTATATTTATTTAATAATTTATTATATTCTTTTATACCCTCTTCTATATTTACTAGATTCTTAGTGTTAATTATTTCATTAATCATATCTAAATCATATCCTAGATTAATAAAATAACTAATTAATCTTTGTTTTAATATATTTCCAGAGTATCCTTTAGATGTTTTTATCTTTTTATCTATTAAATGATTTAACTTATCATATATTACTTTATTATCCACAGTAATATTCTTATTTATTATTTCTTCACTAATACCTAACTCTAATAAATTATCTTTTATTTTATTAGGTCCATCATTAGATAGATTAATTTTATCTAGATAATATGCATATACATAATTAGAGTCATTTATAAGCCCATTTAAGACTAGTTTACCAATAGTTCTATTAACTAACTCTTCTTCATAAGATTTGCTTAAATACGTCTTTATTTCCTTCTTAGAACGCATCTTAGTACTAATATACTTAATACATTTATTATATGCTTCATATTCATTATTATCAGATAATATTTTATCTAAATCATCTATATGTTTACTAATTAACAAATTATTATTTAATATAACATCTTCATATAAAGTAATAGTATCATCATTATCTAAATATACTTTGTATTTACCATTCTTTAATCTTTCATATTTAACTATATTCATATATCACCTTATAAAAAAACTTAATACATTAATTAACATGTATTAAGCCATTTTGAACTTCTTCTAAAGCTCTATCTAAGCTTTTCTTAGCTTTATAGTCTTTTTCTTTCATTTGATAATGTTTTGTTTCATCCATTTGAGTAGCTCTCTTAGCTGCTACATAAACAAGTTGATATTTAGAATTAACAATACCTAAAATTTTATCAATAGAATAAGTCATAATCTTCCCCCTATCTTAATATATTAGCTGAATGTCCACCAAATCCCTTTGGTTGCATTTCATCTTTTATAAATTTTAAATCACTATTTAAAATTCTTAAATAATCTGAATCTAATTCTTGATCTACTGAAAGGAATTCATCTTCCTTAGGACAAGCATCTACTAATTCATCCTCTTTAATAGTTCCAGCTTCAATCTTTTTAAGTATTTCAATATTACCAAATAACTCAGTAAATTCTTTACCTTTACCAGTCATGTATAAATATATAAGTAAAGCTCTATTAGTTAACATTGATGATGCCATATTTTCTAATAAATCATTAGTATCAATTAATGTTAATGGTTTATCATCAACTTCATCGCTATCTGGTACACCATCCATAATAATAGCATTCTTAATTATACTTCTAGTTAAAAAATCATTTAATCTACCATTACCAGGAATTTCTGGCATTCTAATACCAAAATTAGATATTTCTTCTTTTGATTTAACATTTAATGGGCAAGATAAATACATAACTATATCTCTAAAAGTATATGTTTCAGAGCCTTTCATCAAATTTTCTACTTGTTGTTTTTTATAGTCTTTGATTATATCAAATTGATCTAGAATAGGTTTGTATTCTTCAGACTTAGATGATGGTCTTTGACTAGAAAAGAAATCCATTACCATATCAACAAGCATATCTGCATGTTCTCTATCAAAATTGGTTGCTTCATTTATGTATCCCATATCTTAGCCTCCTATTCAAATATAATTATAACATATTATTATAAAAAAATTAATACTATTTTTTTAAAATGGTAACTTCATATTTCCATTACTCATCATTTTCATCATTTTTTTACTTTCTTCAAATTGCTTTAATAATCTATTTATTTCTTGTACAGAAGTACCAGAACCTTTAGCAATTCTTTCTTTTCTAGAAGCTTTAATAATATCTGGATTTCTTCTTTCAGCAGGTGTCATAGATAATACCATTGCTTCTATATGAGCCATTTGTTTAGGATCTACTTTAACATCTGTTAATCCCATCTTTTTAGCACCAGGAATCATTTTAAGTAAACTTTCTAATGAACCCATTTTCTTAATTTGATTCATTTGTTTTAAGAAGTCTTCTAGATCATACTTACCTTTTTTCATTTTCTTGTAAGTATCCATTGCTTCTTCTTCATTCATGACAGATTCAGCTTTTTCTATAAGTGACATCATATCACCCATACCTAGAATTCTACTAACCATTCTTTCAGGATCAAATGGTTCTAGACCATCTAGTTTTTCAGAAGTACCTATAAATTTAATTGGAATACCAGTTAAGTATTTAGCAGATAATGCTACACCACCTCTAGTATCTCCATCTAATTTAGTTAAAATTGTACCAGTAAGTGGTAACTTATCATTAAATCCTGTAATAACATTAATAGCATCTTGACCCATCATACTGTCTAGTACTAATAATACTTCATTAGGTTTAACTTCACTATTAATATTATCTAACTCATCCATTAATTTTTCATCTATTTGTAATCTACCTGCAGTATCGATTAAGATATAATCTAAACCGTTTTCTTTAGCGTATTCAATTGAATCTTTAGCTATCTCTACCGGATTCTTAGTACCCTCTTCAAATACGGGTATATTTAAACTTTTACCTAAAGTTTGTAATTGATTAATAGCAGCTGGTCTATAAATATCTGCAGCTACTAATAACGGTTTCTTGTTATATTTCTTTCTAAGTAAATTAGCAAGTTTTCCTATAGTAGTAGTTTTACCTGAACCTTGAAGACCAACAAGCATAAGAATAGTTGGATTCTTCTTAGTTTCTATTTCAGCTTTATCACTACCAAGTAACTCTAGTAATTCATCTTTTAATATTTTTAAGAATACTTCATCAGGTTTTAAACTCTTTTTGATTTCTTCTCCCAATGCTTTTTCTTTAACCTTATTAGTAAACTCTTTAACTACAGTATAGTTAACATCGGCTTCAAGTAAAGCTAATCTAACTTCTCTTAAAACATCTTGTATATTTTCTTCAGTAATAGATCCATATCCTCTTATTTTACCAATAGCAGAATCTAATCTATCTGATAAACTTTCAAACATAGCTGCCTCCTATAAATCTAGTATTTTATTTATTTTTTCCAATAACTCTTCATTATTTTCTTCTTTTATTACTTTAATAATCTTCTTATCTTTATCTATTAATTTTAATTTAGAATCATAATCCTCTAATTTAGAACATGCTAGTTTCAAATCTTTTGAAACAGCATTCTTACTAACATTATTATTTTCTGCTATTTCGCTTAAAGTTAAATTATGAAAATAATAATCTATAAAATAATTCTTTTGAGAATCAGATAATAATTCTCCATAATAATCAAATAATATAATTAATCTATCTTGTAATTCCATTTACATCATTTCCTTAAATAATCCATATATATATTTTTCTATATCAAATACTCTTAAATCTTCTTCTTTTTCACCCATACCAACATATTTAACTGGTATATTAACTTCTTCTTTAATAGCTAAAACTATTCCACCTTTAGCAGATCCATCAAGCTTTGTTAGCACTATTCCTGTAACATCAGTTATTTCTTTAAAAGCTTTTGCTTGAGAAATACCATTTTGACCAGTAGTAGCATCTATAACTAGTAATGTTTCTTCTGGAGATCCTTCTTGATGGTTATTAATAACTTTTTTAATTTTTTCTAATTCATTCATTAAGTTAACTTTATTTTGAAGTCTTCCTGCAGTATCTATTAATACTAAATCATAATCTTTAGCTCTTTCCATACCACTATAAACTACTGAAGCAGGATCTATTCCTTCTACTCCGGCTTCAACATCAACCTTAAGTCTTTCTCCCCAAGTTTGTAATTGTTCTACTGCCCCTGCTCTAAAAGTATCTGCTGCAACTAATAATACTTTCTTACCAGCATCTTTTTCTTTTTTAGCAATCTTTGCAATAGTTGTAGTTTTACCTACTCCATTAACACCTACAAATAATATTACTGTAGGACCATTATCTCTATAATTAATCTTATTTACTAATACTTCATCATTAACATAGATAATAAATAATTCATCTACGATTAATTCTTTTAATAATTCTGGATCTTCTATCTTTTCTTTTCTAGCTCTTTCAACTAATCTATCCATAAACTTTATAACAGTATTAACACCAATATCTGCCATTATAAGTATTTCTTCTAATTCTTCAAAATATTCTTGATTTACTTTAGAATACTTCTTATTTAATTTATTCAATTTATCAGAGAAGTCTTTTCTAGTTTTTTCTAAACCTTTTTCATATATTTTGTTTTCTTTTTTCTCTACTTCATTTACTTTTTTACTAGAAAATTTTTCTTTTATTTTACTGAAAAATCCCATATTTATCACCTAATAAATATTATATCATATAATAAAAAAAACTACATCAATTGATGTAGTTTTATTACTATTTAGATCTTCCACCAGAAGAATTAACTATTTCATCCATTCTTTTTTGCATTTCAGCAAGTTCTTCCATATTCTTTTCACCAGCAGAAATATCTACTAATGGTTTAATAACATTTTGATCTTTAAAGAATTTTTGGAATAATGCCATTGTCTTAGTTAAATTTTCTTTATCCTTTTGATATTCTGCTAATTGTTTATAGTAACTAAATACTCTTTCTTTATTAACTGTTCTTTCACCCATCATCATATTAAATTCGTTATCGCCAGGAATTAATCCTTCTGCTTTAGCATCATCAACAAACATCTTTTCATATTCATCAAGCATATCATAATATTCCCAAACCATAAGTTGTTTAACATCTAATACGTCTTTATAGTAATTAAGGACAGCATCTTTATTTACAGTTCTTTCATTTAACATTTGATTGAATTCATTATCACCAGGTACTAATCCCTCAGCTGTAGCATCTTCAACAAATGCTCTTTCATAATCACCTAACTTATCCATTAGTTTTATTTTGTTTTCATTATATTGTCTTAATACATCTGCTCTCTTCTTATCAATTTCACTTAAAACAACAGCTTGTGGAGTATCAACAGTTGGTTCTGCTGGAGTGTCCCCAGGAGTACCACTAGGTGTACCACCATTATTTCCACTTGGAGAACCACCAGGTCTTCCAGGTGTTGGAGGAACTGG
>JAEEGJ010032403.1_pt1 | contig 10035 bp, 9 predicted proteins | sample 8958761 | NCBI WGS metagenome assembly JAEEGJ01 (sample SAMN16246546, study PRJNA631951) | gut metagenome | biome: gut microbiome; feature: rumen; material: RS-attached | host: Bos | place: Iran: Karaj | collected 2018-10 | reverse complement strand
CGGTTGCAGTGAGTGATGAGGGACACCTGGTGTTTGACAAGGCCGACCGTGAAGGTCATAACAACGCCGTATCGCTTGGAGTCCTGGTCGATGAGGCTTTGTCTCTGGTGGACAGCCGTGGGCTTAAACTGGATGCCGTCGCCGTAAGTGAGGGCCCGGGTTCTTATACCGGCCTGCGTATAGGCGTATCCATGGCCAAGGGCGTATGCTACGGACGTGGCATAAAGCTGATATCGGTCTCAACCCTCAAGTTGCTTTGCGTGCAACCGCTCCTTAGCCTGGAACTGCCCGATGACGCTCTGCTCTGTCCCATGATCGATGCCCGCCGCATGGAGGTCTATAGCGCCATCTATGACCGTGCACTTAATGAGGTCCGTGAGATCCGCGCCGATATAGTGGAGGCCGATACCTACAAGGAGTTCCTTGACAAGCATCCCGTATGGTTCATGGGTAACGGCGCCGCCAAGTGCAAGGATACCATCAATCACCCCAACGCCCATTTCCTGGATAATATCAACCCCGAGGCACGCTGGATGTTCCCGCTGGCCGAGCAGTCGTTCAACCGCGAGGAGTTCCGTGACGTGGCTTACTTTGAGCCCTACTATCTGAAAGATTTTATTGCTGTTAAACCTAAAAAACTGGTTTGATGAACTATAATACCCAACGAGAGAAAATGCCGATGCCCGAGTACGGACGTGCCGTACAGGAGATGGTTGAGTATGCAGTGACGATTCCCGACCGTGCGGAGCGTCAGCATTGCGCCAACACCATCATCAACATCATGGGCAGTATGTTCCCTACACTGCGTGACGTACCTGATTTCCAGGGCAAGCTGTGGGATCATCTGGCATTCATGTCGGACTATAAACTGGATATAGACTATCCGTGCGAGATAACCCGTCTGGAGAAGACTCAGCAGAAGCCTGAACATATTAGTTATCCTGCAGGAGATATCCGTTACCGTCATTACGGTCATATCGTACCGTCGCTGATAAAGGTTGCAGTCGATATGCCCGAGGGACCTGAGCGCAGCCAGCTGGTACGCCTGCTTGCCGTGCAGATGAAAAAGGACCTTATGACCTGGAACAAGGAACTTGTCAGCGACGAGCGCATAGCCGCCGATATTGACTACTTCTCACACGGACGCATCCGCCTGCAGGAGGGTGATCTGGACGTACAGTTTGCACAGGCTCCGCCTCAGCAGCGCGCCCAGCAGCATGGAAAGAAAAAGAACAAACGCAGATATTGATATAACGCTATGCCGTCATTTCTTGTAGAGGGAGGTCACAGACTTAAGGGGACCATCTGTCCGCAGGGCGCCAAGAACGAGGTCCTGCAGATTCTTTGTGCCGTACTGCTCACTCCGGATGAGGTGACGGTACAGAACGTACCTGATATCCTTGATGTCAGGAACCTTATCGATATGCTTGCCAACCTGGGCGTAAAGGTAAAAAACACCGCTCCCGGCTGCTGGACATTCAAGGCCGATACCATTGACCGCAATTATGCCGAGAGTATGGACTTTGTAGCCAAGAGCGCCGGATTGCGCGGCTCTGTAATGCTGCTTGGTCCGCTGTTGGCACGTCTGGGACATGCCACAGTCAGCAAACCCGGAGGTGACAAGATAGGACGCCGCCGCGTGGATACCCATATCAAGGGCTTCCAGGCACTGGGTGCCACATTCCTGCTCAATGAGGAGCGCGGATACTTTGAACTCAAGGCCGATCACCTAAAGGGCACCTACATGCTACTTGACGAGGCATCGGTAACAGGTACCGCAAACATCATCATGGCTGCAGTATTGGCCGATGGCGTAACCACCATCTACAACGCAGCCTGCGAGCCGTACGTGCAGCAGCTCTGCCGTATGCTGGTACGCATGGGCGCCAGGATTGACGGCATCGGAAGCAACCTTCTTACCATTACCGGTGTAAAGGAACTTCACGGGACTCAGCATAAGGTTTTGCCTGATATGATTGAGGTGGGCAGTTTCATAGGCATGGCCGCCATGACCCAGAGTGAGATAACCATCAAGGATGTCTCTTATCAGAACCTTGGAATCATCCCAGAGAGCTTTGCCCGTCTTGGAATACAGATGGAACAGCGCGGAGATGACATATTCATACCTGCACAGGAACACTACCAGATAGATTCATTTATTGACGGCTCCATAATGACATTGGCCGATGCACCATGGCCGGGACTTACCCCGGACCTTCTGAGCGTGCTGCTGGTAACCGCTACCCAGGCCAAGGGCAGCGTACTCATACATCAGAAGATGTTTGAGAGCCGCCTGTTCTTTGTGGACAAGCTCATTGACATGGGTGCTCAGGTGATACTGTGTGATCCGCACCGCGTCGTTGTCATCGGCCATGACCGTCAGTTCCCGCTGACCGCCCGTCGTATGTCATCGCCTGATATCCGCGCCGGTATTGCGCTGCTTATTGCAGCCATGAGCGCCAAGGGTACCAGCCGCATCGACAACATCGGCCAGATTGACCGTGGTTACCAGAATATTGACGGCCGTCTGAATGCACTGGGCGCACACATAACAAGAGAGGATTGATATGATTTTTCTGAGCGAGGTACAGAGAATAGGGCAGATAGTCAAGCCGCACGGAGTAGGCGGCGAGATGGCTGTCACCGTACCTGCATCGCTTGATTGGACCGATGATATTGACTGCCTGGTATGCTCGCTTGACGGCATACTGGTTCCCTTCTTTCTGGAGTCGATACGTACCAAGAGCAATTCCACCATACTGGTCAAGTTTGAGGGTTATGATACGGTCGAGTCTACAAGCCGGTTCATGGGCGTGACGGTTTACATGCCGCTCAAGTATCTGGCTGAGAGTGAAGATGAGGAGCCCTCATGGAGTACCTTCCTGGACTGGAAGATAGTGGATTCACACGCCGGGGCACTGGGATCGGTCCATGCTGTTGATGACAGCACTCCCAATATCCTGTTCCTGGTCCGTGACGGCGAGCGTGAGCGTATCATACCCGCCAATGCCGAGTGGATAACCAAGGTGGACCGAAAGAACAGAACGTTAATGTATAACCTTCCCGAGGGACTTGCTGAACTGTAATTATGAAGAGTATCCGTCAGAAACGCAAGGAGGTGGGCCGCAAGAGCCTGTTCCGCAGATTCGTCTATCTGTACAGACTCACTGTGGTCAATGAGGATGAACAGCGCCGTGTGTTCAGGATGAAGATTTCACACTTTATCCTTACGCTGGCCATTATCGTTATTGCAGCACTGGGTGCCTGGGGCGGAATTGCCGTTTTCCGCAGTCTGCCCAAGCAGAAGGGTACCACCCTTGAGGATTACCGCATACGTCAGGCCATCGTGAATGAGGCCCTGCGTATTGACTCCCTGGAGCAGGTGTTCGAGATGCAGAACAGATATGTTACGGTTCTGCAGGATATCATATCGGGCTCCATTTCCATTGATACAGTCTACTCAGTCGATTCACTGGCCCGCGTACGTACTGAACTGCTTATGGAGCGTTCAGAGCGTGAGGAGACTTTCATGCGCCAGTATGAGGAGGCCGAGCGATACAATATCACGTCACAGTCACAGCCCGTCAATGACGTGCTCAGCATAAGCATATTCCGTCCTACAGCAGGTCTGGTTACCAAGAGTTACAACGCTCTTGATGAGCATCTGGGCGTGGATATCGCCGCAAGCCCCAACCAGAGTGTGGTATCGGTACTTGACGGTACTGTGCTCATGGCGTCCTATACATCGGACAACGGATATACCATCTGCATAGTCCATCCGGGCGAACTCATATCGGTCTACAAGCATTGCGAGTCACTGCTCAAGAAGACCGGTGACCGTGTAAAACAGGGTGACGTGGTTGCCCTTGTGGGCCGAGGCAAGGACCGTGCGCTCCAGGGCTCACACCTTCATTTTGAATTGTGGTATCAGGGTCAGCCCCTTGATCCCGAAAAATATATATTGTTCCAGTGAAACAGATAGCCATATTAGGTTCAACAGGCTCAATAGGGAAGCAGGCGCTTGACGTCATAGCCTCCCATCCCGATGAATATGAGGTTTATGCTTTGACTGCCAACAACAGTGTCGATCTGCTGATTGAGCAGGCTTTGAGGTTTAAACCTGAGGCGGTGGTGATAGCGAATGAACATCATTATTCCAAACTCAAGGAAGCACTCTCCGGACAGCCCATCAAGGTCTATGCCGGGGCCGATGCCATCAACCAGATCGTGACGGCCTCACCCATAGACATCGTGCTGGCATCGATGGTAGGTTTTGCAGGCCTGTGCCCCACGATTGAAGCCATCAAGGCAGGTAAGACCATTGCCCTGGCCAACAAGGAGACGATGGTGGTGGCCGGTGAGCTCATAACATCACTTGCCCTTGAGTACAAGACTCCCATCCTGCCTGTAGATTCAGAGCATTCAGCCATATTCCAGTGCCTTAGCGGCGAGACCATGAATCCGGTTGAGAAGATTCTGCTTACCGCCAGCGGCGGCCCGTTCCGCATACTGGGTATGGATCAGCTCAAGACAGTCACCAAGGCTCAGGCCCTTAAGCATCCCAACTGGGATATGGGTGCCAAGATAACCATTGACTCAGCCACCATGATGAACAAAGGCTTTGAGGTGATTGAGGCCAAGTGGCTCTTTGGCGTGCCGTACAGTAAGATTCAGGTTGTGGTACATCCGCAGTCAGTGATACACTCCATGGTGCAGTTCGCCGACGGCGCCATCAAGGCTCAGTTGGGTGCCCCTGATATGCGTCTGCCCATACAGTATGCGTTCTCATATCCGCGTCGTCTCAATGCTGATTTCCCGCGTGTTGATTTCACCACCCTGGGAACACTCACATTTGAGGAGCCGGATACCAAGCGTTTCCGCAATCTGGCATTGGCCTACAAGGCAATCGAGCGCGGCGGTAATATGCCCTGCATACTGAACGCAGCCAATGAGGTTTGCGTGGCAGCCTTCCTGCAGGATAGGATAGGCTTCCTTGAGATGAGTGATGTCATAGCCGAGACTATGGAGCGTGCGGAGTTCCGCAGCAAGTCAACGCTTGATGAGTATATAGAGACCGATGCCCAGGCACGCCGTCTGGCCGCATCACTGATTAAATGAATAACTAAACCAAATAGATATGTCAACTTTCTGGATCCGTTTTATCCAACTAGTTCTTTCTCTTACCATTCTTGTAGTATTCCATGAATTCGGTCATTTCCTGTTCTCACGTCTGTTCGGTGTGAGGGTGGAGAAATTCTACGCATTCTTCAATCCCCGTTTCTCACTTTTCAGAATCAAGCGCGTTAACGGTAAGATCCGCGTCAAGTTCTTTGCTCCCAACGTGCCCGAAAGCTACGAGGAGGAGAAGCACTTCAATTATGAAGGAAAGGAGGAGATAACCTACAAGCCGGTAGATATTGAGTCACTGCCGGAGGATGACTGGCGCCGTTCACCCGAGAACACTGAGTTCGGTGTGGGCTGGGTACCCTTTGGCGGTTACTGCAAGATTGCAGGTATGATTGACGAGTCAATGGATGTAGCATCCATGCAGCAGGAGCCCAAACCCTGGGAGTTCCGTACCAAGTCTGCAGGACAGCGTCTGCTCATCATGGTGGGCGGCGTGCTGTTCAATCTTATCCTGGCCTTCTTTATCTACTCGATGGTTCTGTTCAAGTGGGGTGACAGTTACATCCCCGCACAGGGCCTCAAACACGGAATGGAATTCAACGAGCAGGCCGAGTCAATAGGCTTCCGTGACGGTGACGTAATCATTGCAACAGACGGCAAGGCTACCCGTGAGTTTGACGGCGACCTCTACCGTGCCATAGCCAAGGCCAAGCAGGTAACCGTACTGCGTGGTGGACAGAAGATTGACCTGACCATGCCCGATGACCTGACACTCTTTGACTTTACACGTGCCATACCGTTTGTCTCAATATTGAGTCCGATGACCATAGACAGCGTGGTTGCCGGTACCGGTGGCGCATATGCTGCAGGACTTCTGGCAGGTGATACCATCCTTACCGTAAACGGACAGAACGCATCCACATGGACTAAGTTCCAGACCATTCTGAATGACTGCAGAACCCGTGCCGAGGATAGTTATGTAGACCATAATCTGGCAATGGTAATAGGACGTCCCGGTGCAGGACGTGACACCCTGACTGTAGCATCCGATGAAAACTTCCGTATAGGTATAGTTCACTTCTCTGACGAGTATGAGCCTGTAGATGTTGAGTACGGATTCTTTAGTTCAATACCTGCCGGTATCCAGTACAGCTGGAACACCCTTAAGGGATATGTAGGTGATTTCCGCTATGTATTCACCAAGGAGGGCGCCAAGAGTCTGGGCGGATTCGGAACCATCGGCAGCATATTCCCCGAGAAGTGGAACTGGCATGCATTCTGGCTCATGACCGCTTTCCTCTCAATCATACTTGCCTTCATGAACATCCTGCCTATCCCCGCACTTGACGGCGGATACGTGCTGTTCCTGCTGGTTGAGGTGATAACGGGCAAGAAACCGGGCGACAAGTTCCTGGAGGTGGCCAATACGATAGGAATGATAATCCTGTTCGGACTGCTCATCTTTGCCAACCTTAACGACATAATAAGACTGTTCTGATGATACGTAAGCCCCGTGAGACTTTCGGCAGCCGTATGGGCATGCTTCTGGCAATGGCAGGTTCTGCCATCGGCCTGGGTAACATATGGCGTTTCCCCTATATGATGGGTAAGAACGGCGGGGCAGCATTCATACTTCTCTACGTCATAATGCTGGTGGTGCTCTGCCTGCCGGTAATGGTGTCGGAGTATCTTATAGGCCGACGCGGAGCCGCCAACCCGTTCAGCAGTTTTGACCGTCTGGCTCCTGGCTCCAAATGGCGCTGGATAGGTTTTCTGGCCGTGTTGGCATCGGCCTGCATCCTCTCATTCTACTGCGTTGTAGGAGGCTGGTCAGTCAAGTATCTGGCCGACAGCTGCATCCTTGCATTCTCCGATGCGCAGGGCGATTATGCGCTCAGTTTCGGGTCGTTCATAAGCAACCCGTGGAAACCGCTCATTTATACGCTGATCTTCCTGGGACTGACCGGAGCTATCATAGTATTCGGCGTACGCAAGGGTATTGAGCGTATGTCAAAGGTCATGATCACCATGCTGTTCATCATCATTGTGATGGTGGTTGTCCGTTCGCTTACACTGCCGGGTGCCATGGAGGGCGTCAGGTATATGTTCGTACCTGATTTCAGCAAGGTTACGGCCGATACATGTATCGCGGCAATGGGACAGGCGTTCTTCTCGCTCAGCATCGGCTGCGGAACCATTCTGACATATGCGTCGTATGTAAAGAAGGAGGAGAACATCCTGGCATCATCGGCCTGGATTTCATTCTTTGATACCACGTTCGCAATCATTGCCGGTCTGGCCATCATACCTGCCGTTTATGCCATCGCCTATATGAACGGCGTTGAGCCCGATGTAAGCGCAGGTCCGGGTCTGGTGTTCATAACGCTTCCGGGTGTGTTCAGTCAGATGCCTCTGGGCAATGTGGCTGCCATTCTCTTCTTCCTGGCGTTGCTTTTGGCTGCGGTGACATCGGCCATATCCCTTATGGAGGTGGTTGTGGCATTCATCATAGAGGAGATGCACCGCTCACGCAAGAAGGCAGTGGCTCTCTGCTTTGTCATTTGCGGTGTGGTAGGAGCGTTCTGCTCTTTGTCATTCGGCCCGCTTGCAGGTTTCAAGCTGTTCGGACTGAGCGTGTTTGATTTCTTTGATTACATCACATCCAACATAATGCTGCCTATTGGCGGCCTGCTGCTGGCTGTCTTTGCCGGCTGGCGCCTGAGACGTGCCAACTTCCTGGATGAACTGACCAACAGCGGAAAACTCAGGATTCCCCGCTGGCTCAGTCTTACAATCTACTATCTGGTAAAGCTGGTGGCTCCGATAGGTATCCTACTTATCTTCCTGAATACCTTCTTCAACTGATTCATCCTTCATCTTGGAACGGATGAACATAAGGTGACGCTGTGCCTCGTCACGCAGGTTCTTGTGCTCGTTAAGAGAGAGCAGCACCTGTGACAGGTCATACAGGCTTGCTATCGCGTATCGGTCATCCTTGTTCAGTTTCAGGTTACGGTAAACCGGACGGCTGCTGTCCGGGCCGGTCTTGCGATATAGAGTGAAGGTTATGTTCTCATCCTTATTGGCGTTTATGAATGCTGCAGCTCCGCCGTCCTTGCCGTTTATAAAGCTCAGCCACTCATAGCATACACCCAGATCAGTAAACTCATGGCGGTCATTTGATTCAGGAGTGTCCACATAAACCTCACCCACGCTCAGCTTGAGCCAGTCATGATGTATGTATGAACTGCCGCGATAGCTTGAGATCAGCGTCATGCGGCCCAGCTCATCCACCTGCGCACGGATATACGTGCGGTCGGTGTTGCGCTGCGGAGCCTGGCTCTTTATGGTGTACAGGCCTATGTCCTGATAGCGCTCATCCTTCTCAAACGCGTAGCCAGCCTTGATCTTGTCAAAAGCGGCCTGAGCCACGGCAATCATGCTGTCCTCATATTCAATGATACGCATCTGCTCAGCCTCCTCAATCTGCTGCATCAGTCTGATACCCTGCCTGCGTGCCTCAAATGCCTTGGGGTAGAGGATCTTTATGCTGTCAATCTCCTGCTTGGCTACATTGAAGTTGCCAATGCTGAACGCCTCCTTTGCATTATCCAGGTGGTGTCCGGCTTTCTTTTCAATACTCTCCCCGCAGGAAACAATGAATGCGCCTATTGTCAGTAAAGCAAGTATCTTTTTCATCTTTTATTTATTTGTCATGCAAAAGTACTCAGTTTCCTGATAATAAAAAACAAATGCCCAACCTGGCGTCCGTTTTTGGCCATACCTGTCACTGCAAGCCGTATAACCCACATTTAATGCAAGTATGGCACAAAAAACGGCCCAAAAGGGCAAAATAAAGGCCATACTTGCTGGCGGAAGCCTCACAAGGCCACATTTCTGCAAGTATGGCCGTTTTTTATCTGAAGAGCTTCTTCTCGGCGCGGACAGTACCGTCGCTGTAGCGGGTAACCACTATTGTCAGACCTTCAGGCTTATCGGTTCTTACGCCAGAAAGATTGTAGAAGATTGTTTGAGCCGGTTCAGCTGGATTGCAACGAACTGCCGTAACAACTTCAGGCATATCCAATCTGTATACAGACCTGTCATCAAGGCAGTACACATATAATGAGCCTTTATACTCTGCTATACCGCGGGGATTGCTGATAGGAATAACGGCTTTGTTGAGTTTGCTTCCGTCTTCAAGACAGTATCTCAATTCACCATCAATTACAAAAAGGAATCCTTTACCACAGCACAAACCTGGCAACCAATGATTATACGTTTGATATACGATCTGATGAGTTGTCTGATTTATGATATATTGGTAACTTCTCGTGGAATTTGGAATAAAAACGAATACATTAGAAACAGAGGATGTTATCATTGGAATCCCCATTATCCGATAATCAACTTTATAAAGCGAATCTCCTGTTGTTGCATTGATTACAATGCTGTCACGTAAGAACAAAGTGTCTCCATTGAAAACAGTGAAACGGGAGTAAGGATTGTCCAATATCTCAAGAGCCTTTCCCTCAAAATCGGTTTTAATGAGTTTTGTGGTGTCGGAACCTTCCTCACCGACCTGGAAACAGAACGTATCCTGCCCTTGTACGGTCCCTACGGAATCGATATAAAAGTTGTACACATTTCCGCTGACATTAGCGTCTAGCTCAAACACTTTTACCGCTTTCAAGGTGTCTGAGGCATTGATTTGCAGGAAATTGAATGATAACAGTGTGATAAACAACGAAGTAGCAAAATAAGGAGTTTTCATATTATTGAAGCATTAAAGGGTTAACAGTGCAAACATAAAAATAAAAATTCTTTTTTGAGTATCTTTGCCATACTATTATGAAGATTTACAGTGACGAGGAACTGGCCAAGCTGCTTGACCGTAAGGAATTCAGG
>JAEEGJ010032401.1_pt1 | contig 10036 bp, 10 predicted proteins | sample 8958761 | NCBI WGS metagenome assembly JAEEGJ01 (sample SAMN16246546, study PRJNA631951) | gut metagenome | biome: gut microbiome; feature: rumen; material: RS-attached | host: Bos | place: Iran: Karaj | collected 2018-10 | reverse complement strand
AGCTTCTCGCAGATCTTTTCGAACAGCGGCTGCAGCACGGACAGGAACAGCACGCCGCCCAGACCGAAGCGGATGGAGGGAGACAGCGCGATGCGGGCCTGGAAGTTGATGGCGTAGTCCGCGTAGGTCTGCCAGGGCCAGCTGCCGATGAGGGCTTCCAGAGCGTAAGACGTACCCAGTTCGATGGCCGTCGCGATCAGCATGCAGAGCAGAAATACGACGGGGATATAGGCGAGCTTTTTACCGCCCTTCTTATTGCGGATGACCGGGTAGACCAGCAGCAGGAATGCGAGCGCGCCGACCCCGTACACCGGGGTATACGGGCCGAAGAGCACGCCGCGGTTGCTGAAGCCCCAGCGGTAGACGACGACTTCCAGGAACACCTCGTAGCACCATCCGATGACGGAGTAGAAGGTGAAGTAGACGACGTAATTCCAGAAGGATGTTTTCTTGATGTTGTTCTTTTCGTTTTGCATTTCGATTTCCTATTCTCTATTTTCCTAAGCAAAACCGTTCGAACACGGCATCTATGATCTCGCCGGAGGCGGTGTCGCCGGTGATCTCCCCCAGGCAGCTGAACGCGGCGTTCACGTTGACCTCGAGGAAGTCGATGGCCTCGTTTCTTTGGGTCATCGCTTCGGCTTCCTTCAGTTCCGCGAGCGCGTTTTTCAGCAGCTGGATATGGCGGCTGTTGGAGACGAGGATGTCCTCTTCTCTCCTCACCTTTCCGCCGGTGATCAGCGCCTCCATGGCGACTTTCAAGGGTTCCGCGCCTTCATCGTCTAATAACGATGTAGCCACGATCTGTGCGGTTTTCAGGCGGCTGCGGATATCGCTTTCCGTCACGCAGGGCGGCAGGTCCGTCTTGTTGAGGACGGCGATGCAGGGGCGCCCTTCCGCCGCTTCCATCAGGGCAAGATCGTCCTCTGAGAGCGGCCGGCTGCTGTCCAAAAGCAGCAGCACCAGGTCCGCTTTGTTGAACGCGTCGCGGCTGCGGTCGATGCCCAGCGCCTCCACCACGTCCTCCGATTCGTGGATGCCCGCGGTGTCGGTGAGCCGCAGAGGAATGCCCCGCAGAGAGATCTGTTCCTCGATCGTGTCGCGGGTCGTGCCCGGGATGTCGGTGACGATGCTGCGGTGCTCGCCCAGGAAGAGATTCATCAGGGAGGACTTGCCCACGTTCGGCTTGCCGACGATGGCGACGGACAGCCCTTCGCGGATCACCTTTCCCTCGTCCGCGTTCGCCAGCAGTTTTTCGATGGCAACTTCCGCACCCCGGACCGCGGCCAGGATCTTCGCGTAGGTCGCTTCTTCGATATCCTCGTCCGGGTAGTCCATGTTGACCGTCAGCAGCACGAGCAGGTCGAGCAGGTCTTTGCGCACCGCCCTCACCTTTTCGGACAGTTTGCCCTGCATCTGGGACACGGCGGTCTCCAGGCTCTTGCCGGTCCTGGCGCGGATGACGTCGATGACGGCTTCCGCCTGCGCCAGGTCGATGCGGCCGTTCAGGAAGGCCAGCTTCGTGAACTCGCCCCGCTGCGCCGGCTGGGCGCCGTTTTCCAGACAGAGCTCCAGGATGCGGCGAAGGGACACCATGCTGCCGTGGCACTGGATCTCGACCAGGTCCTCGCCGGTATAGGTATGGGGCGCCTTCATGAACACGCACAGGACCTCGTCGACGGTCTCGCCGGTCTTTGGGTCTGCGACGTGGCCGTAGTGCATGTGTCTATCCTTGAACTGGAAGGCCTTTCGAGGGGCCTGTTTTTGATTTTGCGGGTCTTTTGCGCGGCCATAGGGCACGAATACCCTCGCGGCGATCTCCTTCGCCTCCGGGCCGCTCATGCGGACGATGCCGATGCCGCTCTCGCCGTACGCGGTGGAGATGGCGGCGATGGTGCGGTCTGTGTTCGGGAGGGTCATGCCGGGGCGCCTCCTTTCAGCTTCTGCACCAGCGAGATGGTGCGCAGCCAGTTTTCCCGCATGGCGCCGCAGGCTGCGGGCTTGTCCTTCGCGCGGATGGCCTGCAGGATCTTTTCGTGGACCCGCCAGGAATTCTCGTAATTGTCCTCTTCCTCGAAATACAGGTTTTCGATGCGGAGCACCTGGATGTTCAGGATATCCGTAAAGCTGAGCAGGAAATCGTTGCCTGCCTTGCGGACGATCACGTCGTGGAACTCCTTGTCCAGGGTCTGGGCCTTGTGCAGGTCCGCGCTGTTGCGGCGGTTTTTCAGGGCTTCGTTCACCCGCTCCATCTCCGCGATATCTTCTGCTGTGAGCGCGTCCCAGGCGAACTGCAGCGCCAAAGTGTGGAGCTCCGCCAGGAGCACGTAGGACTTTTCGATCTCGTCGTAGTCGAACTTCGCGACGCGGCTCTGTTTGCCGGGCTCGATCTCCAGCAGTTTCTGATCTGCCAGCAGCTGCATGGCTTCGCGCACAGGCGTGCGGCTGACGTTGAAATATTTGGCGATCTCCTGGTCGTAGATCTGTTCGCCGGGCTGCAGCGTGCCGTCGGTGATCCATTCGCGCAGCGTCTTGTAGACGAGGGCTTTCGCCGTCAGGCGTTCCTCGGTCTGTTGTTTTACCGGTATGGGCATGGGATGTTTCCTTTCCTTAATGGTACAGTCCGATTATAGCACGGCGGGGCGTGTTTGAAAAGTGCAATATATTGCACGAAAGCATTTTTGTTAAAAGTTGCACAAACCGCTTGACAACACTGGAAACTGCTTGTTATATTGTAGGTGCGATATGCAATATATCGCACAGAAACAAAGGAGGAAGAAATCCATGAGCGAGATCAAATACTGCAAGATCCACCACGCGCAGCCGCTGAGCAGCACGAAGCTGTTTTCTGAGGAAGAGGCGCGGAAGGCCAAGACGTTCCACCAGACCTTCGCGGAATACTGCGAGACCCCGCTGGCCAAGCTGCCGAATCTGGCAAAGAGCCTTGGGATCAAGGGCTTCTACGTGAAAGACGAGAGCTATCGCTTCGGGCTGAACGCGTTCAAGGCGCTGGGCGGCACCTACTGCGTCGGCAAATGCGTCGAAGAGCATAAGGCGGCCGGCGACAACAGCCAGCTGACGTTCGTCACCGCGACCGACGGCAACCACGGCAGAGGCATCGCCTGGGCTGCTGCGAAGCAGGGTCACAAGAGCGTGGTCTACATGCCCCACGGCAGCGCGCAGGAAAGACTGGACAACATCAGAAAGGCCGGCGCGGAAGCGTCCATCACCGATCTGAATTACGACGACGCCGTGCGCTTCGCCAACTCGCAGGCGGAAAAGTACGGCTGGATCATGGTGCAGGATACGGCCTGGGAGGGCTATACGAAGTATCCGACCTGGATCATGCAGGGCTATACGACCATGGCGCTGGAAGCCGCGGGCCAGATGGGCTTCGTCAAGCCGACCCACGTGTTCCTGCAGGCCGGCGTCGGCGCCATGAGCGGCGCGGTGACCGGTTTCCTGGCCAGCTATTACGGCGAAAAGGACCGTCCGAAGATCGTGATCGTGGAACCGGACGCGGCGGACTGCATCTATCAGACGGCGAAAGCCAACGACGGCCAGCTGCACCCTGTGGGCGGCGCCCTTTCGACCATCATGGCAGGCCTTGCCTGCGGCGAGCCCTGTACGATCGGCTGGGAGATGATCCGCGACCATGCGGACTACGCCGTTTCCATGCCGGACTGGGTGGCGGCCAGGGGCATGCGCGTCCTGGGCAATCCCCTGCCGGGCGACGACAAGGTCATCTCGGGCGAATCCGGCGCGGCAGGCGCGGGCTTCGCAGTGACCCTGCTGAAGTCCAGGGATCTGGCTGCGTTCAAGGAAGAGCTGGGACTGGATGAGAATTCCGTCATCCTGTGCTTCTCCACAGAGGGCGACACGGACAAGAAGAATTACCGCGACATCGTCTGGGACGGCAAGTATCCCAGCTTTGAATAAGGAGGAAACCATGATCGATAAGAAACAGCTCGAGCAGGAGATCATCTCCTGGAGACACGATCTCCATCAGCATCCGGAGGCGGCTTTCGAAGAAGTGCGCACGGCGAAGTTCGTGGCGGAGAAGTTGAGAGAATTCGGCTATGAGGTCGAAGAGAACGTCGGAAAGACCGGCGTCGTCGGCGTCCTGAAGAACGGGGACGGCCCGGTCATCGGCCTGCGCGCCGACATGGACTGCAACAAGATCATCGAGACCGGCGACGTCGCGTGGAAGTCCCAGACCGAACAGAGAATGCACGCCTGCGGACACGACGGCCACACGGCTACCCTGCTGGGCGCCGCCAAACTGATCGCGGCAGAAAAGGCCTTCAAGGGAACGGTCGTGCTCGTATTCCAGCCGGCGGAGGAACCGGGCTGGGGCGCGGACGCCATGATCAAGGACGGCCTGATGGAGCGCTATCCGATGCAGGAGATCTACGGCCAGCACAACTTCACCTACTACCCCAAGGGCACGATGAAGATCGCGGTCGGCCCCTGCATGGCGGCGGAGGATGACTTCATCATCAACATCCACGGGCTGGGCGGCCACGCCAGCGGTCCGCACAAGACGAAGGACCCGCTCGTCATCGGCGCGGAAGTCGTCATGGCGCTGCAGACCATCGTTTCGAGAAACGTGGATCCCCTGCGCCCTGCCGTCGTCAGCTGCACGGAATTTCTCACGGACGGCGCGCCGAACGCCATCCCTTCCAACGTGACCATCAAGGGCGACTGCAGAAGCTACGATCCGAAGGTATCCGAACAGATCGAAGAGCGCATGCGCAAGGTCGTCGCGAGCATCTGCGACATGAACGAAGCAACGTATGAAGTCGAGTACTCCCGCGAGTTCATCGCGACGCTGAACGATCAGAAATGCGCCGAGTGGGCGGCCAAAGCTGCGGAGAAGATCTACGGAAAAGAGAACGTGCAGCTGGGCTGCGACCCCATCATGGGATCCGAAGATTTCGCGAAATACCAGCAGTTCATCCCGGGCTGCTACTGCTTCACCGGCAACGTGGACGAGGCTCACGACAAGCCGAACCACCACGCCTGCTACGATTACAACGACGACATCCTGCTGCCGGCTGCGGAGTGGTTTGCAGAGCTCGTAAAGATTAGAATGGCATAGCGCATCGCTATTAGGCGATAAATCAAAAGAGGGCGTTTCCGCCCTCTTTTTTGCTTGGTTTTAAGCCCCTTTCCTACTGCGCCTCTTCGAAGACCGCGACTAAATCCGCGGACTCCTCGATCGTGACCGTAAAGACCGGATCGGTCGTAAAGTCCTCGCCGTCCTTCGTCCATTTGACGAACGTCCAGCCGTCTTCCGCTCTCGCGCCGATCTGGTAGACGGCAGGTTCCGCGACGTTGATCACGGCGGACTGGTACGGGTCACCGTCGAGCACGAGCTCCCCGCCTTCCTCCGCGTAGGCGACGCGGCCGAGGCCTTCCGTGTTGAGCGTGACGGAAGCGATGACAGGCGGCATATCGTAGGGGGTGAAGTGATACGTGTCGCCCGCCTCCGTCGTCAGCAGGACGCCGTCCTCCCCTTCTTCGGTGACGGTGACGATGAACTCGCCGTCCTCATATTCCGGCATGATGTTGCCGTGCAGCGTATTGCCTTCCTGCTGGACGATCCAGCCGTACATCTCTTCGCCCAGCATGCAGCCGACGTACCAGCCGGGATATTCGTCGTAGGGAGACGTCTGGATGTTCAGGAAGTTGTCCTGGTCATCCGTGAAGTACCCTTCGCGGGTCCACTCCGCCGCAGCGGTTCCGCCCTGCCCCTGCTTGCTGCAGGCGGCCAGGGAGAAAAGCAGCAGGACGCATAAAAGCAGGCTGATCGTTTTCTTCATACCGTTACGCCTCCTTGACGATGTTCACCAGCACCTCGACCATCTTTCTCATGGCCGGGATGGAGACGAACTCGCGCTCGCCGTGGAAGTTCTCGCCGCCTGTCGACAGGTTCGGGCAAGGCAGGCCGTTCTCGGACAGATGCGATCCGTCCGTGCCGCCGCGGATCGGCTGGATGATGGGGGCGACCCCGGCGTCCGCATACGCTTTCTTCGCCCGTTCGATGATGTGCATCACCGGTTCGATGTACTGCTTCATGTTGAAATAGCTGTCCTTGATGTCGATCGCGAGCGTGCCTTCGCCGTATTTCGTGTTGATATAGTCGGCGGCTGCCTTCATCAGGATCTTCTTGGCCGTGAACTTCTCCATGTCGTGGTCGCGGATGATGAACGCCATGTCCGTCTTCGTCTCGGACCCTTCGATGCCCAGCAGATGGATGAAGCCTTCGTAGCCTTCCGTGTGCTCCGGACGCTGGTCCGCGGGCAGCAGGCCGACAAATTCCATGGCGATGAGCGCGGAATTCTTCATCTTATTTTTCGCCGAGCCCGGGTGGACGTTTACGCCGCGCACGGTGACCCGCGCAGACGCCGCGTTGAAGTTCTCGTATTCCAGCTCGCCCAGCGTGCCGCCGTCGACGGTGTAGGCGAAGTCTGCCCCGAACCCCTCGATGTCGAAGCGGTCCGCGCCTCTGCCGATCTCTTCGTCCGGCGTGAAGCCGACGCAGACTTTCCCGTGCTTGATCTCGGGATGCGCGATCAGATATTCCATGGCCGTGAGGATCTCCGCGATGCCGGCCTTGTCGTCCGCGCCTAACAGCGTGGTGCCGTCGGTGACGATCAGTTCCTGACCCACGTAGTTTTTCAGGAAGCCGAACGTCTTTTCGTCGATGCTGACAGTGTCGTTCAGCGCGATGTCTCCGCCTTCGTATCGGATGATTCTCGGCTCGATATTTGCGCCGGACGCGCCGTCGGACGTGTCCATGTGGGCGATGAAGCCGATGGCGGGCAGCGCTTCGCAGCCAACGCTTGCGGGGAGCTCGCCATAGACGTAGCCGTCCGCGTCTATCCTTGCGTTTTCAAGACCGATCGCCTTCATCTCCTCCGCGAGGAAACAGCCCAGTTCCAGTTCTTTCGGCGACGACGGGCAGGTCTCGCTCGTCTCGTCCGACGTGGTTTCGAAAGAAACGTATTTTAGGAAACGTTCCACAATATCCATATTGGTTCTCCTTACGTGTTGTGATAAGATACAGTTAATCATACCACAGACAGCGGATGTTTTAACACGGAGGTTTCGAATGGAATTTAAAACGTTAGTCAAAGAACCGTTCTGCGTCATCGGCAAAGAGATCTTCACCTGGGACGGCGACGGCATGATCCCCAAGGTCTGGGAGATCGTGGACAAGGACTTTGCGTCGATCGAACCGGTCATTCTGAAGGACGAAAACGGCAAACCCCTTGCAAAATGGGGCGCCATGAGCAGCAAGAAGCGGGATTTCTCCATGTGGGAAGAAAACGGATCCGTCGGTCTGTATCTGGCCGGATACGAAGCGCCGCTGGATGCGGAAGCGCCGAAGGGCTGGACGAAGTGGATCGTTCCCGGTTTCGAGTTCAAACTCGGCAAGATCGAGGGAGAAGGCTATTTCTATAGAGCGTTCGACGAACTGACGAAGATGGGACTGCCGCCCGTTGCGGCGACGGAGAACTGGATCGACCAGGAGACCGGCGACTTTTATTTCGCGTTCCCTGTAAAGAAACTGTAGGATAGCTGCAAAGGATGAAAAACCCCCGGAGCGATTCCGGGGGTTTTTTAATGGTAAATAATGGTAATTCAGTAGCCGAGAGGCTCTCCGATCAAAACGGCTTCCATCTCCGTTCCCTCCATCGCGTGCATGTAGATCACCATGGCGTTGCAGATGCGCTCCGGACTGTTGCAGTCGTAGCATTTGTCCCCTTTTACCGCACAGGGCGTCTTGCATTCGAGAAACGCCGCGTTCTTTGGACTTGCAACGTTTCTGGCCCTTTCGACCGCCTGTTCGATCGTGGGCATGACCTTGTTTTCGCTGAAGAGGAAGAACACTTTCCTGTGTCCGAACAGCGAGCTGCCGACGCGGTTGCCTGTGCCGTCGATGTTCACGAGAGTACCGTCTTCCGCGGCGCCGTTCACGGAGAGCAGAAAGACGTCTGTCCGCAGTGTGTCCAGCGCGGCTTCGTTGAACGTCAGCTCCTTCGGCCTGTACTTCATCTCCGGGCAGAAGCAGGTGTTGTTCTCCGCCAACCGGTCGACCAGGTCCAGCGATTCGATCGTCGCGGATCCGCCGAAACCTACGGTACACCCCTTTACCTGACTGCAGACGTAATCCGCAGCGTCCTTCCCTGTCGCGAAAAAGCTGGCTTTGTAGCCTTTGTTTTCAAGAGCCTTCAGAAACTTCTCTCTATCGTACATCCGCAGGGTCCTTCCTTTCTTATTTATAATGTTTCACGTGAAACATTCATCTTTTCAAATAACTCTTCCGCGAAGCGCTCCGCGCCTGCGATGGCTTCGGGCGTCTGCATGTCGGGCATTCCGTCGCCGTCTCTGACGGAGTAGCGCCCGGCGTAATCCCAGTGGCTGTGCCAGCACCAGCGTTTTACGCCGGTCTCGAACGGCTCGTTGGCAAAATCGTCCTCGTAGCCGTGAGTCGTGATCAGGGCGATGCTGAGTTTGGGGATCAGCTGTCCCTCGGCGCTGCGGTAGAATTTGTTCAGCCCGTAGTGCCGGTCCATGAGCGCTTTCATTTCCGCCGTGCAGTACCAGGTAAAGATGGGCGATGCCAGGACGAGCAGATCGCAGGCTCCGATCCTGCGGAAGATCTCCTCTGCGTCATCCTTCTGCACGCAGCCGTATTCCCCCTGTACGTCCTGGCAGGCGTAGCACTCCAGGCAGGGCGCCACGCGCCAGTCTTTCAGGAAGATGTCGTCCACCCGGGCGCCGAGTTCGGTCAGTCTCTGGCGGAAGGGCTTCAGGACCTCCTCCGTGTTCCCGTCGCGGCGCGGACTTCCGTTGATAATGCCAACCTTCATGACAAACCTCCATCGTCCCTATCTTACCATATTTCTGCGACTCTGAAAACCTTGAAATTTCAACACTTTTAAAAATGTTTCACGTGAAACCAAAATAGGGATGGCACAGCGTTATGATCTATAGTATAATACATTTATCAAAAGAAACCGCACCACATTTTCAGGGGGAATAATTGTAAAAATATGGGAAAAGCAATCGCTATTTTTAATCAGAAGGGCGGCGTCGGGAAGACGACCACGAACATCAATCTGGCAGCCTGTCTGGCCATGCGGGGCAAGAAGATCCTCGTCCTGGACATCGACCCCCAGGGGAACACGACCAGCGGCCTGGGCATCGCCAAGAAAGGGTTGGAATACACCAGTTACGATCTGTTTGTCAGAGACGGGCTGGACGCCGCGAACACCATCATCCATACGAATTTTAAGAATCTGGACATCATCCCGGCCAGCGTGGATCTGGCGGGGGCGGAGATCGAGCTCGTGCGGATCTCCGGCAGGGAAAAGCGCCTGAAGATGGCGCTCGACCAGGTCAGAGACAGGTACGACTATATTTTCATCGACTGCCCGCCTTCCCTGGGCCTGCTTACGCTGAACGCCCTGACGGCCGTGGACAGCGTGCTCATCCCGATCCAGTGCGAATTCTACGCGCTGGAAGGCGTCAGCCAGCTGGTCTCCACCGTGGACCTCGTGCGCAAGAGCCTGAATCCGAAACTGCGCATCGAAGGCGTGATCCTGTCCATGTTCGACGGCAGAACGAATCTGTCGCTGCAGGTAGTGGAAGAGGTAAAGCGCTATTTCGGCAGCAAACTGTATTCCACGGTCATCCCCAGAAACGTGCGTCTGGCGGAGGCGCCCAGCTACGGGCTGCCCATCACGTCCTATGACCCGCGTTCCAAGGGCGCCAAGGCTTACCAGGCCTTCGCGGAGGAATTTCTGAGCACGGAGGCAAGAAATGGCTAAGAAACCCGGCGGCCTCGGACGGGGCCTGGGCTCGCTTTTCGGCGAAATGGACGTCGATCTGTCCGTTCTGGATCCTGCGGAGATCAGCATCGAACCGCAGACAGAATCGAAAAAGCCCGCAAAGAAAAGTCCGAAAGTGAAAACAAGGGCGGAAGACTCCGGCAAAGAACCGGCGGAGACCGTCGTATTTGTAA
>JAEEGJ010032399.1_pt1 | contig 10036 bp, 5 predicted proteins | sample 8958761 | NCBI WGS metagenome assembly JAEEGJ01 (sample SAMN16246546, study PRJNA631951) | gut metagenome | biome: gut microbiome; feature: rumen; material: RS-attached | host: Bos | place: Iran: Karaj | collected 2018-10 | reverse complement strand
GTCCCATATCGGAACCATGTCTGCTTGCTCCAAAATCGAGGGGCATTTCCAAAATGTGAACGTTCATAAGGAAATGGTAGAAAAAAAAAGTATGAAGGTCAAGGGCAAATACTATTTCAGCAGATTACCAAGTTCTTCTTCCCAATTGTGACTCCACTTTACATTTTCCATAAACACTATAGAAGTCAAACCCTGAACACTTGCCCAGATTCTTATAATTTCAAGTTCTTTTTCATAATCTGAAAGCCCTGGCTTTTTCTGTGCAAAATAAATGGTGCATAAATCCTTAAGGATATTAAAAGGCTTAAAATTACCGGTAGCAGATTTATCGTTAGAGCTGGCATCTGCGTTATTAAAGTCCAGACTCAGATGTATATATCCGCGAGAAAACAAAAATGTAAAATATTCAGGATTTTTGATAAAAAAGCGAACATAAGCATTTCCTAAAGCAAGGATTTTCTTTTCAATATCTTTTTCATCATCTTCAACATCTTCCGAAACAGATGCAACAGCTTTTTCCAAATACTCAGTAAAATTATCTGTTACATATTCTTTTATGGCATTTATCATATCTTCTTTACTTTTAAAATGTGCATAAGGAGCCGCCATGCTGACACCACATTTTTCTGCCAGTTTCCGTAAGGATAATGCTTCTTCTCCACCGACATTTATCATTTTAATACCTTCTTCAATAAGTGCGTTTCTTAAATCTCCGTGATGATATTTTTGCTTATTTTCTGACATGTTCTGACATAGCCTCTAATACAAGTTCGTTTTCTTCCCAAAGTGGTGAATGTGCGGAATTATAAAAAGTATAAAATGATTTTTCGGGAGCTTCAAGTTTTTCGTATAATTCTTTAGAAAGGGTGATTGGTGTTGTATAATCATAATAACCACTCAAAAAACAAACAGGTATTACAGCCGGAATATCAGAATCAACCGAGTAATCACTGTAAGGTGTTTTCCCAAGAAGAGTTTTTCCACGCCAGAAGTTTATTTTTTCCTTTACCGTATAACACTTGCAGCCCATCTGCTTGAAAAAAATATCTGTTACATCTGAGCGCATTTCGCGTGTAGTTCCACAGCCAGCTATTAAAAGGATTTTTTCCCAATCCTTCCCGATAGTTGAAGGTTTCTTTACGCTAAACTCACCATCATCAGAAATATTTATAAGCTTGTTCATTTTTCTAAGTGCTTTATTATCTCCATTCTGTTCAAATAAAGCCTTCATAAAATAATAACCTTCTTCATAGCGGCGTACACTATCCTTGCCCAAATAAACCTGCCCCATTCCAAAATAACAATAAAAATCTTCTGAATTAGTTTGCGCCAGATAGATGCCAAGATTTGAACCGCTTGAATGCCCCATAAGATAGATTTTTTCTTTATTGAACTCTTTCTTTAAATATTCAGCCACAGCATGCGCATCGTAAGCTAACCTTTCAACTGTAATTTCATCCGGATTAATATCAGAATCATAAGAAAGCCCTTCGCCATAATAATCCCAATAGCAGACTGTAAAATAATCTGCAATTTTATTTGGGTATACATCGGAATATGCTTCATTCAACCAGACTTCCGGTACTCCAGGTCCACCAGAAATAAACAATAACACCGGATTTTTTTCATCAGTCATAGTTATGAACATTCCGTTTACATTATCATTTATTTGAACACCGATTTTCTTTGTATCGTCCAGTCCCTTTGCATCTTCACTTCCAATTGCAATAGGGTTTCCGCATCCTGTCATAAAAACTCCTAAAAATACCATCAAGCCGGTTATTATTTTAACACTGATTCTTTTCATTTTCATCTCCTGTTTCTGGAATAACTTAACAGTGTTAAGTTACATTATGTAATATACCTCCTAATCTTAACGCTGTCAAGTTTAAAACTATTTTCGGGAGTTTTCTCCTATTTTTTGTAGAAACCTGACAGAAACTTACAAAAAAGGCAAAAAATGATGTAAACTGAAAGAATGGAAAGCAGAAGGTTTTGGAAGACTAACAGTTTAATAGTTCCGTTTTTTTATATCATTTTTAGCTTCATTTTTTGTCCGCAGGTTTTTGGTGCTACACAATTACAACAAAATAAGACCAGTATTCTAGTTCCCCATACAGATGAAGATGCGCGCGAACTGTTTGCAAAAAATAAACCAAAAGACAAAAATCTTTTCATAAAAGAAAATACAAATCCAAAAAGTATAGACAATTATTTCTGGCGGACAGACAACCTTGGCAACACTTATTACATTGTTTCAGATAATTATACAGGAAAGCAATTTATTCTGCGTCTTAATCATCAGACAAAAGAATATGCACTTTTTGATTCAGAAACAGTTGCTGTTGAAAAGCAGGATTCAGCAAAATCATATTCGTGTAAAATACAGCATTTTGATGTGAGCAGCGACGGGCGTTTTATTTTTATGGAGCTTTTTTATGCTGATAAAATTAACCAGATTGTGTGCGTTGAAACTGGGTACAGCAATGGCGGAAACAGCTCTGGCGGTGCTTTGCAAAAAACAATTCTGTTGAATCAGAAACCTGTAGGCTGGAATGTAAGTTCGCTGGTTTATAGTTCTGCAAGTGGAAAATTGTATTACAATACTTATCCTCAACAGCAGATGATTAACGGGTACCCGGTTTATTATGATATTGGCCTTTATGTTTTTTCCAAAAAGGATGGTAAGTTTATTGCAGACAATTATGAGAGGGCTTTTAATCTTCCGCAATGGATAATTCTTGATGCATATAAGGCTTTTATTGAAAAAGGTTCGACGGGACAAAGTTTGATTGCACAAGGTTCGTCTAGGCGTGAACCGGATTACAAAGGATTTTTAGACTGGATTCTTTATTTTGCAGATAAGGTTGATTGTGATTTTTTTATTAAGGCTGATGACGGGCATATTCTAACTGGAGTAGATGCATTAAAATATTCGCTTGAAAAAAAGAAGTTTGGTTTCACCGGTAAATATCTGGAAGATTCTGTCTGTAAAATTGAAAACGGCAAAATTACCAGTAATACGGCTTTTTCCATAATAAACAATAATGCAATGTTTGTTGAGCCTAACGAACAGAGAGTTTCTCCTGTCTGGCTGGCGCGTAATGATGATGGAATCTGGTTTTTTATGGAAGAGGCTGTAACTTATAAGGATGCAGCCGGAAAAACACAATGGAAAAACGGCTGGTATAATCCTGTACTTGTTGAAGACAATGAAGGAAACAGTGTGCTTGCACGATATAATCCGTTGGGTAAAAAAATTAAAGCTACTGATGATGATACGATTGCTACAATCAAAATTAATTCCGGTAAGCTTATTTACAAAAACTACGAAGATGACAAATATTTTTTATATGCAGATTCTGAAAACATTGAATGCAAAAGCCTGGTTGATGCTGTTGCAAAAGCGAAAAAGTTTGTTGAAGAAAAAGTGGGGCAGCAAGAGTTAGTGGAGTTAGTTATTTCTAACAGTGCTGAAGATTCTGTCACACAAACAGAAACAGAATTGAAAATGAATGATGAATTGGATGTACAGACTGATAATTTAAGTCCTCAAACAGAATCAAGCAACTTAGATTTAGTTGTGTTAGATAAACCTAACGTTACATCAGATTCCGTTCCACCGACAGAATCATCGCAAAATAAAAATCAGCTTTTTATCATAATCTTTTTTGTGGTGATTTTTTTATGCATTGTTGAACTTGCAATTATCTTCATCATTCTTTCGAAAAAGTTTAATCAGCATCTTTCAAAAAAAGATAAAAAATTTATTTTCAAGATTCAGGAAGATGAACGGTCTAAGCTCAGCCGCGACATTCATGATTCAGTTGTGCAGAACATCCGTGCCATCAGACTTGATACAGAGATGCTGAACGTGGTGCCTGAAAGCGAAACAAAAAAGCAGCGCGTTATAGAAGAAATGACAAATGTTATCAGCCTGCTGCGAAACATCTGTTACAACTTCAGGCCGGCGGAGCTTTCTGTTCAAACTGAAAACACGGAGCTTATTTCTATAATCGATACTCTCTGCCAGCAGTTTATTGCCCGCACTAAGATTCCGTGCCACATTCAGATTCAAAAGGATTTTGTTCCGCCAAAAATGGATACCGAAAAATCAACAAATATTGTGAGGGTGATTCAGGAAGCACTGGCTAACATTGAAAAACATTCTTATGCCACTAACGTGCAGGTTGTTATTCAGAGCGAAGGTGAAGATACTAAAACCCTTGTGATTTTTATAATTGATGACGGAATTGGCTGCGAAGTGAGTAAGCTTGGAAAGAGTAAAATGAACTTTGGTATCCGCAACATGCGCGATAGAATTGCAGCGGCCGGTGGTGAGATTGAGTTCTTTAGTGTGCCGGATGAAGGATTGAGTGTTCAGTTGCGGATACCTTATTAGAGCAGGAAAAAAATGAAAAACACTTTATTTATTGTAGATGACCATTCGATGCTCAAAAACGGATTGAAAAATTACCTTGAAACAAATACCGATTATGTTGTAACAGGAACTTTTGCGGACGGTACGGAATGTCTGGCAGAGCTGCAAAAACGGTTGCTTAAAAAGGCTGCCGGAATTGAAGACCCTGCGAATATAATACCCGATATGATTATTGTTGATATCCAGCTTGCAAATGAAGAATCGGGGTTTGTTCTTGTTCAGGAACTAAAGAGTAAATGTCCGCAGATTAAGATTGTGATGTATTCAATGTTCGATACCTGGGGATTTGTTCTGCAGGCTAAAGATTTAGGTGTGCAGGGATATATTTCTAAGGTTGCAAGTGATGAAGAGCTTGTGCGATGCCTGAACATTGTACGTGATGGTGGTACTTATTATGAGAAAAAATCTGAATCTATTCAGAAGGAACTGGAATCTATTCTGCCAGTATTGAAGAAACAGGAAAAAATTGTTTTTGAGCTTGTACTACAGGGTAAATCAAACAAACAGATTTGCGACCAGCTTTTTATTTCGCTTCACACTGTAGAAAATTACATAAGCTATCTTATAAAGCTTGCCGGCTGCAAAAACCGCGAACAACTGATTGAAAAATACAGGTAGCAACCGGCAAATGCATTAATCTATGTCGAACGAATACAAACACAACGGACAAACCGCAACTTCACGCTGACAGTCGGTGTCGAAACATTCAGGTGCCTTTGTTTTGAGGATAGAGCCGAACAAATCGCAATGCCAGGTTTTGGAATATCCAATACTATTCATAATATTGTCGAACCTTCCGTGCATAAGGGCATAACCGTTTACATTTCCCCACATTGAGTTCAGTTCTTTCGTATCAAAGTATCTTATCATCGCACTCTTGTTCTTGTCTGCAAAAATCTGTGCAAGTTCAGGATTCTTCTTCGCTGCCAGTTCAACAATTTCTTCCCATGCAAGGTCGTAATTTTTCCATGACCACTGCAAGTCATATCCCCAGTCGGTATTTTGCAACTGATACTCGGTAGGAATGTATTTTTCAGTGAAATAGTCATAATCAATTTCAATCTCAACGACATACGTATCGATTGTATTGGTAAAGCCGGCCTGCTTAAAGAAATCCTTTATACGTGTCTGTTCTTCCTCAAAGAAATTGGCAGGTACCTGTTCTCCCGTTCCTTTTGAATCTTTAATATGAACTAGAAGCAATGGAATTGTTGGATTCCTGAATAAATGTCGTGATTCACGTTTTCTGTACTCAAAATAAAGCTGCATTCCGCCTGCCCAATAAGTGTGAGAAACGCCACCTTCATCAGTGTAAGTAAGTGCTGAATGTGAAATATAATCCTTTCCTGCAAAACGTTGCGTCTTTTTAGAATCCTCTGATATGCTTCCTCTCTGATCCGGATAGCGTGCCATTTCCTTGTAGAATTCAATCTTGTCATTCGGAATGTTATGGTTTTCCATCCAATGAACGAAATCGGCAAAATCCTCATCCTTAGTCCAGTCGTAATTGAGAACGGCATTCTCTGCCTCTTCTTTTTTGCTGAGCGGAATATAAACATCATAGTAGTCTGTATCAAAATAACTGTTTCTGCGCTGAAGAGGAACTGCTTCATTCACAGGAGAAAGGAATATTCCGTTAAGAACTTCTTTCAATTCATCCAGCTCGGATGGGAAAGGTGCAATATTTTCATTCTTGTAGACATAATTCCATTTGGAATAATAACTAGGTACAGTAAGTTCCCATTGCTGATAATATGCATCGTATATAGCTGAAGGAGAAACTCCTGATTCTGCGGCAAAGAACATTATCTTTCCGTTGTTTTTAAAATTATTAGTTACATACCAGTCGCCTGTTTTGAACTTATAATCATCACGCACCTGAACGGTGTCATCATAATAGATAAAATTAGGTGCTTTGAATTCAGTTGCAGGATTCTCTGATGAAGAACCTGAATCCTTGCTTTTTAGAATATACTGGAGATACAATCCGTTGTTTGAAACATCGTAGAATGTATCGATTGTAATTGCAGGATCCAAATAATCTGTAGTGAACTTTTTCGTTTCGGTCTTTCCATCATGCTCACAGGTAAATGCATATTCTTTTTCACTGTAAATTGTATGGCTTATCGGAAAACTGTAAATATTCGGATATGAGTCTTTTTCTACAGGCTGGAGATATACGGCACCGGAGATTGAATGTTTGTAACAGAATTCCAGAAGTTCCTTTCCATCAATTCCATAAAGTTCATAAGAAGGATCAAGAATCGGCAATGCCATAAAATCATTGCGGCTTATTCTAGGGGACACTTGAGTACCATATTCATCGCTGAAGTGAGAAGTGGCAAAATAACAAGGATCAGGATCAAACCACACATCCCATTCTGAACTTTCTGCCTCCCGGCTATTCGCTGCCCAGGTCACATCAACAATGAAGAATATATTTTCCTGTTTGTTTATGTGGATAAGATTCCAGGCGTGAGTAACATTACGGAACTTGTCTGGTTCAAAAAGTCCTGCAACTAACCCCGCATACTTGTCACATTCAATATTTACTGCCTCGCACATTTTTTGCATAAGAGTTGAGAAACCGTCGCAGCACGAAAGCCTGTCGTAATAAGCAGTTTCTTCAGTGTTTTTCATGTATGTATGGTCATAATCAACATGCCATGCAATCCAGGTAAAAATTGCACGAGCTTTTTCTTTGATTGTTTTTGCCTTTGCGGTTTGAACTATATATTCAGCAGCTTCTTCAATAGTCATTTTTTTTGAATCAATGACAAGATTCTTTACTGCATTATCGATTGCAGAAAAATCGGGTCTCGGTTGTGGCTGGATTGTAGAAACAAAAATTGTGTCAAACAAATCATCCTTCTCTCCAAAGTTGATGTAGCGGATTCCATCTTCGTATGTAGAAAGGGTTTTATTTGCTGGAACAACAGGGTCTTGATTCTGCGTATTTGGCTTATCATCTCCAGGATTTTGAGTGTCAGGATTGTCAGTGAAGTCCTCTGTTGTTTCCACAGGAAGATCTGCCACTGTCTGAACCGCCGTTGTGAATTCCGCTTTTGTACTGCTGCCAAATGACGCAGCTGCAGGTGTGGTTGCCACAGAGCCTTTTGAGCCAGACAAATCTACGCTTGCCTTGTAGTATTTTTTCTCACTTTCGGAATAAAGAAAGACTTGCTTTGTACTTGAATTGTAGACGAATTTCCCGCTGTATGATTTTGATCCCGTTTCTGCGTGGAAAGTGCTGCTGCCTGCGTAGAGTGTTATTTCGGCCTGGGATTCGTTGATTGTGCCGGAAAGGTACTTGTTTACAGCAAGACCGCTTTTTGAGATTTCGATTTCATTTTCTTTTTGTTCGTTAAGAAGGCTGTTCAGAAAATCACAGGAAGAAAATAAAAGACCAAATAACATTATAAAAATAACTTGAATTAAGGGGGTAATAAACTTGTTTTTCATACAAATGCCTCCAAAAGAAATTATACACTTATTTTAATGCACAAAAAAACAGAAAGCAACAAAATATGTGAGCACCAAAACTTTCCAAAATTGGGAGTTTTCTCCCAACAGGTTTTTCAAAACGGACTTATAATTTTATGTAGATTCTTAAAAAGATTTACCAAGGAGTTTACATGAAACTAACAAACTTAAAAGTTACTGCAATTGCAGTTACCAGTCTTATTGTTTTTGGATTTGCAGGATGTCAACAAAATGCAAATAAAAATGAACCTGTGGCTAACAATGCAAAAAGCACAGATTTGATTAAGTTCAATATCACAGAAAACACAAAATATCTTGCTACACAATTTGCAGCTGGTACCCTGGAATCAAACAAAACTAAAAAAACTAATTCCGGTAAAATAAACAATGAGGATACATTACTTTCTGTTGTTATAGGCGAATCAAATGAACTGAAAGAAGAAAAAGTAATTGAAATCCCTAAGGAAAAATACCAGCTGGCAGCTTCGTGCGAAACACAACCGGTGCTTGAAGTTTATAAATGTCCGTACCCAAAGGTTGAAGAAGAAGCAAAAGGTATTTATATAGTTTTTAATGATAAAATTGACTCATGGGAATACACCGATGGTACAAAAGCTCCAAATGTTGGTCAAATCATTTACGTAAAACCAGATGGAACAAATGTTGATATTTTTAATGATAAAGGTAATGTAAACAAACGTGCAGCAACCTGGTTAAAAGAAAATGGTGGAGATAATTATATCCAGTTTGACATGAACGGAAACATTTTTATTCTTGCAAAAGACTACAATGAAAACAAGTTTATAATTTATCGCTATAATCCTTTAAACGATAAAATTACAAAGTATACACCAGACATTCCAAATCTATTTGATATTACATCCTTTACTGTACGAAAAGACGGCTCCTGGATTTTTATGACAACTAATGTAGATAATACATACAATAACGTTTATGCAATGGATGTTAATGGTTCAAAAACTGTGCCCTTGTTTGAATCTAGCAATTTAAAAAGAAAGAGCTCCGAAAACCAGGAATTCCTTCAAGTTGTAGTGTCTGTTGTTGGAATAAGTCCTACTTCTAACATTGCCTATTGGTTTGTTAATGAGTTTGATAATGGTGGATTAAAATCAGGTTTATATGCAGTAGAACCAAAAGATAATGGTGCTTCATATTATGAAAAGGATGTCCAGCGTTATTACAGTCCATGGGATTCTTATTTATTTGAGCAATTCGCAAGATTTGTTTTTGGACTGGATTCTGAAGGAAATAAAAAAGCTATCCTCGATAACGATTCGCCAAAAGATTATACAGGTCTTCTTGCCTACATGAAGAGTCTTTGTTATTGCAATGATGAAATTGAGTTCAATCTAAGCTGGTTCAAAGATAAAACTGAACTCGAAATTATCGACTGGGAAGGTAAAGCAGCGAAAAAGGATTATTCAATGCTCTATAAAGAAGATGTAAATAAAGAACCTTTAAAAAATGAAGAAGCACTTAAATATCTTTGTGAAACAAAAACTGCTAATTGGGATGGTTCGGAATCAAATCTTTATTGGACATTTGTTGAGTTTATAAAGGATTATTGGATTAAGGATGCCGGCAGAGGTGCTGGAGAAGTTTATAAACTAGGTTATGCCCAAAACCGATTTCCATTTGAATTAGTTTTATTCAAAAAAGGAACAACTGAATCTGCATTTACAGTTGCCGGTTCCGACCATGAAAAATATTTAAAAAGTGATTATGCCGGCAGTGATAAAGGAATTATCCTGTTTAATGATGAAGGTATTTGGGTACATTATGATGTTTGGAATCCTGATTCAACAAACAACACTGATGTTTATACACATGCATCAATCTTTAACCTTACAGACAGCAAAGGAAACTTTACCCTTACCTCTCCAGGTGATTTGAATGATTACCAATTCTACCATTCTTACACAGGAATTACGCGAGATAAAACTGACCCTTGGTATAAAAAACCATTTGCAACAAACATAAACGGTTTTGCTGCAATCAGTAAGGACCAGAAAACAATTTATTACCACTCCAGCGGCGAGACAAAAGACCTTCTTGAAAAAGACAGCAACAAGGATTCTATTGGAACAATCT
>JAEEGJ010032397.1_pt1 | contig 10038 bp, 8 predicted proteins | sample 8958761 | NCBI WGS metagenome assembly JAEEGJ01 (sample SAMN16246546, study PRJNA631951) | gut metagenome | biome: gut microbiome; feature: rumen; material: RS-attached | host: Bos | place: Iran: Karaj | collected 2018-10 | reverse complement strand
ATGGTAATGAATATTATCAAAGAGGCCGTGAAGCATTGCCATGTGGAACTGACGACTCTCATCATTCCCGGCGAAAACGATTCGGAAGAGGAGATTGATAAGCTAAGCCTTTGGATTTCGGAACTGGATTCCGAGATACCGCTCCATATATCAAGGTTCTTTCCAAAATTTCACATGATTGACAGAAATGCCACATCGGTTGAAAAGATTTACAGACTAAAAGAAGTCGCAAATAGGCACTTAAAATATGTTTATACGGGTAATTGTTAATATTATCCGCGCGAGGTGAACAATATGGGAATTACAGCAGCATTTATGGTACCGCATCCTCCGATGATCATTCCTGAAATTGGAAGGGGCAGCGAAAAGCAGGTATCTAAGACGATAGAAGCATATGAAAGTGTAGCAGCTGAGATAGCGAAGATCAAACCCGAAACGATCATAATAACCAGTCCTCACAGCATTATGTATTCGGATTATTTCCATATTTCTCCGGGAGCGGGCGCTGACGGCAATTTCAAAAGATTCGGCGCAAAAGAAGTCGCTTTCAGCGAGTATTACGATGAAGAATTAAGAGACCGCATATGCCAATTGGCAGACGAAAAGGACTTTCCTGCCGGAACGATGGGAGAGCGTGAACCCGAACTTGATCACGGAACCATGGTGCCCCTATGGTTTATTCGAAAACATTATAAAGAAGGAAAGATCATTCGCATAGGCCTGTCAGGCTGCGGGCTTTTAGAGCACTACAGGCTTGGCGAGATCATAAAACAGGCGGTGGAAGACTGCAACAGAAACGTTGTCTTTGTGTCAAGCGGAGATCTTTCCCATAAACTTAAGGAATACGGTCCTTACGGTTACGCAAAAGAAGGTCCCGAGTACGATGAAAAGATCATGGACGTGGCAAAAAGAGCTGCGTTCGGTGAGATGCTTGAATTTTCCGAGGAACTTTGCGATAAGGCTGCCGAGTGCGGTCACAGATCTTTCGTGATAATGGCAGGAGCACTTGACGGACAAAATGTTACCGCAAAGGTTTATTCGCATGAAGACGTCACGGGTGTCGGTTACGGAATCGCATCGTTTTATCCTACGGGAAATGACACATCAAGGAAGTTTGGCGACATATATCTTCAAAAGATAAAAACCGAACTTGAGGAGAAGATCGCCAACTCAGATGAATATGTCCGTCTTGCCAGAAAATCTTTGGAAAGTTATATACTTGCCGGAGAAATAATCTCTATTCCCACCGATCTTCCTGCAGTGATGCTCAAAGAAAAAGCCGGCGCTTTTGTTTCAATACATAAGGGTGGTCGGTTACGAGGCTGTATCGGGACTTTTCTTCCTACCAGGGACAATATAGCCGAGGAGATCATATATAACGCAATAAGCGCATCCACAAAAGACCCGAGATTTCGTCCCATAGAAGTTGAAGAACTTCCTTTCCTTGATATCAATGTGGACATTCTGAGTGCTCCAGAAAAGATAGACTCAAAAGATGAACTTGATGTCAAAAAATACGGTGTTATCGTATCCAAGGGATTTAAGCGCGGACTTCTTCTTCCCGACCTTGAAGGTGTTGACACAGTAGATGAACAGATTTCAATCGCGAAGCAAAAAGCAGGCATCAGAGAAGATGAAGAAGTTCAACTTCAAAGATTTGAAGTTGTAAGACATATATAAGCCCAATTTAACCGAATAATTATTGAATGAAACGCGCATTCGACTTTAAGTCGATTGAAATAATTCAGATAATTGGATATATTTTTTGTATAAAAATGATAGGGAAGGGGGTACGCTCATATGAATTTGAATGATTTCAGCAGTTATTTTAGAGAGCAAAGGAAAAAGAATAATCTTACTCAAAAAGAAGTTGCAAAACTATTGAATGTTACAAATTCGTCCATAAGTAAATGGGAGAGAGGCTTATGTTTGCCGGAAGTAAGCAAGTTTGACGAAATAGCAGCAGTTTTCAATGTTTCAACAAGTGATGTTATCAATTGCAAAACTGAACATGCAGAAGAATATTCACATAGTTTACAGATGGAAAGCTCCCTGCTGAAGCGAATGATCATCACTGCTTCAGCCCTAATCGCTGCTGCTTTATTGATCTTTATCGGAATCAAATATATTGCGCCCAAATCTACGAGCGAATTGATAGAAGCACGGATAGAAAAGGGAGATGAAAGCGATTATAAAGTGTTGGTCGAACCGACAGATCTGACTTATGCGAATAAAACATTTTGCATTTCGGAAGATGACTTTGCTGCGTATGATGTTGAATTAGGCGAGGTTTATATGATCCGATATATAAGTGATTCAAAGATTAATAATGGCGATTATATTCACAACATTCAATCTATAGAAAAGAGGAATTGTGATTCATAAAGACATCATGATATGATATGAAAAGAAAATGAGATTAAAACAATATCATGGAATCTTTAACGAGAAATGGAGATGAATCATGAACAATTTCAAAAGGGTAATATGGGAAGACGGTGAATACGATTATGCTGCGGCATATGGGTTTGTTCCGAATATTAAAGCTTATCTGCACGAGGACGGCGAGATAAGAGACTGCATGATGGTGGTTCCGGGGGGCGGTTATTGTATGGTGGTTCCGCCCGAGGGCGAGCATATAGCCAAAGAGTTCTATAACAGGGGCATGAACTGTTTTGTTCTTACTTATACCACGGATATTACCCTGTCGGTTCCGTTAAGAGAGCAGCCCTTTAAGGATGCGTCCCGTGCCATCAGATATATACGGGCAAACAGTAAAGAGTTTTGCATTAACCCCGACAGGTTGTTTATAAGCGGTTTCTCTGCCGGCGGACATTTATGCGGTATGGTGTGCACACACTATGAAGATTTTAAAGATGAGAATCCCAAATACAAAGATATCTCAAACCGACCCACTGCGGCGATTTTGGGGTATCCCGTTATCACTGCCGGGGAATATACTCATATATATTCAATCCAGGCTCTTTTGGGTAAAGATCCGACTGCTGAAGAACTTGATTATTATTCGGTTGAAAAGAATGTTACAAAGGACACTCCGCCCTGCTTTTTGTGGCAGACGGTTACCGACGATCTGGTTCCCGTTGAGAATACTTATTTAATGGCTGAGAGTCTTAGAAAGAACGGTGTTCTTTATGCTCAGTATGCATTTCCGCGAGGATTTCACGGCCTTTCCCTTCCCAACAAAGATTTTTTTGAAGGAACGTTTGGCGATCCTTATACCTTCGAGCAGGTTAACCGGGCTATCGAGCATGTGAGAAACTATACCGCGGTAAACGTTTCACAGGAACGTCATGACGAACTTATGATACAGTTCTTCGGCAACAAAGAAGGTAAGGAAATTCCGGGAGAAGAAAAAACTCCGCCCGCCTCGCCCGAATATCCCGAAGGAATGTTTGACGATATACTTCTTTGGCCGGAACTTGCAACAGTCTTCTTAAAATTCCTGTAAAAAACTAAACAATCTAATCCCCAAATCCGAAGTTGCAATAAGGGCTCTTGTTTGATAAACTCCAAATATAGGGGAGAACTTAACAGCTTACTTCGGAGGGGATTTGGAATGACGGTAATTATTGCTTCCACCGAAATTGTAAGCGGATTATTTTTGATAATAATCCTGCTTAATTTGTTACGCACAAAAGCTGAAAAGCGATCTGTGAAAAGGCGATATTTTCTTGCCTTTGCTCTATCTACCGCAATCGGCCTTTTTTCCGATGCATTCGTCTATATCTTGGACGGATATATTTCTCTTGGACATATTTTTAATCGAATATTCCTTTTGACTGCAAACTGTATAGCTTATACAATGATCAATTTCTGTATAGCGCTTTTTGCATTCTATATGTTTGCGCTCATTAAAGAAAAAGGCAATGTTTCCGCATGGCCTACGATCTTTATCCTTACATTGGCCGTTTTCGATATATTGATGATAATTTTGGGAATCATCAACAAACAGGCTTTTTCGGTTGAAGACAATGCCATTGTTTACGGACCGTGGAAAAATTTTGTTCTTCTTACTCCCATCGCAAGTTTTGTATTCCTGCTGTTTATGCTTATTTTCAATCTTCGATACATAGAAAAACGATATGCGCTCGCGTTGAGTTCCTTCGTTGTTTTTCCTTTAATAGCAGCTGTGATCGTTATCGTTATTCCGGGCTGTGAACTGGCATATACGGCTACAGCACTGGCCTGCGCGGTAATATATCTGTCCATTCAGCATGAAGAAATTTCGGAGTCGCGTGTTCGTGCGCAGATCATGGATAACTTATCCCGTATGGATTCGCTGACAGGGCTTAAGAATCGTCGCGGTTACGATGAGGCACTAAGCAAAGCGTCATCATGCACCGGCTTGGGAGTTATATTTTGCGATCTTAACGCGCTTAAATATACTAACGATAATTTCGGTCATGCCGCCGGCGATGCATATATAAAGAAATTTGCTGACATATTGAGAAACGTATTCGAAGAAGCGGGTGATATATGCAGAATAAGCGGCGATGAATTTGTGGTGATCTTGTATGATATCGCCACGGAAAAACTGGATGAGTTCAAGGAACGGCTGAACACGGTCATAAAAGAAAATGACAGGATTGCCTCTGTCGGATATGCATACGGAGAGAACGAACCTGCGATAGAACTGGTAGGCCGCGCCGAGCGTGAAATGTACGATGACAAGAACCGCTATTATTCCGAAACGGGAATAGATCGAAGAAGACGCTGATCTTTTAATCTGATTTTAATCTTACACTAAAGATTGATTAATCCTCGAATGATAAAACGGTTATTGTAAAAAAGCGGTTTGGTCAAGGAGGAAAGAAAATGAGATTGGCAGGAAATTTGGTGTGGATGATCTGCGGAGGCTTCTTAAGTGCTTTGGGATGGCTTCTCGCGGGATTGCTTTGGAGCATAACGATCGTGGGTCTTCCCGTGGGAATGCAGTGCTTTAAACTGGCGAGCATTTCGCTTGATCCGTTCGGAAAAGAAGTGAGTTACGAAGGAGGACCGGTATCGTTTTTGTTAAACGTTATATGGTTTTTGGTAAGCGGTCTTGAACTTGCCCTTGCGAACCTGCTCCTGGGATGCATTCTTTGCATAACCGTTGTGGGTATTCCTTTCGGAATGCAGTTCTTCAAGATAGCAAAATTGTCGCTTTGTCCTTTCGGAGCGGAAGTAAGAAGAGTACATTTTATATAAACGTTGAACTGAAGGATCGTGGCAAATATGCCACGATCCTTTTTGATGCAATCAAACGAAGGTATATGTTATAATAACGCTATTAAATCTATTGAGGGGATCATCAGTGAAAACCGAAGTGAAAGATATATTACAGGCTGTTAAAGACGGCAGCATAAGCGTTGACGACGCATTGCTTAAACTAAAAACAAATCCGTACGAAGATATCGGATTTGCCAAGGTTGACCTTCACAGAAAGTATATGCAGGGCCAGGCCGAGGTCATATACGGTGCGAGTAAAACAAGCGAGCAGATCATAAAGATTCTTGATACGATGCTTGCAAACGGCGAAAAGAGAATACTTATAACAAGGCTTTCCAAAGAATCTGCGGATGCCATTATGAAAATCCATGATATTTCTTACGACGAAGCTTCGAGAGTGGCAGTTCTGGGCGGAAATGCCTCTGCTGACGGAATAGGCAGGATTGTGGTCGCTACAGGCGGTACAAGCGATATCCCGGTGGCCGAGGAGGCGGCAAGGACTGCTGAGTTTTTCAAAAACGATGTGGTTAGACTCTATGATGTGGGCGTAGCAGGTCTTCACAGGCTTTTGTCCCACAAAGAAGAGATAATGAACGCGAGTGTCATAATCGCCATTGCAGGCATGGAAGGGGCACTGGCAAGTGTTATCGGAGGTCTGGCGGACTGCCCTGTGATCGCGGTTCCGACAAGTGTCGGTTACGGTGCATCGTTTAACGGATTGTCGGCACTTTTGTCTATGCTCAATTCCTGCGCTTCGGGAGTATCGGTCGTAAATATCGATAACGGATTCGGAGCGGGATATCTTGCAAGCATGATCAATCATATGGAGGTTAAAAAATGAGTGTATTATATTTGGACCTCGGGATGGGTGCTGCGGGTGATATGCTCACTTCGGCTCTTCTTGAACTGTTTGACGATCCCGGGGCGGAACTTGAAAAACTCAATTCCCTGGGCTTTGACAATGTTAAATATGTGGCCGAAAGAAGCGAAAAATGCGGAATAGGCGGCACACATATTTCGGTTTTGGTAGACGGCGCGGAGGAACACGTTCACGATCATGACCATCATCATGACCACGAGCACGACCATGATCATCACCACGATCACGATCACACTCACACTCACACTCACACGCATGAACATCACGGAATTAAAGATATAGAGCATATAGTAAAAGACCATTTAAATCTTTCCGATAAGGTAAAAGAAGACGTTTTGAACGTATTTAATCTTATTGCTGAAGCAGAAAGTCATGTTCACGGCGTTCCCGTAACGGATATTCATTTTCATGAAGTAGGAACAATGGACGCTGTTGCCGATGTTGCAGCGGTCTGCTTCCTTATGAATGAACTTTCGCCTTCGGAAGTAGTTTCTTCAACGGTACACGTGGGATTTGGGACGGTCAGATGCGCTCACGGCCTTCTTCCGGTACCTGCCCCTGCCACAGCATACATACTTAAAGGGATTCCTATGTACGCCGGTAAAATAGAGGGAGAACTTTGCACACCCACAGGTGCTGCATTGATCAAATACTTTACCGACAGATTTGATGTTATGCCCGCAATGAGCGTAACTAAGATCGGATACGGAATGGGTAAAAAAGATTTTGAAAAAGCAAACTGTGTAAGAGTCATGCTTGGGGAGAACGTTCAAAAAGCCGGAACGGACAAAGTATCGGAGCTTAGCGTAAATCTTGACGATATGACGGCGGAAGAGATAGCATACGCCGTAAATGTACTTTTTGAAAGCGGTGCTTTGGACGTATATACACAGCCCATAGGCATGAAGAAAAACCGTCCCGGAACGAAGATAAGTGTCCTTTGCAGACCGGAAGATGAGAAGCGCATGGTTGATCTTTTGTTTAAGCATACGACGACTCTCGGTGTCAGAAAGGTTTCTTTTGACCGGTTTGTCCTTGACAGAGAAGTCAAAGAAATACAGACAGAACTTGGGCCGGTAAGAAAGAAGATATCGACCGGATACGGCGTTACAAAAGAAAAGTACGAATATGAAGATATTGTACGTCTGGCAAAAGAACGCGATCTGTCGATAAAGGAAGTAAATGATAAACTATAGAAACATAAAAAAAGAACTCGTGGCTGCGAGTTCTTTTTATTCGCGTAAATCTGTTATGACAGTTCAACCTTATCTTTGGGAAGATATTTGATGAGCATTTCTTCAAGCTCTTCACTTTTTATCGGTTTTGAAAGATAATCGGTGAAACCAAGCTTTGCATACTCTTCTTTGGCTCCGTTCAAGGCATTGGCGGTAAGTACGATGACCGGTGTATTTGTGTTAAGTCCGATGCGTGATATCGTATTAAACGTTTCCACACCGTCCGGAGCGGGCATTCGGTGATCGAGTAAGATGGCGTCATATTTGGTGATCTGACAAAGGCTTATTGCTTTCGAACCGCCGTTTGCTTTGTCGATCTTAAGCTTTGTTTTCTTTAAAAGCGCCTCAACAACTTTAAGGTTTACCATTACGTCGTCAACAATAAGTATCCTTGCATTAGGAGCGGTAAAGCTTACTTTGTATTTGTGAGTGCTCTCGAAGTGAATATTTTCATAAGGGCCTACGGGCTCGGTGTTGATGATCGTCTGAGGGATGGAAAAAGTAAATGTGGTACCTTTTCCGAGTTCGCTTTCTGCTTGAATATTACCGTTCATGATGGTAATGAGTTCTTTGGTTATAGCAAGCCCAAGTCCCGTTCCCTGAATATTTGCATTTTTTGTCTCGTTAATCCTAAGAAATGCATCAAAGATATTCGGAAGATCTTTTTCGGCAATTCCGATACCGGTGTCGGTTACGTCAACAAGGAGATTACACGTATCGTAACCGGTTTTTTCGTGGTGAACATTTATTGTCACACCGCCTTCTTTCGTATATTTGATCGCATTTGATATCAGATTGGAAAGTATCTGCTTTATGCGCTGCGCATCGCCGATAAGTCCTTTCGGTATAGTCTCATCCATCTTGACTGTGATGTACAGATCCTTTGCCGTAGCTTGTGCTTCAAAAGAAAGAATGGTCTCTCTCACGAGCATGAGAGTGTTGTATTCCTCGGGATTAAGTTCCATCCTTTCGGCTTCAATTTTGGAGAAGTCGAGTATGTCATTAATGAGAGACAAAAGAGTGTCGCCTGACATCTTTATGCCTTCGGAGTATTCAAGAACTTCATTGTCTGAACTCGTACGAAGTATCATCTCATTTAATCCCAGAACCGAATTTAAAGGCGTTCTGATCTCATGAGACATATTGGCAAGGAAAGTCGATTTTGCCTTGTTTGCTTCGTCTGCCTGATCCTTTGCTTCCTGCAAAGCATTCATAAGATAAACCTGTTCTGAGGTATCTTCAACAAGACAGTACGATCCGGTCGCCCTGTTCTTTTTATCAAAAAGCCTGTTGTAGCGTATCCTGTAATGCTTGTCCGCGGCAGATGGAAGGTCGGGATCACCGTATTTAACCGTATAATCTATTTCTTCCGTAGGTTTCCCCGTAATACGTGCTTTTTTGAATACGGAAGCGAGCGGCTCGGAGTCAACAGTACAATTGGTGATATCCAGATCAAAGTGTTTTTTCATAAAGGAGTTAGCGTAAATGCATTTATCACCGATCTGGAAAAGAACAAGTCCTTCATTCATATCATCGATCGTCTGCCCTATCGTAGCATTCATAAGCGAGCGGGGCACAAAGATCGAAATACTGAAGTAAATAAGCGTTCCCGCAAGCGCATAGAAAACAACCGATGCATCAAGATCGAGCGAGAATGCCATATATGCTATGTTCAATACTATAACGAGTAAAAGAACGGAAAGTATGATGATATACTTTGCTCTGTAAATACCGTCAGTTTTAATGATCTTGTAGATCAGGAAATAGAGCATGACCGCAACCAATATATAATCGGTGGCAAGGTGCAGATAATAATAAGTGTTAAAACCCGTTTTAAAGAAACGTACTCCGTACGAATTGGTATATTCATAAATATAAAAATGATGACCGAAAACGAAGTTCAAAAACAGTGAAACGGAATCCACAAAGGACAAAAGCCAGATAAACCAGATACTGACCTTCAGAACATGTCTGTGATCAGTGTAATCCATGCAGAACCCGTCCAATGAGAATAATATCCAGTTGATGGAAGCAAAATAGAAACAATAAGAGACAGACGCAAATTCCGCAGTGGGAGCCAGGGCGATACAAATGTTGGCAAGCATCGCAACAATTCCGACTATGAAAGCGCATCTTATCCATTTTGCGTAACTTTTTTTAATACGTTCGGATAAACGATATATGATTATAAGATCAAGGATGGCAAGAATATCTACCAAAACATAAATTGATTTAGCGTACATATCATCCTTAATACGTACTTCCGATTGAATTTAGCCATAAGACTACGGAGCGTAACGGCATGCGGATAATTATCCGCATACATCTTAATTATAGACCAAACATATTAAAAAAGACATAACATTCAAGCTAACGGATAAAAAAAGTGCGTTGCCGATCCGTTATCGTTATTTTGCTTTGGTATAAAAATTGCTTGACACTGTTTTTTTGCCGTGGTATAAGTTATTAAAACCGATGAGGAAGTGTAAGTAAGTTTTTTCCCTTCATTCACAGAGAGCCGCAGGCGGTGGAATTGCGGTACTGAACATTAAACCGAATGGACTTCTAAGGGCGAGCTGAACGGCTTAAGGGCCTAGTATGTGAGACGGGGCAGACCCCTCGTGAGTTTAGACAGTGTCAGCATATGATGGTATGCGATGAGTGGGCGCGAAAGCGTCAAGCCGGGTGGCA
>JAEEGJ010032395.1_pt1 | contig 10038 bp, 6 predicted proteins | sample 8958761 | NCBI WGS metagenome assembly JAEEGJ01 (sample SAMN16246546, study PRJNA631951) | gut metagenome | biome: gut microbiome; feature: rumen; material: RS-attached | host: Bos | place: Iran: Karaj | collected 2018-10 | reverse complement strand
TTTTCGCCCAGGGTGCAGGGCATCACGCCGGCCACTAAAAAGACACCTGGCGACGAAGATGCCGATCGCGGAGAAAACAAAGTCACGCGTTTGGATGTATTCGTCTATAGGACAACTGGCGGCACCGTCTCCTTCCACAAACATTATACGATAGGCAACGGTAATTCGGCCATCAATACCGGTGTCGACTATTTGCTTGAATCAAATTGGCGGAGCAACTATTCCACTACGGACACCTACCGCATCTATGCCATAGCGAATATAAATGCCAACAAACTCAACAATCCAGTCTTACCTGAATCTCCGACTGAGGTAGAACTGCTAAGCCTTACTTCCGAATCTGACGCGACAATAGCCGGCCAATATGGCTATACCTGCTATGACATCGTTCGTCTTAAGAATCCTGATGGATCCAGTCCTGCTGCACAGACGCTCGATCACCACATTGGCGACAAACTGTTCCTGATGGACGGCAAGATCGACAATTGGCAGGTCGACCCGAATGCCGCGAGACAATACTTTACCAAGGAGCAGGATTTGTCTTACCCTTTGAGCCGTGCGGCAGCCAAGTTCCGTGTAAAGCTGGATTTCAGCAGTGATTTCAAAGAAAGTCTTGGTGAAGACGACGGCACGGGGCTCAAGTTTACAGAGGTATTGGAGTACTATCCCTTGCAGGAAGGCCAGACAGAAGATCAGAAGCAGCCTAAGACCGTGAAGATAATCACGATTGGCGCTATCGAAAAGAATGCTGATAATAAAGTCTATGCAGATGGAAATGTTACGGGCGGTGCTCGCGCCAAGTTCGCCAACATCCTGAAGGCCACCTATGATATTGCCCCTCCGGCAGAACCCTCTACCACGACTACGCCTACGGCTGCTCAACTCACCGATTTCCGCGATGCCAATCTCTGGGACAGCCAGAACTTCTATGAATTCTCATACCGTACACTTCGCAACGCCGAAGATATAAACAGCGGCTATAGATACCCGTATATCGATACCACCTATAGCTACGCCTTCAGTTGGGAGCCCGGCCAGGCTGCCGAAAAGGCACCTGCGCTTGCCGTGAGTATTATTTATACCACGTATATCCAGAAGTATAATGCTGATGGCACCTTTGATGGCGAGGCCGAGTCTGATGGCGGTATAACCAACTACTATCGAATCCCGCTGGTCGATATCACCAGGACCGGAGCAGATGCCGTCAATGAGGTCAAGCGCAATTACTACTATCAGGTGAATGCGCTCATCAACACGATGGGTACTTCTACTACGGAAATCGAACCCACTAAAGTCAACTTGAAATACAAGGTGATCCCTTGGCCGGATGCACCGGACGAAAAGACGGAAGCGCAGACAGTACAGCTGCTTTACTTCGTACCCGAGAAAGAGTACCGCTTACGTGGTGATGGTCAACAATTTACGGATCTTCAGTACTTCACGCCGAAAAGCGACCCGAATACGAGCGGCCATTATGCAGCGACACCGGTCCTCCGGAATATCCGGGTTTACTACTATGATCAGAATGGCGATGAGCAAGTCCTTCAAACGGCTGCTACCGGAGGATACAACTGGACCGGAAACAATACGTCTGGTGTCTCTATCCAAGTGTTCTCCAATCTGAGTGGAGGCGGGCGCTTCCGTGTCACCTCGACTGCTCTTGCCAGCCGTGCGGTGAAATACATTGAGTTTGATGCCGTCGTTGATTTCAGCTATACCGACGGACCTACCGTGACTCAGCACATCGTCGTCACTCACTTCCCTCTCGACAATATCCAGAGTATAACCGGATCGTGGTCCTCGAGATGGGATGGACAGCCGTACGGCGGAGGGGAAGTTAGAACGGTTTACTATCGTAAGGTATTCTATAAACAAACGTTGACTCCTGTTGAATTAACTCAGAGACAGTGGGCTGAAGGTATCGGCACAAATAATGATGACCGTAAGGCTGCAACTGACGCGGCTACGGCAATTAACGGTTATTATGCTACAGGGGCTGGCCCGGAACAGACAGTAACTATCAGAAGGCGGGATATAACTAACACTAATAATAGAAGTATTCTGAGTATAACAGGATATTCTTGGAACAACACCAACAATAGACGAGTCACGATATCGGGTACCAGGACTAATAACGATCAAGGTACTACAACGACAAACTGGACCTATACTATAAATAATAATAACTATGACTTTGTTGTATCCGCGAGGGTAAACAATCCAGGAGATAATAACAACACTGTCACGGTTATTCTAAGAAAGTATTCGAGTTATTGGCGTTTGGATGTTGATGAGGCTTCTTCTTACTCTCCGACAGGTCCCGACGGCTCATGGACATCATACGACCGTTGGGAATGGGAAGAATGTACTGAGTCGGAGTATAACGCCACCACCTCTGAAAACAGGAAGACCGAGACCGTAGCCGTTCCGAACGATCCGAGTACTGGAGACTGGGTTGTACGTGGAGGCGGAGGCAATCATACCTATACGGATTATGGTGGCGGAAGAGATGGTGCAACCACCGGTCAGTTCTTCGCAAAGATGTATGATTCCGGAATTTACAGGATGACTGCTGCAGGAGCAAGAGGAACGAGCGAAGGTCACTTGAATAACCCTCATATGTACGTTATCCAGATATCCAAAGCTGAAGAGGGAATCAATCTCGGCCGTCCTCGCGTGAATGAAAACTATCAGTCGCAAGACCATGTCGTATCACCGGCCTTTATGATTGCATCCCAGCTTGGTGCCATACAAACATCTTTCCTGATAAACAATAACCCTACTCAGAGCGGTCTGGATGCCGCCCGTCATTGCGGTACTTATATGGAAGTTGCGGATAACGGCAGGCGATTTGTCGGCTGGAGACTCCCCACAGAAGAAGAGATACAGTATATTATTGATTATCAGTCTAACACGGCTGTCATTAACGCCGGCGTATTTGCTGAGGTTCTTACTGCGCAGTATTATTTTACTTTGGATGGAGACCGGGCAAGTACAAGGGCGACAAACGGACTATCCATGGTCCGTTGTGTCCGCGACCTGTCGCCGGAAGAAGTGATAGAACTGAACAACACGGGAACCATTACAAGGGCTACTTATTGATGAAGGGAATATGAAGAATCGACACATATATCGCATAATGCTGGGGCTGACAGCCCTTCTTCTGGCTGCCACCGCCTGCGTCGAGCCGGTCATCAAACCGCAGTCCGATGCCGGCGATCTCTATCCGATTATCTTCCGGGTTCAGACACAGGATGACGATTTTCTCACGAAAGCAGGTCCGCTCAGTGGAGACGATGCTGTTGTCAACAGCCTCTACATGTATTGCTTCGACGCGAACGGCCGTTATCTTGGTCGTTATCAAGCAGATATTACGACAACGGAACCTCTCTCGTATACCGAGGATCAGACGCCGGGAGAATTCAAGGGTGAAATTCCTCCTGCCACAGCACGCATTCACCTCGTCGCCAATGCAGATTGTCCGGTAGGCGGTGATATGATCGGTATGACGGAAAGCCAGGTCATGCATGCGCCTGGAAAGGTATATAGCACGAAGAGCTCACAGATGGCATATTGGGGCTATCTGCGTCGCGATACACCGAGTGAATTGGCTGCATTATTTGACGGGACTCATAACGTGATTGTCTGGATGGTCCGCGACCGAGCTATCATTGAGGCTGGTTCTTACAACAAGACGACGGTGTTCTATGACGATATCAGCTGGGTCGTATACAATGGCTTGAACAATGGCTATATTGCTACTTACGGAACGACTCCGGCAGGTGGTTCCCATACAGAGCCCTGGTTGGATACTAACAACCCTTATCAGGAACTACAGCATATTGCTGGAACGAATTTCTATCTTTCAGCCTATGTTACGCCGTATAGCGAAACAGGGGGACGCTTCACGACCACGGAAGCGGATATGGTTCCATTCGACAAGACCAAAGAGGGTTATGAACCTATGTATGTCTTTGATGACGAGTGCCCTTACTATGCTCCTGCAAGGGTTACCAAAATCATCATCAAGGCTACATTCCGAGTTACCGGTAATTCCGTGACGGATCATGCAGAGCATACGAAGTATTTTCCGCTTTGTGTTACGCACGGATTCGATGCAGAACCTATTCCCATTCACAGGGGTCACCGCTATCAGATCAGTCTTCAGAAGTTGCCGGAGGCAGCTGGATATGATGATTTCGATAGCGCAGCAGCTGCCACATCTTTCGTCAACGGTGCGCTCGTCGATATCCCGGAGAGTGTCATCGAGGTTTCTGACGAATCGTTCAAGATGCGAGTCGACTACGAGATGACGTACCCTCTGTCTGGTGAAAAGTTCTTCAGCACGGGCGTTCTTATCCAGAACACGGCATCCGAGGTAGTTGTTCCCTTCTTCGTTGGAAAACAGAATCCGGGCGTAACAAACAGAGTTTTTGATTTCTCAGAAAGTGCCTGGATTCCCGTTGAAGATGCCACGCCCGCACATTCCGGGGCTGTTACGTGGGGCACGGGTATCTCTGACCAGAAAGCTACTGTTGGCTCCGATTTGAATTCGTCGATCACAGTACCTTTGCAGCCCGTTGGCTCTTCCCTGAAAGAAAGCGTCTATAATCTGAAAGGTTTTTACAAGACCGTAGAGTTGATCGATGGAGAGTCTTATGATGTCAAGCACATTCTGATGAGAAACATCGATATTTATTCCATCGATCGTTTCCTTATTCAGGAAGCTTACACCTCATCTTCCGAGAACCATAATGCAGCAGGCAACCTGGTCTTGGCTTCTCTTGGAGGTGGCAACTACAGGCTGAAGTTCAAACTGCCGGGCGGTACTGACGCAGCCGGGGATCATGACAAATATCCCGAGATCCTTTATCCGCTCCAGGTGAAGCTGGCTACCCGGACCCTGCGGCCGACGGGCATCTCCATAAACGGGGTTGCGCAGAGTGACGTTGTATTTGGCGTACAGGTTCGTTCTACCGTTCCGAATACTGAGCCGGCTATGCTACCGGCGCAGAACGACGCCACACAGTGGAATTACCAGGAAACCGGCAACTACTGGAACTTCTGGTACACGTATCCTATCGTCAGTGTCCCGCGTGACGCCGGTGGAAACGAAGTGATCGGCCCCGAAGTCTGGATCGACCTCACAGACGTCCGCGACGCGAATGTCTTCACACCCGTTCCGAATAACGTAGGCCTCTACCTCTACATCGAATTCTTCGGCGCCGCTAACGCCGTCAGCATCAACGCGAATTAGACTCATCCGGTCAGTTGATTAATCAATATAATAAATAGCTTGCATAATAAATGAAAAAGATTGTTGTTCTTTTGAGCGCTGTCGCACTCTTCGGATTGATTTCCTGCGTTCATACCGAGGATTTTAATTCCGGCAAGGATGGTGTGAAGAATGAGGTCAAGACTTCTTTTACCATCAATGTAGCCACCAATGCCCAGACCAAAGCCACTGCCACCGAGGTTCAGGATGGTACCGCTTTCCGCGGAATGGAGCAGATGAAACTCTACGTTTTCAAGGACCTTCCTACCAAAGAGGACCCTATGGAAAATTACCAGTATGACCTCGGTACCCTCGCAGCCAATGAAATTACCGACGCTCAGTCAAGCAAAATCTACAACCTGTCCATCCCGCTCGGTGTAAACAACATGACCTTCTTCGGCCGCGCAAAGGTAAGCACAACAAAAGCGGACTACGAGAAGTATGGTATTCTGGAGTATAATGTAGGTGCCAAAAAATCAGAGATCTTTTTCAATACCATACCGATTGTTTCTGATCTTACTGATTTCAACGCCACGGCCACCGCAATTGCCACAATACTCAACGATGTCATCGCGGCTAAAGTTGATGATAATAACACTTGGGCTGGTTTGGCTACCAGCACGAACGTGCTTATGAAGCCGTTGAAAGACCTGTATGTAGAACTCACGACTATCCAGACCGGTGAATTCCGTGACGGTTCGGGTCCCGGCGTCCTGCGCGTCCTTACCGACCTCCGGAAAGCTGTTGCTAAGATTACCAGCCCTGCTGATGCCGCAGCTATGGCTACCGCTATCAAGAACAAGATCGACACTTATGTGGATAGTGATGGTGCTTTTGTTACTGAAGCATATGCTACTTTCCCTGCCTCCTTCGGCTTGCCGAACGGTGCCGCCCAGCTTACTTTCGCTGACGGATCATTTAAATATGTCACTTCTCCTGCATCTCTCGGCAATGTGGCTGATGCAATTACAAGTGTAACAGATTTCATCTATCCTGCAGAGCTTTGTTATTTCGTAAGCTCTCCTATCCGTGTTTCTTCCGATGAAAGCATCGTAAACACTGACTATCCCAAGACTGTATCGACTTGGGCTGCAACGGACTGGGGAACCAAATGGCCGACCACAGGCATCAACGGTACGATCGCATCAACTACCCGTGCCGTCGCTCTTCAGAACAATATCCAGTATGCGGTCGCCCTGCTCAAGACCACTGTGCAGTACGGCGGTAGCACAGTTGCTGATAACCGCGCGGCTATCCTTAAGAGAAAAGATGCCACCAGCACGGAACAAGATATGTCGATTGAAGTTAGTGCTAGTTCTTTCCAGCTCAAAGGTATCCTTGTTGGCGGCCAGCCGGCTGGCGCTGATAACTGGTGGTTGCCCAAGGCCGACGGAAAAAAAGTTGTTTACGACCACTATATGACAGCTAACGGTCCGGCTGCTATCCCTGCCAGCGGTAAGAGTAATCCTGTCTATACGATGGTACTTGACAATTATAGTAGTAGCGGAAATCAGAGCGTCGTCTATGTAGCGCTCGAACTTGTCAACAAAACCGGCGCTGACTTCTACGGCCGCGACAATCTGATTCCGAAGGATGGTACTTTCTATATGGTCGGTAAGCTCGATCTCTCTACACTTACTGATGCACAAAAGAATGCTGTTCAATATCCTGTAAACACTGACACAAACGGCCAGAGGATGGCTCCATATGCTACTGATGGCACGAACTACAAGGTACTCCGTATCTTCATGCAGGATTTCGTGACCGAAGCAAACTTCAAGATCACGAACCTTCACGGTGCATACTCCACAGTTCCCGACCTCCGCGCCGTTACATTGACCTTCGGCCTCTCGGTCGACCTCAAATGGACTGCTGGTTTACCTTTCGATATTACGCTCGATTAATCTGAGGTCCACCCTTAGACATAAAGAGGTCCGCGTCATCAATGGCGCGGACCTCTTTATTAAATCAAGCCTTTAAATCTCAACCACAAAGCGAAGAACTGGTCATACAGGCTATACACATTCTTGTCCACGGTAATGAAATCCTTTTCAAGCAAGCCTTTGAGCGCCGAGTTTGCGCTACTGGCAGAGACAAGTTTATGCTTGTTTATGAATTTACCGCTTGTCACAGCAGAAGCCTTCCCTTCTCGCGCTATGGCCAGAAACATCATTCGCTGTTTTTCAGGCATCTGGTAATACAGCGATTCATAGGTATCTGACGACAATCGGAGAATGAAGTCAAGGGCTTCGTCTACCATTGGAATCACGCAGGTGGAGCCTTTTTCCGTTCTGGAATACAGAACATTCAGGATACGGTGCATATAACTGGTCACGCCTTCGAACCGTTCATAGAGCGATGCTACTACCGCTCTGTCCAAGTGCTTGCCGGCCGCTTCGAACATCCCGACACAGAAATCAGTGTAAACCTCCAGATTCAAGGGTTGAAGGTTTATGATTGAAACGGCTTGATAGAAGGGACGGGATGGTGAAGTGAACATTCCGTTCATCATATGGCGCTGTGATCCGGAAAAAATGAAGTGAGCATTTGTGCATCGTTGGACATAGGTCCGGATGGTCGCTTCAACCGTTTTATCCTCATAGCGCGTAATCTGCTGGAATTCATCTATGGCTACCAGGCATGGTTTATCAGCTTGATTGAGATAAGTGAAGATCTCGTCCAACGTGACGGACGGATTTTGGATCGAACCGACCCCTATGCTCCAGGAGGGTATCCCGTTCATGTCGAAGGAAATCTCTGACCTTAAAGAGGACACGATGGTCATGAACTTTTCCCAGGCTTTCTTGCCTTTGGGCCTGAGTTCATCCATCACTGCTTTGCCCAGCATATTCACAAAATCGCTCAAATTCTTTGTGGCGTACATGTCCACGACAAAGCAATAATGTGTGCGACGAACCTCCTTATCGTCGAAAACATGCCAGATGAGATCTGTTTTTCCTAGACGTCTGGGAGAAATAAGAGCGATGTTGTTTTCGTTGAGCAGCAACTCACGAATGACAGCGGTCTCTTGTACACGGTCGCAGAAGTACGCTGCGCCGGCATAGCCATTTGTAACGAAGGGGTTGTTCATGCGGCCAATCATTATAACGATGACAAAGATAGACAAAACAATTTAGATTTTCATAAAATGATTATCATAAAATGATAATTCGACGCCATCTTTGTTCCGATACTCTCCTGCACACACGAATTCCCGAAAACCGCCTGCAAAAAAGCAAAATCTTTTTTGAGAAATCGAAAAGTTGCAGGTTGAGGCGGTTTTCGAGACGGTTTCCGTTCCGGTTGCCCCAGCTCAATGGCAGGCCGTTGTGGGGAGGAAGGCGCCGATTGCCTTTCTTCCGCCAAACTGTGACACATTAATCCTGGCCAAGCGGCTACTTGGAGAGGATAGCCGTGAAACAACCCCGGGTAATCAGGGGTGCGTTCCACGACCACGTCGGTTACGCGCCCTCTGGCAGCAGTTGTGGTGTCACAGTTTGGCGGAAACCAGCACGGATCTCGTCTCTTCCCGCAAAAAAGCAATACCTTATTCGAGAAATCAATCTGAACGGTTTTAGGAAGGGACAGGCTTTATTATTTGTACTTGCATCCCCATAGCAGCAATGATGCGAAAAAAAGAAGTGGCTGTGGGCACTATCAGCCCGTTTTCGACGCGGGAGATATAACTCTTGTTTGCACCAATCTTTGCAGCTACCTCGGCCTGCGTCATTCCGGCTTCTTTCCGGGCATTGCGAAGTAACTGGCCAGAATAAAAAGCCTCTGCCTCAGCTTCAAACTGTTCTCGTTCGGGTGTCCCTGGCGCGCCATACTTATCATTAAGCACTTTATCATAGTCCCTGATTTGATTATCGTTTTTGTGTTCCATAGTATTCCTTCTTGATTCGCTGAGCTTTTTTTATCTCGTTCTGTGGAGTTTTTTGCGATTTCTTTTGAAAGCCGTTGAATAATACGACCACATTATCATTGTCGAAAATGAAAAAGACTCGGTAAATGTTTCCATCCCATTCTGTTCTCAACTCATAGAGGTCGTCTCCAACGTGCTTAACAAATTTTGCTGATAATCTTTCCTGCGTTTTTAGCAACTGCAGACCGTAGTCAATTTTTCTTTCAATTTCTTCTTCCAGTGTTTCTACGAATGCTTCAAAATAGCCTCCGTACGTGAGTATTCTTCTCATCGCTTTGCAAAGGTAATAAGGGTTTCAAAGAAATGCAACTTTTCTTCACAAAAGAGCCTGTTGGCTGTTCGCAGCAAAGGAAGTGTATATAGTTGAGAAAAACCCTGCAAAAAAGCAAAATAAACTTCGAGAAAACATAAATCTGCTTCTTTGGGATAATGACCAGATTCACGGAATCTCTTTAAGATTGATACTAAAACAGCCAAAACTGCGTCAGACTGCAGCCAGATGCGGTTTTTGGGAGGAAACTGGAGCAATTATTCTTACTTTTGAACCCGTTTTTTAGGAAAAAGTGTATGAAGACGATGAAAAAGATTTACTCGACTCCGCAGATGGATGTCCTGACGCTGGCGACGGATCAGCCGCTCTTGAGTGCTTCTTCCACGAAGTCGTGGTTGACTTGGTGGCTTGTTTATGATGACCCGTTCGATGGGGTTGGTGATGGCTTGGAAGATGGTGGCTCATTCTAATGGAAGGAGGAAATCGGCAATGAAAAACAGTACATTGAAATCTCTCGTGGTCCTCATGGTAGGCGAGCTTATGCTCGTCGCTTCCTGCAGTGTCCCC
>JAEEGJ010032390.1_pt1 | contig 10039 bp, 7 predicted proteins | sample 8958761 | NCBI WGS metagenome assembly JAEEGJ01 (sample SAMN16246546, study PRJNA631951) | gut metagenome | biome: gut microbiome; feature: rumen; material: RS-attached | host: Bos | place: Iran: Karaj | collected 2018-10 | reverse complement strand
TCAGCGGAAAGGACGTCTTCGGGATGTCGATGGAAGACTTCGACCTCGACCTGATGAAGTTCAGCTTCGCGAACAACACCCAGACCCTGCACTGGAGCCACGAATTCTCGCCCAAGGTGTTCTTCAACACATCCCTGTATAATTCTCGTTATAAGGCTGGCCTGGACTGCGACATGACCAGCACGAGCTTCGACTATCAGACGGGAATCGGGGAAACGGGCCTGAAGGCCGGCATCACCTGGTACATCAACCCCAACAATACGGTCAAGGCCGGCGTCCAGGCCGCCTATTTCCGGATGGATCCGGGCGACGTCACCCCCTCGGACGAAGAATCCATCGTCCAGGCGCTGCATATGCCGCAAAGCTACGGCATGATGCCGTCGGTGTACGCCCAGAACGAACAGAAGATCGGCAAACTGACCCTTCGTTATGGGTTCCGGCTGTCCTCATTCTCGACGCTTGGCGAAGCCGACCAGCGTTACTACGATCCCAAGACACACGAGCCGACCAAGACCGTGCACTTTGACAAAGGAAAGCCGATCAAAACCGACATCGGGTTCGAGCCGCGCATATCGGCCTCGCTCTCCGTCAGTCCCGATTTCTCGCTGAAGGCGGCGTACTCCCGTTCCTTCCAGTATATCCAGCAGGTGCCCATCAGCATTTCCGGCAACCCGGTCGACGCCTGGTTCATGGCTTCGCCGAACATCGAGCCGCAGTGTTCCGACCAGTTCTCGGCCGGCCTCAATGCACTCTTCGTCAACCAGGCGCTGGAGCTGTCCGCGGAAGTGTTCTACAAGAACAACAAGAACACGATGGACTTCAAGGAGAATCCTGGTTTCGTGTTCGACGACGCCGAGCGGGAGAAATTGCTGCGTTTCGGCACCTCGTATTCTTTCGGCACGGAACTGATGCTCCGCTACGATTTCGATCGGTTTGGCGGCTGGGTGTCCTATACCTGGTCGCGGGCCATCTATGACATTCCCGAACTGAACGGCGGAAGGCCGTACCGGTCGCCCCTGAACCACGAGCATTCCATCAATTTCGTCCTGTCGTACGATTTCAACCGGCGGGTTTCCGCCTCGGCCGACTGGGTGTTCTACAGCGGCGCTCCCACGACCTTCCCGAACGGCCGTTTCGTGTACGGAGGTTCCTACGCGAACATCTATTCGTACCGGAACGAAGATTCCCTGCCCGACTATCATCGGATGGACCTTTCCCTGACGCTGAAAAGCAAGCGCCGGGCGGAGGGAAAGCCCTGGGGCAGCGAGTGGAGTTTCTCCTTCTACAACGCCTATTCGCGCCACAACGCCTGGTCGCTGGCCTTCCTCTACAGCAAAAGGGAGGAGCGGCCCCTGGCGATGAAAGTCTATTTGTTCACCATCATTCCGTCAGTATCCTACAATGTCTATTTCTAACAACAGATTCTGGGTGGCGCTGGTGTGCTTCGCCCTCGTTTTGCTCTCGGGCTGCAGCGAGGAAGTGGATGTCCACACGCGAAGCATGGACCGGGCCTATCTGGTGGTTGAGGCGATGCTGACCGACCGGGCCGACCGGCCGCAGACCGTGCTGCTGACGGAATCCATCGACTTTTTCGAGGATGAGAAGCCGCCCGTGGTCACGGGCGCCGAAGTGTCGGTCAGCGACGGGGTGGGCACATACCGCTATACGGAATCTCCTTCGGGAAGCGGCCGCTATGTCGGGCCGGAGGGTTTCCACGGCGCGCCGGGAAACACCTACACGCTTTCGATCGATGCCGTGGTCGGCGGAAAACGCAACCACTATGAAGCCGTTTCCACAATGGAGAAGCCGGGTTTCGAAGTCCAGGCGGTGGACTATATGTATCTGGGTGCGACGAATCCCCAGGCCGACAGCCTGTGGTCTGTCGCGGTATGGGGCCAGGACAGCCCGGAGACGAACTACTATTATGTCAGCGCCCAGCTGAACGAAGCCGTCTTCCCGCTCGGCCTCTCGCTGGTGATGGATGACAAGTATTTCAACGGGCAGAAAGTCGTCTGTTTCCCGATTACCACGCTCTATCAGACGGAAGGCACCCGCCGGCAATATGGCGACTGCGGCAAATATCTGGAAACCGGAGACGTCTTTACGCTGAACGTTTATTCGGTTCCCCAAGAGTATTTTACCTTCTATATGGGCTTTGTCTCCAGCAGCGTCGGCGCGGCCATTCCGATGCTGCAGTCCCAGCCGGCCAACTGTCCCACCAACGTGACCGGCGGCGACGCCGTCGGCTACTTCGTGGCCTGCTCGTCCTCCTCCGCCAGCGTCGTCATCGACAATCCCTTCCGGCCGTTCTACAAGAAAGCCTTCGGCGGGCTCCCGTTTTAACACAAAAACAGGCTCATACAATCGTATAAGCCTGTTTTTGCGGTGAGGGGGGGATTCGAACCCCCGGTACGGTAATCCCGTACGTCAGTTTAGCAAACTGGTGGTTTAAGCCACTCACCCACCTCACCGTGTTGTCGGGGCTCTGCCCCGTGCCCCGCGCCTCCCGGCCTTAGTACTTTTGCTATGCGAGCATTCTGCGTATTCGAGCTTTTGCTGCAAAAGTACCGGCCTCCGGCGGTCAGCTGATGCTGACTTGGCTAGGGAGTGCAAAGATAGAGGGTTTTCGGTAATAAGCCAAATTTTTTTCATATCTTTGTTGTCTATCGGGATGTGGCGCAGTTGGTAGCGCACTTGGTTTGGGACCAAGGGGTCCCCCGTTCGAGTCGGGGTATCCCGACGAAGCGACAAAGCGAAAAACTGACAACAAGATATCCAGCCATGAAAAAGATCCTTGCTTCCGTGGTATTGCTGCTGGGCCTGACGGCCGTGTTGGCGGCGCAAGACTACAACTGCTTCTCCATCATCGCCGGGCGGAACGCCACAGTCGACGGCTCCGTGCTGATGGCTCATAACGAGGACGACAGCGGCGAGCAGATGCTCAACATCTATGTCGTGCCCGCCACCGACAAGAACCTCCGCTACATCTGGTGCGAATTCCCCGGTATGGAGGTGTCCGACGTCTTCATGAACCAGTTCGGCGTGTCGGTCGCCTCGAACGGCTGCCCGTCCCGCGAAGACAAGGCTGACCTCAAGGACAAGGGCGTGCTCTATGAAATCCGCACGTCCGTCGCCAAATACGCCCGTACGGCCCGCGAGGCCGTGGCCATCATCGGATCGATGGTCGAGACCTTCGGCTATTCCGGCAGCGGCCGCTCCTACATCGTGGCCGACCCGTCGGAAGGCTGGGTGATCTCCGTGGTCAAGGGCCGTCACTGGGTGGCCCAGCGCGTGCCCGACGACAAAGTGATGACCATCCCGAATTATTATGTGATCGGCGCGGTCGACCTCGATGACGAAGAGAACTTCGCCGGCAGCGACGACCTCGTGGAATACGCCATCTCCCGCGGCTGGTACGATCCGGCCAAAGACGGCGACTTCTCCTTCGCCCGTGCCTATTCGTCGGAAAAATCCATCGCTTCGACCAACAACCAGCGCCGTCACCACCAGGCCTGGATGTACTTCTTCGGCATGGACCGGCCGGGTGAGTTCGCCTCCGTCCCGATGAAGAAAGTCTCGCTCCGCGACATGATGAACGTCCTGGCCATCCACGACCCCGCCACGCCCGACGGCCACCTGGTCAACAGCATCTGCAACGACCACACCATCCTTTCCTCGATCTTCCAGCTCCGTCCCACGCTCGACTTCGAGACGGGCTGCGTGATGTGGAACGCGATGGGCCATCCCTGCTCGGAAGTGTATGTTCCTTGGTATGCCGGCATCACGAAGGCGCCGGCCGGCCTGGGCCGCTACAAGACGGCGCAGGAAGCCGAGAAGAAGCATATGTCCGCCGGCAAGGATCTGCGCAAGAACCATCCCGATCACTTCTACTGGCAATACGTCGACGGCTGGACCGTGAATCCGGACCCGCAGGCCATGCACGACCGTCAGCGTGAAATCTTCCGCGAGCGCAACAAATTTGAAAAGAGCGCCACGAAAGACTACAACGCGTTTATCGAGAAATTCTATTAGCGGAGGCTGCGCGCTAGCGCAACCGTTTGATATACGTGCTCAGGGTGATCACTTGGTCACCCTTTGCTGCGTAATAGCCCTGCTTGGGATTGCGTTCCAGGCTCTCGATGATCGTGGTCAGCGGGGTGGAGGAAAGGACTTCGTTGTAGCGGCGGAGTTCGTCGAGCGAATAGGTGTTGACGGCGTCCCAGAGCCCCTGCAGGGCGGGGATCTGCTCCATTTCGTTGCGGTTCCAGCGGTTGTGGGAGGCCAGGTATTCCACGCCCAGCGTCGCTTCCTTTTTCGAGGGACCCGTTTCGACGGGCTCCTGCGGCGGCTCGGGCTCGACGGCGACCGTGTCGGCCGGAAGCGTGTCGACCGGATGGAGGTTGGCGGCCGTTTCGGCTTCGTGCCGGCGTTCGCGCCAGCTTCCGGTGCGCAGTCCCAGGGCGAAGCCCAACAGGATGGCGCAGACGATGACCGCGATGGCGGCGGTCAGCTGCAGGGCCTCCTTGCGGCGGGCGCGCGGGTCTTGGGAAGGATGCGGGTTTTGTGTCATTGCGCGCAAAAGTAATCAAATCTTAGCATTTTTGCTATCTTTGCAAGTTATTATTAAAAAGTGAAACATGGCTTTGAAATGCGGAATCGTAGGCTTGCCGAACGTCGGTAAATCGACCTTGTTCAACTGCATCAGTTCTTCGCGGGCCCAGGCGGCGAATTTTCCGTTCTGCACCATCGAACCCAACGTGGGTTCAACGACCGTGCCGGACGACCGTCTCGGCGTCCTGACGGATATCTGCCACCCCAAGCGGACCATCCCGGCTACGGTCGAGATCGTGGACATCGCGGGTCTGGTGAAGGGCGCGAGCCGCGGCGAAGGCCTGGGCAACCAGTTCCTGGCCAACATCCGCGAAACCGATGCCATCCTCCACGTGCTGCGTTGCTTCGACGATCCGAACGTGACCCACGTCGACGGCAGCGTCGATCCGGTCCGCGACAAGGAGATCATCGACGTCGAGCTGCAGATCAAGGACCTGGAGACGGTCGAGAACCGGCTCTCCAAGCTCCAGAAGCAGGCCCAGACGGGCGGCGACAAGCAGGCCAAGAAGGCCGTGGACGTGCTGCTTCGCTACAAGGAAGTGCTCGAGCAGGGCCGCAATGCCCGCGAAGTGGAGCTCGACAATGCCGAGGAGCGCAAGATCGCGCGCGAGTTCTGCCTGCTCACCAACAAGCCCGTGCTCTATGTCTGCAACGTGGACGAGGCTTCCGCCGCGAGCGGAAACGCCTACGTCGATGCCGTGCGCGCGGCCGTGGCGGGCGAGGATGCGCAGCTGCTGGTGATTTCGGCCAAGATCGAATCGGAGATCGCCGAACTCGACGATCCCGAGGAGCGGTCCATGTTCCTCGCCGAGATCGGCCTCGAGGATTCGGGCGTGGTGCGGCTCATCCAGTCGGCCTATGCGCTGCTGGGCCTCCGAACCTTCTTTACCGCCGGTGCTGACGAGTGCCGTGCTTGGACCATCCACCAGGGCGACAAAGCCCCGCAGGCGGCCGGCGTGATCCATACCGATTTCGAGAAAGGCTTCATTCGGGCCGAAGTCATCAAGTACGATGATTTCGTGGAACTCCGCAGCGAAGCGGCCTGCCGGGCGGCGGGCAAACTTGCCAGCGAAGGCAAGGAGTACGTGGTGCAGGATGGTGACATCATGCACTTCCTGTTCAATGTATAATATTGCAAGATTCGACCATATGAAAAAACTTCTGTTAGTCGCGACGATGGCGGCGGTCCTGGCGGGCTGCCTTACTGGATGCAACCAGCATCCCGTCGCAGAACCGGGCTGGTATACCAATGCCACCTATTTCGACGAGAAAAACGGCCTCTACGAAGAAATGCCGATTTACCCGAACAACATCGTGCTTGTGGGCGACGACTATATCGATCGCGGCCTCTGGAACGAGTTCTACGGGGATACGACGCTCAAGAACCGCGGCATCACCTACGATGCCACCGAACACGTGCTTTACCGCATCGGCAAGATTGCCGCACAGCATCCCGCCAAGATTTTCGTGAGCGCCGGCTATAACGACCTGCTGCACGGCACTTCCGTCGATACGGTGACGGCCAACATCCGCGCCATCTTCGACCGGATCGCCAAGGCCTCGCCCAAGACGAAATGCTACTACTTGAACATCGTGCTCACGCCCGACCTCAACGCTGAACAGGCCGCGGCCGGCCAGGCCGTGAATCAGGCGGCGCTGGAGCTTTCCCGCAACGGCAAATTCGAGGTGATCGACATCGACGCCGCCCTGCGCGAAGGCATCGCCTCCGGAGCCTACTCCTGGGACGAAGGCAAATATTTGAACGGCGCCGGCTACGAAGCCCTGGCCCAGGCCATCGAACGGCAGATCGGCAAGCCGCACCAGAACCACGCGGCCGACAAGGAGGACGCCCTGGAAGTGTCCGACTACTACAAGCACCGCGTGTCGGTGTTCCGCTCCCTGCCCGAAACTGAAAACCAGATCATCATGCTGGGCAACAGCCTGATCAACAACGGCCCCTGGGCCGAGCTCTTCCCGCTGGGCCTCGTGGTCAACCGCGGCATCAGCGGCGACGTGGCGATGGGTGTCGACCAGCGCCTCGAGGAGATCGTGGCCGACAAGCCGTCCAAGATCTTCCTGATCACCGGCACGAACGACCTGATCAATGAACCCGAACTGCCCGCCATCAAGCTGTGGGACCGCTATGAGAAACTCATCAAGGACATCCGCGAACAGCTGCCCGAAACGGAACTCTACGTGCAGAGCATGCTTCCGCTCAATCCGAAGACGAAGTTCTACGCCGGCTTCAACGACCGCGCCGCCGAACTCAACAAACTGCTCGACGCCGGCGCCGGCCGCTATGGTTACTACTTCATCGACATTGCCTCCAAGATGACCGACGAAAACGGCGACCTGCAGGAAGAATGCACGACCGACGGCATCCATCTTTCCGCCATCGGCTACTTCAAGTGGGCGGCCGAGCTGGCCCGGGGCAACCGGATGATGCATTCCCTGAAAAACAATCTCCCTAACTTGTAATCAATATGTACAGGACACATACTTGTGGTGAACTTCGTCTCAGCCACGTGGGTCAGACCGTGACCCTGGCGGGATGGGTACAGAAAAGCCGCCGGATGGGCGGTATGAGTTTCGTGGACATCCGCGACCGCTACGGCATCACGCAGCTTCGCGTCGATGACAGCACCGAACCCGCAGTCAGCGAGGCCGTGGCCCGGCTGGGCCGCGAATTCGTGATCCAGGCCACGGGTGTGGTCGAGGAGCGGCAGAGCAAGAACGCCAAGATCCCGACCGGCGACATCGAGATCCGCCTGACGGACCTCAAGGTGCTCAATGCGTCGCAGACGCCGCCCTTCACCATCGAGGACGAGTCGGACGGCGGCGAGGACATCCGTGCCAAATACCGCTATCTCGACCTGCGTCGCGGCCCGCTGAAGCGCGCCCTGATGCTCCGCCACCGGATGGCGCACGAAGTGCGCAATTATCTCGACGGCAAAGGCTTCCTGGAGATCGAAACCCCGTTCCTCATCAAATCGACGCCGGAAGGCGCCCGCGACTTCGTGGTTCCTTCCCGCATGAACCCCGGCGAGTTCTACGCGCTGCCCCAGAGCCCCCAGACCTTCAAGCAGCTGCTGATGGTGGCGGGCTATGACCGCTATTTCCAGATCGTGCGCTGCTTCCGCGACGAAGACCTGCGCGCCGACCGCCAGCCCGAGTTCACGCAGATCGACTGCGAGATGAGCTTCGTGGAGCAGGAAGACGTGCTCGACCTCTTCGAGGGCATGATGCGCCACCTCTTCAAGGAAGTCATCGGGGTGGAGATTGCGCCGAAGATCCCGCGCATGAGCTGGTACGATGCCATGGACAACTACGGCAGCGACAAGCCTGACATCCGCTTCGGGATGAAGATCCACGAGATCACCCCGCTGGTGCAGGGCAAGGGTTTCAGCGTGTTCGACAGCGTCGAATACGTGGGCGCCATCGCCGTGCCCGGTGCCGCCGGCTATACCCGCAAGCAGACCGACGAACTCACCGAATGGGTGAAACGGCCGCAGGTGGGCGCCAAGGGCCTGGTGACGATCCGCGTGAACGAAGACGGTTCCATCAAGTCGTCGGTCGACAAGTTCTATACGCCGGAGCAGCTCGCGGAGATCGCCGCGGCCGTCGAGGCGAAGAAGGGCGACCTGGTGCTGGTGCTTTGCGGCGCCAAGCGCAAGGCCCAGACTATGCTGGGCGTGCTCCGCATCGAGATGGGCAACCGCCTCGGCCTGCGCAACCCGCGCGAGTACGCGCCGCTGTGGGTGGTCGATTTCCCGCTGCTCGAGTGGGACGACGAGACGCAGCGTTTCTACGCCATGCACCATCCGTTCACGGCCCCCAAGCCCGAGCATATGGAGTGGTTCTACAGCAACAAGAAAGAAGACCTGGAGCGCGTCTGCGCCAATGCCTACGACTTCGTGCTCAACGGCGTGGAGCTGGGCGGCGGCTCGATCCGTATCCACGATGCCGAGGTGCAGCAGCGGATGTTCGAGGTGCTGGGCATCTCGAAGGAAGACGCCGATTACAAGTTCGGTTTCATCATCAATGCCTTCAAGTTCGGCGCCCCGCCGCACGGTGGCCTGGCCTTCGGCTTCGACCGCGTGTGCGCCCTCTTCGGCGGCCAGGAGACCATCCGCGACTACATCGCCTTCCCGAAGAACAACATGGGCCGCGACGTGATGCTCGACGCGCCTTCGCGCATCGACGACGTCCAGATGGATGAATTGTTCCTCAAGAGCACGGCACCTGAGAAGTAGGCTTGTTTTATCGTGGCACGTATGTGCCTGATAATCAGCGGTATCATAAAAATCGATTGCGTAGAAATGCGCAATCGATTTTTAGTTAAAGACTGATAGTCAGGGAATTAGATGCCACGGGTGATGGCAGCGGCAGCGGCTTTCATGGCGTCGTAGAGAGGGCCGTCGGCAAGGGCGGCCGGTGTTCCTTCGTCTCCGCCCTCGCGGACGCTTTGGACGAGCGGAATCTGCCCCAGGAGGTCAAGACCGTATTTGTCGGCCATCAGTTGACCGCCGTCCCGGCCGAAGATGTAGTAGCGGTTCTCGGGCAATTCAGCGGGCGTAAACCATGACATGTTCTCGATGATGCCCAGGATGGGTTTGCTTACCTGCGGGTTGCGGAACATGTTGACGCTCTTCTCCACGTCTGCCAGAGCGACGGCTTGCGGGGTGGTGACGATGATGGCGCCGGTCAACGGAATGTCGTGGACCAGGGAGATGTGGATGTCGCCGGTTCCCGGGGGCAGGTCGATGAGCAGATAGTCGAGTTCACCCCATTTGACCTGCAGGAGCATCTGCTTGAGTGCGTTGCAAGCCATGGGACCGCGCCAGATAAGGGCTTGTTCCGGCCGGGCGAAGTAGCCGATGCTCATCCATTTCACGCCGTATTTCTCGATGGGGACCATGATCTCCTTGCAGTCGTCGGTGAGGGGAGCCTCTTCGGGAAGGGGCTCTCCCATGGCGTCATAAACTTCCACTTCGGGGATTTCGAATTCGGTGCCGGTCATCTTGGGGATGGAAGGGCCGTACACGTCGGCATCGGCCAGGCCGACACGGTAGCCCATGCGGGCCAGGGTAACTGCCAGGTTGACGGCCACAGTGGATTTGCCCACGCCGCCTTTGCCGGAGGCCACGGCGATGATGTGGTTCACGTCGGCCAGCTGTTCCATGCCGAGTTCGAGCGGTCGCTTCTTCGGCTGGGGTTTCGGGGGATTCGGGTTATAGGGTCCTTTGATGTCGTAGGGATTCATAAAAATGCGTAATTTTGTAAGATACTCATTGTGGGATGACAAAGATACACAATATTCTGATTGTTCCCGACAAATTCAAGGGCTCTCTTTCGGCCGCCGAGGTGGCGGACGCGCTGGAGGCGGCGGTGCGACGGAATTTGGTCGGCGGACCGCAGGCCCGTGTCG
>JAEEGJ010032388.1_pt1 | contig 10039 bp, 4 predicted proteins | sample 8958761 | NCBI WGS metagenome assembly JAEEGJ01 (sample SAMN16246546, study PRJNA631951) | gut metagenome | biome: gut microbiome; feature: rumen; material: RS-attached | host: Bos | place: Iran: Karaj | collected 2018-10 | reverse complement strand
TTCTACAGCGAACTCAGAGTATCGGCAGACAGAATAGATGATGAACTGGAGGCGTCTGAAATAGCTTTTGAAAGTGCCAGTACAGCCATGCGCCTTTATCGTGAGGAATATGGTATGCGTCTCAGAAATATTCCGAATGTTTCATCTGATGATGTAACCGATGGTATTCTGCACCATGAATGGATAGAAAAACAGCGCAGAGAGCGCCTGAAACTGGCTGATGAAATCAGGAGCTGTGAAGATGTGGTCAGGAAATACAGAGAAGAAGCAGAACTGTATGAGCAGTGTCAGAGCAGACTTGAGGAAAGCGTTGATCTTCATGAACTGCTCTGTGGAGATCCCGAGGATCCGAATGAGGAATATGAGAACGGATTTTCCAGGTTGTCTAAAAATGTTACCGTGAAAATGCTGGCAGATGCTGCAGACAAATATCTCTGCAGGATTTCAGAGCAGTACCGCTTTAAAACTGTAAAGGAAAGTACATCGGTGCGCTCTCTTAATCTTGAGGTGGTGGATGAGTATCATAGTGGCAGTATGGTTAATCTGCAGAATGCCGGATCATCACTTCTGTTTCAGATTGCACTGTCCGCCGGATTAGGTATTCTTGAAGTGGCAGGACTGAGACCGATGCTTGAATGTGTTGTAATAAGTGACGGTTTGAAAGGTTCAGATCAGGAAACTGCGGATCTGATATCCGGTGCACTGAAGACTGTTGCCGATCCCGAAGATCAGTTGAGTCTGATGTTTGTTTCAAGTGACGGGGCTGTTGCAGAAAAGATGGAGAATCCCGTTTAATGTACTGTCCGAATGTCTGATGACTATGCCGATGCAGTCATATTGTACTTGGCTCTGTTCAGGAAAAGTGTTGATTTTGCTAATTGTGATGTATATCACGTTTTAGTACAATTACTTATAATATAAATATACGTGTATCTTTTATTAACATAAATCAAAGGTTTTAACAGTGACCGAATACATAACAAGATGTTTTAATCTGCAGATTAAACAAACTGATATTGAATATCGCACGTTTGATAATCTGATGTATCTGTCCAAAAATCTTTATAATGTTTGTTTATATGTTGAGCGACAGCTGTTTTTCAAAAAGCGAGATTGTGAAGATCCTGTTGAAAAAGAAAAACTCAGGGCTTTTATGCCTTATGAGGAACTCTGTAAATCTTTACAGAACTCAAACCAGGTCGATTACAGAGCTCTGCCAGCCAAACTTTCTCAACACATATGCAAGCAGGTAACTAATGACTATAAATCATTTTTCGTCAAATGGAAAAATGGTGATCATACCTGCAGAATACCTCATTACAAACATAAGACAAAGGGCAGAAACAGAATTGCATATGATTATCAGATGTTCTCAAGGCGGGAACTTCGGGAAGGTTATATAAAACTGACAGGAACAGATATCAGGATAAAAATCCCTGACGAAATCTCACAGCATAAGATACAGGAGGTTCATGTTACCCCGACGAGATGTGGAGTTTTGACTTTAAGTTTCATCTACAGAATGCCTGCTCCTCAGTTAAAGGAAGACAACGGCAATTACATGGGGATTGATTTAGGTATAAGAAATCTGGCAGCTGTTGTATACAGTGACGGTTCAGCACCGACTCTTTATGACGGAAACAAAATCAAGTCTTACAATCAGTACTACAATAAGAAAATATCATCCCTGCAATCAGAAACAGCAAAAAAAGTCAGAAAGAATATTCCGTATTCCAGACAGATGAAGCGGATACTTAAAAAGAGAAACAACTGTATCAGTGATACTTTACACAAGGTGTCAGGAGACATAGTTGAAACGGCGGTTAATAAAAACGTTAATACCATTGTAATGGGCTATAACAGTAAGTGGAAACAGAAACCAGAGCTGGGAGGTAAAAACAATCAGAATTTCTGTCTGATTCCTCACTACAGGCTTATTGCAATGATAAAGTACAAAGCAGAGGAGAAAGGTATTAACGTAATCTGTCATGAAGAGTCATATACTTCAAAATGCTCATTCCCTGATGATGAAAGCATTGAGAAACATGAGAGTTATAAAGGAAAAAGAGCACCACGGGGAATATTCACAACATCATGGGGTTTCAGGTTAAACTCAGATGTTAATGGTGCGTTGAATATACTTAAAAAAGCAAAACCGATGTTTAATGCAAACTGCATTAAACCAGGAATAGTTGGGTTGGCTAATCCATTAAGAAAGTGCATGCAAAGTGGCGTTTTGACTTTCAAGTCAAAGCCTGCGGGTTATGATTACTCCTTAGCAGTTTAAGATAAGATCAACACTTTTCTTGAACCCGAACTTGCACCCTATAATGTATAGTATTTACGTAACACATTGATTTTTCTGGTCGTATCAAAACTTCTTCTTTTTCTGAATCACCCATATTTTCTTTTAAATCTTGTCATAATTCATTGATTTTATTTGATTTTCTGACCGTTTTGTTGTATACTCTACATATCTACTTAATATAGAGTATAGGTAATTCAATGATTTATCCAGGTATTCGTGTACCGCTTCCTGACATGGGCGGATATATCTTCAAAAGAGGAAATGTAAACTATCTTTATGTTTACGTCGGTGAACGACAGTCTACCGAAACTGAAGGAAAAACAACCCATCCCAAGTCTAAATGCATCGGACGGGTTGAGATTAATTCCGAGAATAAGCAGGAACTTATGCCCAATACCTATTACTACGAGCTTATGGGTTTGAGTCAGCCGGATGTTGCTGTTATGGAAGGTGCGGGCAGGAAGCCATGGAAGGAAAAACCAAAACCTGCAGAGAAACGCGAAATCAGTGCAGAAATAGCAGTAGGTTACGGTCTTGCTGTAATGCTGCTTTCTGCAGAGCTGCAGCTTACACAGATTCTGAAAGATACATTTGGTGAAACACTGGGAAAAAGGATCCTGAGTTTGGCTGCCTTTATGTGCGAGCGGGCTCATTCATCTCTGGATGGCCTGGATCAATTTATAGGAAATCATCTTGCAGGAACAAATCTTGATATGACATTTGACAGAAGAGCTGCAGGACAGGTTCTGGTAGATATAACTCCGGAGCAATGCGGAAATTTCTATACCCAGTGGAACAAAGCACACCCTGCCGGAAGGGAGATTTTTTATGATGTCACTTCATTTTCTACTTATTCCGGTCAAATTATCAGTGCTCATTACGGGTACAACCGTGATCACGACGATCTGCCACAAATCAACCAGGGCCTGTTCTGCGATCGCGATACCGGTCTTCCGCTTTTTATGTGTTCGTATGATGGTTCTCTCAACGACAAGGCGAACTTCAATTATGCACTGAAGCGAGCCAGAGAGCACGGCATCGGAGTTGGGAAGGGAAAGAAACGTGTAAGCATTGTTACTGACGGCGGGTTCAGCAGAGAAAATGTAGACTGGAGTCATTTCCTTGGATATGACATTATCATAGGTGTATCGTGTGACTGTCTTAAGGCTGTGAAGGAAGCCTATACTGAATGGACGCTGGCGTTAAAGGAATCGGACAGAGCAGGTTCATGGATGTTGGGTGACAACTGTTATATCGCAACCACGATACCGTTCAAACTGGGCAATGTTGACGGTGAACTTATGATGTATCGTGATCTGACTCTCGAGGTAGATAAAAGGAAACAGCTGTCAAGGATCAGGGAAAAGAAAAAATCAGAACTGGAGAACATAGAAAAGGCACCAAAGGAGAACTTCAGTCAGTGGGCAAAAAGTTTCAGCCCTTACTACAAGATCAGTCGCTGCGCCGGCAGAAAAGGTTTTTCTTATGAAGAGGACAGTGAGGCTTTCGCACAGGCATGCGCTTTGTGTGGCAAGGTTACTCTCTTTGTCAAAAGAAACTATCATAAACTGAACGAGCAGGAAATATTAAGAGTTTACCGCTCCAAGGAAAGTGTTGAGGACTGTTTCGACACAACTAAAAACGGACTCAGCGATAAACGTCTTCATGTTCATGGTGACAGGCAGATAAACGGTAAACTGTTTGTGATGTTTGTATCACTGATATTGAGACGAACTTTCCATAGGAGGATAGCCGATTACCTGAAAGAAAAAGGAATGACTGACGAGACGGCGATAAGAGAACTCGAGCAGATAAAATTTTACAAGGGAAAGGACGGCTGGAGTCTAAAAGATGCCATTTCCAAAACGCAAAGAGAAATTCTTACAGAACTCAATCTTAAATTAAGAGAAGATGCGGAAGTTCACGAATCTTTATTTAGACAGAGAGTCAGAAAGGGAAGAAAAAGTAAACTAACTGAAGCTAAAGTGGGAACTCCCGTAGAGGAAGTTCTTGAAGGAACATTGTAGGGAATTTCGTACTATACATTATAGGGTGCAAATTCGGTTGTAAAAAATTTGAACTTGTTAAAGAATTATATGGAGATTGAACCTGATGATCCTTTTAATGGCAGTTTGGCACGTGAACAGCATGTTTACATGAGAGTCATGCTACATCTTGAATGTTGGATGCGGAATATTTGTCATGTATACCAGGTATGGTTTCGTTTGAGAACACAGGAATATGCAGATACTGGTATGAAACGGTATAAACGTTAAATTCCAAAATTTGGGTACTAACTCCACGTTTTTTTGAAGATTTTAGGTTCACTCGCTCTTTGGTTTAGGACCAGGTTTAGCTCTTGGTTCTCCGTTCAGTTTGTAATCACCCCTCTTGGTTCCAGCAGGAACTCCTGGTTTTTGCCTTGGTGATCCATCTTTATTAAACTCACCTCTCTTTGTCCCTGGCTTCACTCCTCTCTTTCTCGGAGATTCGTTTAATTGCGATGACTCCTGCTTTACTGATTCTACTCTTTCCAGAGAGTCCTTGATTGAAGAAAGATCTAATTCTGGATCATCTCTGCGGTTCTGATTATTATCAGTAGCAAAGGTAATTTCTGAGATATTTGCTTCTGATACTTCAGCAGGATCTTTTTTCTGACTGTTTGTAAGGGTAGTCTGCACAGGGCTGGAGTTGTCATTTTTCTGTTCAGTTTCCTTTTCCGGATGCTCTTTTATCACGCCTGGTTTAGGTCCAGGTTTGCGTCGTCTTGGAGCTGGCGCATTTCCGTTAAGCTTTGCGTTTTCTTCCTTAACACAGGAATCGAATAATGAGACATCACTGCCAAAGAACTTAAGCAGATTTATCTGTCTTTCATTTTCAACATGAGAGTAGGTGTAAGTGTCATTGATTTTTACCGCAGTCAAAAGGTTCATCTCTCTGATAATATCAGACGTATTCTTTGAGATGCTGCGTGCATAACTCTGAAGCTGATATCTGATTATTGATGCAATAAAGCCAACAGCAAATTTGGCGTAGAGGCTCGGCGTAAAATGAATTCTGATTTGCCCGTAGCCTAATTCTGTTTTGACAATCCGGTACTGAACTTCAGATGAAGTGCGGGATGTATACAGACTGTCAATTTTGGCCGGAGACATCTGTTCAGAAGAGAGAATTTGGTAGAGACCTTTTTCATTGAGACTCTCCTGCAGATTGGCAGTGTTGATTTCAGCCTTCATACATCCAGTGGCTTCATCTTTCACTATGAGGATATAGTTGCTTACGTTCTCGGAGATTGCAGGAAGTTTTGGAGGTTTTACGTCTTTTTTCTGTTTCTTGTCTGAACCGATATTTGCAGAAGAATTTGAGCTCTTTCCTGCATATGCGTCAGCATCTTTTGCATTGCCCGTATTTTGCTGATTTTTTACATCACCGGTCTGTGTTGACGAATATTCTGAAGACTCGGATTTTTTGTCCGGAGAATCTTTCTCAACTTTCTCAGACTCTTTATTTTCGATTGCTGTTAAACCTTCATAAATCACCATCTCATCATTGTATTTCCTGAGCAATTTATCAAGCCGCCTCATTTCTCGGTTGATATGACCTATCAGAGTTGCGATTCTGTCACTTGCGTTCTGAAAATCAAAAAACAGTGTCAGGTAGTCAGTGTGTTTGTATTCCTGAAAAACCTGACAGGCTTTCTGAATGCCGAAAAGATTAGTGCCGGGAACAAGATATTCTGCATTCATCTTAATTTTCTGACCGTATTCCTGCACAATGTCTTCTGCTCCCTTCGGGGTTCCTTTAACCATGATGATGTAAGGGATGCTCTGTGCTGAAAGATATTTCAGAGTCCTGGAATTACAATATCCACGATCGAGAATAACACCGCAAAGTCTGATATTGCACTCTGTGAGAAAGGCTATAATCTCCATCATTGCCTTGGCATCAACAAGACCGCCCCGGTAAACATTGAATGTAACAGGCATACCGGAACTTGTTACGGCATAAGAAAAACTGACTATATTACTGTTACGGTGAGATTTTGCATACCCCTTTTCTGCCAGCTCAACACCTTTGCTTTCACAGTCATCATTGGAGCCGTCAATGCAGAGCCATACTTCTTCTACGCCTAACCGTCTGCAGTGCTGCGCCCACATCTTTTTGAAATTAAGAATCGAATTTTCCGGTATCGATGATTTGAATAAACTGGAATAGAAACTGTCACTTCGTACACCTGAACTGAAGAGCATCTGGTCGCTGATAACCTGCTGCATTTCTGCAAAGGACGCTGATTTGAAAAGTATGGAGTACAGGACAAAATCCAATATCCTGTTGCCTGTATCCATACCAAATGCTTCATGGATATATTTGAAGAGATTTATCTTTTTGTCTATTGCTCTGAAAGCACAGAAAAGGCCAACCTTTTTAACCATAGGTTTAACCTTTTTACCGGTCTGCCTTTCCCAATCCCTGCTGAAAATTATTTTGTATTTGTCGGTCGGATACATTTTTGACTGATCGTCCGGACACACATATCCGATAACTGTTCGTTGGGGTACAGCAAATCCTTTCTGTCGATCAAAGGGTGCATCAAGAACATAGAGAACCTTATTATGATCACCTCTGTTGATAGTAATAGGGTAACGATTTCTGTCGGGAATAGGAACCTGGTGCAGACGATCAATGGCCATTTATTTAATTTCCGAATTATTTAATAATCACAAATAAAATACACTCAAACATAGTACTATAAGTACTAATAATAAGTATACATTATTTATTAAATAATTGCAAATAGATATTCTGAAACAAGTCAAAAATAATCATGATTATTTTTTAGACGATCATAGAACTCGTGCTATGATAAAGGATAGTTGAAGAACAGTAATTTTTTAGAAAATAAAAACGAATGAAATATGATTAGATATGTCTTCTTATGTAAGAATTAGAGAGGTAATTTAGTACCTAAATTTGGGAATTTAACGTTTAAGAGTTAAAACCATAACAAACAGTCAATAACGGCATTTTTATCCCGTCAGGTCTTGCCGTTATTGATTAAACTAAAAAACAAAAACTAAAATTGTCTGTGGTAAATGCAGCAATTTTAGTTTAACTATAAAAATGATTGAGACGCTACCCTAGATTATTTTATGAATGCTATCACGTTTAATTAAATCGGTACATACTTAACAGAGCACTGCGCTCTGCCTTATCAATCGCTTTTCTCGTTATCCAACTCTTGCGTTCTGAATGTTTCGTCTCCGGGCATATCAGTACACAGGTGCTGATATGCTGTAAAAACATATCAGACTCACCCGCAGTACACACAGTCAGAACCGACAAAGACCATGGCGTAGGCCTTGACCTGTCTGTCCCGGAAATCCTGGGCCGATTTGTATCTCTGAACCTGATCTGTTGCTTCCTTTACAGTACTTTGAATCTTTGATTCTGAGGCATCAGATTTGGTGATGTATTTAAGTTCGATAAGGTAAATGCACTGGTTACTTTTTCCTTTGTTTACGGTTATAACCAGATCGGCAAAATTCTCGCCTTTTCTAGTTACTCTCAGGGACTTCTGCATCTCAACAAATATCCCCCGCAATGATTTCAGTTTGGTATAGAGTGTCAGATTAAGCGCCATCTCACTCATGTGAGTCAGTACCTGATTGGTGAATATTCCGCTCAGGAATTCCGTACTGGATGCGGCAAATGAACTTATGTCATCATTAACATTTCGTAATGATGATATATCCAGAACAGTATCGGTAAATATCGTATTTGTTTTTAACCGAATGTCAGCAATACACTGGGCGAACAGCTTTGACATGAAAAGATTAGGTATTTTCAATGCCAGAGCAGAACTGTCAGAGGCTTCTTTATCAATAGTCAGATATCCCAGATAATAGAGCATGGACAGAAACTGATCCCGGTTATATTTGGCTGTTTTGTTTAAATTGATGTTTTCCGCAAGTTTATTCAGAAAGAACAAATCATTGCTCAAATAACCTTCCACAATCTCATCTGCCAGACCGTTTTCGGCAATTGCAAACAGCTGCTGCAGTTTGGAACTGTCATGGTCTGATGCAGGATCAAGATAATCTTCAGGAGGGAGGAACTGCTTCTCATTCTGTACGGTTTTCAAATAATAGAGGCACATTGAAGAATTGAACATGGTGTGCTCCGCTTTCTCACTGAAGCAGTAGCCACCATACACTGGTTTCATTCTGGCTATGATTTCATCTGTACTTACACCGAGTTCTTCTATATCAACGAGCTGCGGAATAATCTCTTTTAGTTCATCTTCAGTAAAACCTGCATATTCATCAAAGCATTGATACGAAGAGACATTCAGTGAAATATTAAATCCGGATGTAAAAGAATCCAGGGATACTGATGACACTCCGGTAATAAAGATTTTGGCGATACAGTTCGGATTTGCTGCTCCTGCTTTGATGGAAGCATAAAATGCTCTCAGGAATCCTATATTACCGACTATGGTACGAAACTGTTCCACATCCTGTGAAATGGTTGGATTGGCGAACTTATCGTATTCGTCAATCATTACATAGAGTCCGCCTGTACGGCCTTTAGTAAAACAATTTTTGGCGTACCCTAAATAAGCGCAGGTAAAACTATTGAACAGTATGACCGAGTCTGATTCATCATGTTCACTGTAATCGAATACGAAATCAGGATATCTTCTTTTGAAGTTGTCAATGCCGTTTGCTACAGCTGAAAAAAAACTGTTTTGCAAGGCGGTATTGCTATGAGTATCAACCCCGGAAAAGTCAAAATTGATAACATGGTAGGTATTATGACTTGGAAGATTTTTCTTATAGGTGTCCTTCCCGTTAAAGATTTCTTCATATCTGTCTTTGTATGAGATATCATAAAAGCATTTCAGCATTTGAACGAAGGTACTTTTACCGAAACCTTGAGGGCGCAGGAGTACAGGATACCGTGTCATATATTTATCTTCAAGAGATTCTATGAAACCACTTTTATCTGCAAATGCATATCCCTGTCTGCACAAAATTTCGTAACTAACCTCATCATATGAGGTTCTCAGCAGTCCCGATGTATTTTCACTCATAATGCCACCTTCTTCAGTAATTTCCCCGCTTTACCTTTAAATTCAATCTGTTAACAAACAACCCTTTTACACGACAAGACAGAAACAGGTTTAAACCTCTACTATCAGATATTAAAGACATCTGCCTTAAAATATCAACATCGACAACTCCGTACCTCACCCGGTTAATCAATTCGATCAGACATATTCTCTGTGCTTCATCAGAAGCCAAAGTTCCGGGTTAATCGTATTTGCTGAGTTCCTGCAGGGTTCCGGCTAAAGCTGACAGTGATCGTGCTGATAAAAATGATTGAGACGCAGCATCAGTTTTCCCTGCATCCTGCAAATTCCTGCTGACGCCATGCCTCATAAAGCAGAATAGAAGCAGAATTCGCAAGATTGTAACAGCGGCTTCCCGGAACCATCGGGATCCTGATTTTCTGCTCCTCCGGAAGCGAGTCAGTAAAATCATCCGGAAGGCCGGAGGTCTCCCTTCCGAAAACCAGGACATCGTCCGGAGAGAAATGCACTCTGTCGGGAAAGGTATGACCTTTGGAGGTGGCGGCAAACACACGTGCAGATGCCGGCATGGTGCTGAGACACTCCTCTAAGCTGTTATAAGTTTTGATATTGACGAACTCATGATAATCGAGACCTGC
>JAEEGJ010032386.1_pt1 | contig 10040 bp, 8 predicted proteins | sample 8958761 | NCBI WGS metagenome assembly JAEEGJ01 (sample SAMN16246546, study PRJNA631951) | gut metagenome | biome: gut microbiome; feature: rumen; material: RS-attached | host: Bos | place: Iran: Karaj | collected 2018-10 | reverse complement strand
CTGGCAGCAGGCCGGTTTTGAGGGTATGCTCAATGAAACAAGCTGGCCGGCATATGACGAGGCGAAGTGCGTTGACGACGAAATCGAGATCGCGGTACAGATAAACGGCAAGGTTAAGGAGCGCCTTATGATTCCCGCAGAAGCGTCGAATGATGAGGCAATTTCCGCCGCGAAAGCGGAGCCGGTTATCGCAAAAGCGCTTGAAGGAATGCAGATTGTCAAGGAGCTTTATGTAAAAGGCCGCCTTGTAAATATTGTGGTAAAACCTCAGTGAAGCGGCAATTCTTTTAATGAAAAATAACAATTGACTTTTTTCGGCGTCATATAGTATAATATAGCGAAAGTTACAGACAAGTCCCTTGTTTGGATATGTGAAGGGAGTGAATATAGTGAGCACAGTAAAAGTTAAAGAAGGCGAATCCCTCGAGAGCGCACTCAGAAGATTCAAGAGACAGACTTCAAGAGACGGCGTTATTCAGGAAGTTCGTAAAAGAGAGCATTACGAGAAACCCTCTGTAAAGAGAAAACTCAAGTCAGAGGCAGCCCGTAAACGTAAGCACAAATAATTGTGTAAAACAAAAAGTAAGCACCTGCATTGTTGCAGGTGCTCTTTTCTTTTAATACTTAATCAGAAGGGCAGGATATCGGTTATAAATGAAAACCAGCCTCTGATAACCGAAAGAATATGGAGTATTTCTCCGAATAAATTGAGGGGAGCGGCAAAAGCGGAGGGAACATTCGCGTCCACGCCTTCTGTCCTGATAACGGGCTCCGCAGTTTCTCCGAGGCCGAGCTCAACAAGCTTTTCGAGGACCGCTACCGCTATTTTTTTATTGCCTTCAACGCTCGGATGAATTCCGTCCGAGGCAAAATCTTTGCCGGAATCGGTGAGCTTTGCCGCCACATCGACTATCTCTATTTCCCCTTTTTCGCTCTGATAGCGGCGGATTGCGTCGTTGAGCATATCAATCGATACCTGATACGCTTCGCCGATATATCCGGTCTGCGGATTATAGAGGGTCTGCATAAGTATAACGGCATCGGGGTTGAGCGAGCGGATGATTCCGATTATTTTGTCAAAATCATTATAGAATCCGTCGATAATGCTCTCCGCCTGCGAATTATCGTTCTTAACTATGAGGTTATAGAGAAGCGCGGGCAGATTGCCGAGCAGGAAATTATTGCCGCCGATTGAAATGCTGATAATATCCGCCTGCTTCACGTGAGCGCGTACGCTCTCATTTTCAAGGCGAGAGAGCAGATTCTGGGTCGTATGTCCGGGAATCGCGTCATTAGCGTAATCATAGCCGTTGGTGTCGGCAACTATTCTGCCGTAGCAGGCTTCTCTCGAATTGCGAAGGCCCGAGCCGAAGCCGATTGAATCGCCGAGCACGAGATAAAACGGTTTTTCTTCCTCGGCAGACGCTGCGATGCCCATAGTGCCGATAAGCATAATAACGCAGAGAATAAGAGCGGTGATTTTTCTGAGTTTCATAAGCTTTTCCCCTTTCTTTATAAATCTATAATAGCACGTTGCGCAGATAAAAACAAGCGGGCGGAGCCGATTTTACGGCTCCGCCTTTTACATGTTACATATAAATAATAATCTGTTATTTCGCCCTGTATCTGACTATGACCGCCTTCGGAGTATCGGTGATATTCAGCATTATGCCGCCTGTCATAAGCTCTTTGCCCGTTTTTGTAATGATATCACCGGGCGAGTCAATGTCATAAACCTCATATTTTTTATCGGCGTCAAGGCAGTTGAAAATCAGATTGAATTCATCTTTTTTAACCTTTTCGCGCTTATAGATTACGGCCGCGCCTTCGTTTTCATCGCCGAATTGCATCGCGAGATACTTTGAAAAGTCCGTTCCGCCGAACTGCAGCGGGCAGTAATTGCGGGTCATAAACTGCGATATATCGGAATAAGCGGTATATTCGTCGGTCGGCTGATATACAGACTGATCTGTCAGAATTGCGCTTCTTGAGGCGTATTCGGAATGGAAATGGCGGTTAGTGCCCGTATATACAAACCAGAAAGAGAGCCCGCAGGTCATCGCCTGAGTCGCTTCAAGAACATCGGGTTTAAGGGCCCCGTTTTCATCGCCGCAGTTATAGTCGCTTCTCCAGAGAGGCAGACTCCTGCGTGTCATTTCAATATCGAGACGCTTGCCGCCGCTTGCGCAGTTGTCGATTATCAGCCCGTCAACCGCTTCGCAGAGAGCGTCAAGATATTTATAAAAATTTGCAACATAATGATTCTCGCAGATGCCCGTTCTTCCGCCGTAGAATTCCTTATCCGCCTTCTGCCAGTAGGAGAGGGGCGTAAAATTGAAATCCTGGCGATACATCGAAATACCGTTGGAAACAAGCGAATCCGCAATATAATCAGACAGGAATTCACAGGCATCGTCATTGCCGAGATTCCACATTATATTTTCGCCGTCCTCAAAGGTCCAGCCGTCATGCTTTTTGCCCTCGTTACAGAGATACGTGCCCTCACGCACTCTCTCAGGCTCATACCAGAGCAGAAATTTCTTGCCCTTTGCCGCCATCGCGTCGGAAAGCGGTTTTAATCCGTCGGGGAAACGGCGCTTGTCGGGAATCCAGTTGCCGACTCCGTCATACCAGCCCTCGTTGTATTCATACCAGCCCGCATCCATCCAGAAATAATCTGTTGACCCGAGCACCTCTTCATCGATGGAGTTGACCTCCTCAATCAGCTCGTCGCAGGTTTTGGTATTGAACTCGTTGGCGATTACATAGCCGTTGAGAGTTCGTATGCTTTCGGGATAAACACAGTCCTTCTCCCATTTTCTGAAGGAGTTGAAGCCCTTGAGAGCGTTTTTTCCGTCATAAAACGAAAGCGAAACAAGCGGTGAGCGGATTTCTTCGCCCGCATTGAGCGGAGCGTTGAAGAATTCCTGCTTTGCTCTGAAGCGCACACCCGTAAGGGTCTGCCGAAGGGAAGCAAACCATTGCCCCGTCCAGCCGACGGCCGCAATTATTCCGCATTTTGCGCCCTTGATATTGAAATAGGGAAGGAAGGATTCGCTCCTGCCGCCGTTGGCATTGAACTTCATTTCGGTCGGGCAGACGGCCGATTTCATCAGCTCAAAATCATTCGCCGCGGGTTCGCTGCCCTTGCTGAAATAAAGCTCCGAAAGGCCCGTGTCGAATACGCAGTCCGCCGCGTAAAAGTCTTTTATTGCGCCCGAGAGCTCATTGCCGTTATTCTTTATGAAAACCGTCCACTCGCAGGCGGCGTAATCCTCATAGATTGTCGCCTCAACAGCTGCGGTTATTCCGCTGTTTTTGTGTTTCAGCGTGATATATGAAGTCTTGCCGTGCCTGTATTTTTCGCCGGCCGCGCCCTCTTCGCCGATTGAGATTTCCCAGTCTTTGAGATTGTTCCTGAGCCGTTTTCCGCCGAGAGAAAAATCATATGCGGGATTTTCGGCGGTCAGAATATTTGAATCGAACCATTTGCGGCAGGCGGCTTTTTCTTCTGCGGTTACAGCGAGCTCTTTTGCGTCAATGCTGTCAAATGAAAAGTCCGTAACCGATGTCAACTGAAGCGCCCCCCTGTCAACCCAGAATTTGAAATTCGAATCATAGACCGAAAACGAGGATACGATCATAAGAAATGCCTGAAGCAGGCACAGAGCCGATTTAAGATAAATCATAGCATCACCTTACGCGTAAACTATAAGAGCAATAATATCAACAGTTTCATCAGTATTGTTTCTTATTGAATGCGCCGTCTCCGCGGGGCAGATGAGCACATCGCCGGGCTTTGCCTCCACAAGAGTTCCGCCGTCGTCATAGGTCGGGCAGCCGCGCTCAACAACGAAAATCTCGCTGTCGCCCTCGTGAACGTGCTCGCCTATGGAGCAGCCGGGCTCAAGGGTGATTCGCGCAAAGAACCTGCCTTTGCCGAGCAGTTCCTCCTTACCGGTGAAATGCGTGATTTTGACAATTCCGTCGCCGCCGCGCATATTTTCTCTGTCTTCTCTTTTGCAGTCAGCAGATCTGATTACCATATCTTTGTCTCCTTGATTATCGTGTTTGATTTACGCAAATATTTTCATGATTAAGCGGATTATCGGGCCTAAGAAGCTCAGCTCGAATTCCCAGATTGACTGATTGTTTCTCTGCATATTCTTCGCCTGAGTCGCCGCCTGCATTGCGCTTTCATCCGCGGGGTTGATTCTGTCAATCTCATCCTCGCGGAAGAGGCCGTCTTCGGTATATTTCAGAATTACGATTTTATCGGCAAAGAATCTTATCGCGCCGAGCGTGAGAACATTTGTGGAAGTGTCTGTCTCGCTGTTTTCGGCGTAGCCGATATATCCGCAGTTGGTGTAGGTGAAATTGAGAGTCTCGTTTGTGTAGCAGTCTTCGCCCGCTTTATCGGAGAGGGGAATGCGGATGCTGTCGCCGGGAGCCATATAATTGACCGAGCCGCCGATATAGTCATCGTGAGTGCCCGAATGATTATGGCCGAAGATAAAGATAATATCGAGCTTTTCGGCTGCCTTATTGAGAATATTGAATATATAAGAAGCATACATATTGTCGCCTGCGGAATTGCGCAGCGTATGATGAAGCGGCACGTGAGTCAGCACTATGACGGGGCGCAGGTCATCCGAAGAAATCATAGAATTAAGAGCGTTGTCGAGTTTTTCGGCAGTGGCTTTTACCGTGGCTTCATTCTTTTTGCCGGCGCTCTGCTTCCAGGGGAAGTCGTCCTCATTCATGATGAAGAGGCAGTAGGTTCCCATATCATACATTCCCGTCGGATAGAATCCCGCGACCTTCTGATCGTGGTTGCCCTGAATGCAGATTATATCGTCGGGGTCTCCCTGCGGATAGGTGTTCACATAGTGTTCGCGGAGCTGAATCATGCCGGGGGTCGCGTAATCGGCAAGAATCTTGGTATAATCGCCGCCCATAAGCAACGAATCGGGCTGGGGCATGCCGTCATCCTTCATGACCTTCAGCACCTTGCCGAATCTCTTATAGGCGCCCATGCCGGTATCCTGGCAGTCTGAAAAGGTGACGATATTCACATATGCCTCTTCGGCAAAGGCGTCGCTTTTCGCGAATGCGGTCACCGCAAGAGAAATCAACAGCGCGATGATCAGGATTAATGAACTGATTTTGATTAAAGTTTTCTTCATAACTTCTCCTCCTTGAAAAACGCTTATATTAATTATATAATCAAACGAACCGATTTTCAAGCGGTTTATTGACAAGCCGCCCGCGGCAGAATATAATTAATAATACAATTAACCGGAGGAAATAAAAATGAAAAGAATCACTGTCGGAGGAAAAATCTCCGCATCGGCGGTCGCAATGGGATGCATGCGAATCACCGATTCAAAAGTTCCGCTTGATGAGCTTATCGGCACCGCGCTTGAGCTCGGCATAGACTTCTTTGATCACGCCGATATTTACGGCGGCGGTAAGTGCGAGGAGGTTTTCGGCAATTATCTCGCCTCAAATACCTCGCTTCGCGAAAAAATCACAATTCAGACGAAATGCGGCATTCGCAGGGGATGCTATGATTTCTCAAAGGAGCATATTATAAAGTCCGTCGAGGGTTCGCTGCGCCGCCTTCGGACCGATTATGTCGATATTCTGCTTCTCCACAGACCCGATACCCTTATGGAGCCCGAAGAGGTCGCCGCGGCGTTTGATGAACTTGAAAGTTCGGGGAAGGTGCGTTTTTTCGGCGTTTCAAACCATAATCCGATGCAGATTGAGCTGCTTAAAACCGCGGTGAAGCAGCCGCTTATCATCGACCAGCTTCAGTTTTCCCTGCCCGAATCGGGTCTCGTGACTTCTGGCCTCAATGTGAATATGAAAAACGCCGAATCCCAGATGCACGACGGCAGCGCTCTTGAATACTCGCGCATAAAAGGCATCACCATTCAGGCGTGGTCGCCGTTCCAGGGCGGATTCTTTGAGGGGCCGTATATCGGGAACAGAGAAAAATATCCCTCTCTCAATGAAAAGCTCGATGAGCTTGCCGCTGAATATGATGCGACGCCGACTGCTGTCGCCTCTGCCTGGATTCTCAGGCATCCGGCGGATATTCAGCTGATTTCCGGCTCGGTCTCGCCCGCAAGAATCCGCGAAATCGCGGCCGGCGCGGATATCGTTCTTTCCCGCGAGGACTGGTATTCCCTCTACCTCGCCGCAGGCTTCCGCCTGCCTTAACGCAATTACAATCCTTAAGGAGGTATTCTTATGTATTGCCCGGAATGCAAAAAAGAAGTGGAGACAGAAAAATACTGCATTTTCTGCGGAGCGGATCTTGCTCCGGAGATAAAAACGGAGGAACTGCAGGTGAAAGAGCCCGCAAAGGGCGAAGCGGAAGATAAACTTCCGAAGAAGTCCGCGCTCGGTATTCTCGCGGGAATCGGCGCGATTGTTGTCGCCGCAATTTACACAATCCTCCCGGTTGATATTGTACCGGATGTAACCCCGATCCTGGGTTTCCTTGACGATCTCGGAATTGACGCTGTCGCCATTCTCTTCGCGATAGCAAGATTCATAGCCCGCAAAAAGAAGAAATAATACCGCAAACATGTAAAAAATCCCGCCCTTACGGGCGGGATTTTAATTTACATTCAATTTTCCTCGTAAGGCAGAGCACAGGGGAGAGTGATTCCGTTTCCGCTCTGATCGGGGAACGGCGTCAGGCGGTCATCGCGCACAGCGTCTCTCTCCTCTTTTATACGGAAATCGGGGACCTTCATATTCTCGCCGTGATTGAGGCAGCTTCTCCAGCCGAGAATGCCGACTGCGGACATCGCAACGCCCGCGTAAACATCAAAGAACGGCTTCTTATCGCGAAGGAAATAATCCTTCATCTCCTGAACTATCCAGTAGTCGCCGCCGCCGTGTCCGGCTTTCGCGGCCTTTTCGCCCTGTTCTCCGAATTCGGATAAATCGGCGTCAATCAGCGAAATCTGCTCCTCGCCTTCGGGTTTCGTGTGGCCGAAATAGAATCTGCGGACCTTATCGTCGGGAATATATCCGCCCCATTCAACGCCGGCTCTGTCGCCCGTGACGCGGTATCTCGAGTAATCGCTCGCCATTGCGGTGCAGCCCGTGCATCTGGCAATCATGCCGTTATCCATTTCGCAGAACATCATACCGACTCCGTCATAGTTATGGCGCCAGTCCCTGAGCTCCCAGAGAAGGTCGGAGTGAGCGGCTCTTCCCGAAACGTATTTCGGCATGGATTTGGTCATATACATAATAGGACCGAGCGCGTGCGTGACATAATATGTTCTTGGCATCCAGGCGCGCCAGTGAAATTCGCTCGGGGTGTATTTGCGAAGCTCGGCGTTGTCGCCCGAGTGATTGTATTCGCCCTCGGCATACAGAAGCGTTCCGAGCTCGCCCGAAGCGATGATTTTCCCCATTTTAAGATTGCGGGTGGAAAACGGATAATTCTCGGCGAGCATATATCTGCGCCCCGTTTTTTCAACGCATTCAACAAGTTCCACGCATTCCGCGAGAGTGCCGGCGGCGGTGCATTCACTGATTACGTCAAGCCCTGCTTCCATCGCCTTTATCGCGTAGGGCGTATGCTCATTGAAATAATTTGCAAGGAAGACCGCGCTCATTCCGCGGCTTTTGCCTTCGCGGATAAAATCATCGAAGTCGGCGCAGAGATACGCGTTCGCGAATTCATCCTTGTTCTCAATAAGTTTATCAATATTCTTGTCGCAGATTGCGATAATTTCAATTTCCTCGTCCTCTTTGAAAAGGTCGATATACGAATTGCCTCTCCAGGCACCGAAAACGCCGATTTTAAGCATATTTACGCCTCCGTATTATTTTTAAGAAACGGCAGTGTCCACTGCGCCGCTTTTTCAACTTCATCATAAACGAAAATGTGTCCCGAGCCGTCAAGCTCATGAAACTCGGCACCGGGCATTATTTCCCGGAATCTTCCGGACATATAAAACGGCATCGTGATATCGTCCCTGCCCCAAAGGCAGAGGGTCGGGATATTCAGCTTCGCCGCTTCAATGAAAAAGCCGGTTGATTTCTTCGTCTTGAGAATAGTATGCCTCAGGCTCGAGAGAGTGCATCTGCTGAAGCCCTTGTATCTGAAGGATTCCGCGAGCTTTTCGCGATAGGGATCGACATCCACATGCTTCATTTCTCTTGTCACATTCTTGAAGAGAACCTTGTCTCCCCAGTTGGCGAAAATAAAATCGCCGATAAGCGGGCAGGCAGAGAGATACATATAGAAGGGCGGCTTGAAAGTGTCCATTCCCGCGGGTGCATAGTATATGAGTCTTTTCACAACCGACGGATGCTTTGCACAGTACGCGCTCGCGACAGGCGCTCCCATTGAGGTGGCGATAAGATTAAAGCTTTCGCCGCCCGCAAGTGCGCTGATTATATCCTCAAGCTGTCTGACAAAAAGCTCAACATTGTATTTCCCTTTTACGCGCTCGGAAAGTCCTCTGCCGAGAAGGTCATATCTGAGAACTCTGTATCCGTTTTTCACAAGCTCGTCGGCAAGTCTGTCATAAATGAAATACCCGACCGCGTAGCCGTGAATCAACACGCAGAGCTCGCCCTCGCCGCGTATTTCATAATGCGTGTTACCGCTCGGGAGAGATATATACGAGCCTTCGGTTTTCGCTCTCTCGGCGTCGGTCAGCTCGTGCTTTCCGAATTCGCTTATAAGCTGCTGCTTTCTTTCATCGGTCATATAATCAACTCCGCTGTGTCATTACATTATATATACTGATACGGAATCGCCGTAAAACGTGCTCAGCCGCGTGAAAACAGGCTGCCGCTGAAAATCGCGCGGAAGAAGTTTGCAATGGATGCGCCGAATTTTTCGAATCCGAGCCAGATGGCCGGCAGGATACCGGTTCTGTCTCCGTCAATAGTAATAGGAACAAGGGCCTGGTCCTCGGTCAGATTGCGCCAGGTGAAATATACATCGCTGCCCTCGCGGCAGAATGAGTCGTCCGTCAGCTGACTGCGGTCATCCACCTGCTTGAAGCCGCTGTTTATCATACCTTTGGCGAAAGCTGCCGCCATCTCCTCATCCTTGAGAGTGATGCGGCTGACCATCTGCAGTTCTGTTGCGGGCTTGCTCTTATTGAGCTTGCCTACTTTATAGCCGTCGCACCACCAGTACTTTCCATACTCGCGGGTGAATTCACGCTGGGTTGAACCGTCCGGCAGGTCGTGCCAGAGAGACATCTCCATATCCAGCCATTCATCACGGGCGGCGCACTGATAAGCGGAAGCTACAGTATCGCCGAATCCGACCGCGTATTTCGTATAGACGCCGATTTCGGCACCCATCTGGAATAAGCCGTACTGACCCTTCCAGAATTCTATAAGCCAGTCCTTTTTGCCGTATGTGAAGACCACACGCGTAAAGTCATACTGATAACCTATAAGCTGCGCGGCATTATCATAGACGCGCACGAAACCAAACGGCATCTGCCAGGTGATATCGTTATTTGAATAGAAATAGTCGCCCATTTTTGTGTATTGATAGTTTATTGACAGGAAGAGATGAGCGAAAGCGCGTTTGGAATTGACATTTATCACGCAGGAGGAGGAAACGTTTGTTTCCCCGTCTGTTGCGGTGGCGGTAATCTCGGTGCGTCCCGCGGATCTGCCGGTAACAATGCCGTTCTTGTCAACAGTCGCTATTGAGGTATCGGCCGAAGACCACAAAATGCTCTCGGGCTGAGTCTCAAAATTTTTCGCCTCGGCAGTAATCTTCCTTGACGCGCCGATTGTTACGGGCAGCAGCGAATCGGACAGAACCAGCTCCGGCGTTCCCTTTTCGGGCTCGTCGGGTTCATCCGGATTTTCAGGAATATCGGGGTTTTCCGGTTCTCCGGTTTCTCCTCCCTCATTGTCAAGAGGCGTGGAAACGGTGTCGCCCGGCTCATCCGTTACGACATCTCCCGCAGCGCAAACGACCGAAGTCATAACCATTACTGCGCAAATAAGAAGGGCGGTTATCTGCTTCA
>JAEEGJ010032383.1_pt1 | contig 10041 bp, 6 predicted proteins | sample 8958761 | NCBI WGS metagenome assembly JAEEGJ01 (sample SAMN16246546, study PRJNA631951) | gut metagenome | biome: gut microbiome; feature: rumen; material: RS-attached | host: Bos | place: Iran: Karaj | collected 2018-10 | reverse complement strand
TCTAGTCAAAGGAGGAGTCGGATTAAATTTTGACTCTTTAATTTCTATAAATGGATGGTCATGTTCTATATTATTTAAACATTCTTCACAAAAATCAAAATCATCACAAACAGTACATTTATATCTATTGCCTATTAATGGATTACATTGACATCCATCGCATATTATATTTTCATGTACTTGTTTTAAAGCATTATTTTTATTATAAGGAATAAGAACTTCAGTTTTATTATTTGGAAAAGTAAATCCTTTTTTATTTATATATGAAAGAATTACATTATCTCTATTTTTATTTACTATTTTTTCTTTTTTTTTCTTTTCTTCTTTATTTTTATTATCATCTATAATTGATAATGTTATTATTATAGTGTTTCCTTCTTTATTTTTTTCAAATAAATAATCTTCTTGAGTTTTTATTTCTCTTGAAGAAGTTATAAATTTTAAACATTCCAATTCATGATATTTGAAATCAAATTTTTCACAAATTATTTTTTTAAAATCAGTGAATTCTTGAGGAGGATTTTCTAATTTCTCTTTTTGAGCAAATAATTCAACAAAAATCATTAATAATTATTTATTAAAATAATAATATATGAATAATAAAAAGTCAAATGAAGATGTCCTAAAACAAAGAACAGGAGAAATTTTAGAAAATATATTGAAAACAAAAGAAGAATTATATAATAGTTGTAAAGATTTTTTTGATAATTATTTAACATATTCATTAACTTATCTTGAAAATTTAAACAATTTAATTCTAAAATATGATAAAATAAAAATAATAGGTCAATATGAGGAAATTATTTTTTCATTTATGATAGAATTATCAAATATTCAATGTGATATTTTTAAAGAATATATTTTGCATTTACAATCTTCAATTAAATATGAGATAAGTGAATATGTAAAAGAATTAAAATGTAGTATTGAAAAAATTAAAATATCTGAAGAAGAATATAATAAAGGGATTGACGAAATAAATGCTTTAAAAAGTAAATATTATCAAAGTTTAGAAAATGCTGAAAATTATTTAATTAATTATTTTAATGATGAAAAAAATAAAGAAATACCTAATGATGCAGAATTTGAAAATATTATCAATGAAGCAAAACAAAATGAAAAATCATATAGAAATAAAATAAATGATTTAAATGATTTTAAAAATGAGGTTTTAAAAATAAGGAAAACTAATTTAAATAATATAGATGATTATAGAAAAAAAATAATAAATATTCTTTCTCAAAACACAAAAATATTTTCTTCATCTATTCAAAATAAATATGAAAAAGAAAAACAAACATTTGAGAAAAAACATAATAAAATTCAATTATTATCAGAATATGTCCCAATTGAAATAGAAATTCCAGAAGGCAGAAAATTTATAAAAGATATTTCTTTTTGTCCTTATGAATGTAATTTAAATAATGATAACTCAAAAAAAAAGAATTTAATTATTCATTCTTTGAAAAAAAATTTTAAATATATTGCTTCAACATATGATGAATATGAAGAAGAAAAAAATTATTTAGTAAAATATATTGATTTAATATTTAATGGAAAGAAATTAAAAGAAGATGAATTTAAAAATTTATTAGAAAAACTAGAAATAAGAAGTTATAGATTTGTTTTATTGACAATTTTAAATAAAAAAAGAGTTGAAAATACTTTAAGTTTGAAAGTAATTGGATTTAAACAATTAGGAAAAATAATTCAAACAATAGTAAAAATATCAGAACATGAAAATGATATAGAATGTATTCGATATTCAATTATTATGTGTTCAACTTATTATACTTATGATAAAAAAGAAAAAATTTATTTAATAAAATATTTATATACTTTAGATTATTTTCAAACAAAAAATTTTTGGCTTATATATATTAATCATGTTATAAATGAAGAATTAGAAAAAAGTTCAAACTCAATTTCTTTAAATAGAGAAAATGAAAATGAGAAAAAGAAAAGAATCGATAATATTATATTTACAATTTTATTAGAAATGACACAAAATATGATTGATTTATATGTAAGCATTGATGTGATTGGAAATATAATTTCATATTATGTTTCACAATATAATTTAGATTCTTTAATCGTTGAACAATTAACTTCTATAATAGAAATAAATCAAAAAGAGTTTATTCCTTTTGATGAAAATTCTTTGAAAGATTAGTTTTCAAATATTATAAATAATACATTTCTGAAATAAAAAATTTACAGATTAAATATAATAAATAAATTAAATTGGATAATTAATATGTATATGTTTTTCTTTTGGGTTATATGCTCCACTGAGTTTTTCTTTATCATACATAATAAATTTTTTTTTAAGTAACCATTCTAATCCACTTATATTTCCATAATTTCCAAAAATTTTTTCTCCTTTAATTATTTCATCATCATCTTTTCCAGTAACTATATTATCTTTTAAAAGATACATTGTCTTCAATCCTTCTACTTTAAATTTATTGTTTTCTGATATAAATCTTAATTTTTCTTCTAATAAATTTATTTCATTTTGGTCTGGTTTATTTAATATTCTATCTTCATTTATTATTTTTTTAAAACATTCTCTAAATTCTCTTTTGCATGATCTTGGAATATTTTTTAATTTTTTTATATATTCATTTTCTAATGATAATAATTCATTCTTTTTTTTTTTTGGAATAAACTTTTTTTTTGATAATCTTTCTGATAATTCTAATAATATATTATCATTTTTTTTCTTTGGTTTTTCACTTTCTTCTTCTTTTTTTTTTTCCAATGATTCTTTTATTAAATTTGTATCATTTAATATTTCTTTTATTTTACCCTTTATTATAATTTTACTTTTACCTTCATTGATGCTATTGTTTATTGTATTTAATTTACTGTAACTATTATTAATTAAATAATAATTATTATTATCTTGAGTTAAATTTATAAATTTATTTATTTTCTTTTTTGGTAAAATAATTGTATGTTTAATTTTATTTTTTTTTTTTGAATTTATAGAATTTGTAGTTGTTCCTAAATAAGAAGATTCGTTTTTATCAAAAGTTTTTTTTCTAAAATTACTCGAATAAGAATTTTTTCTTTTTAATTTTTCATCAACTTGATAGAAAATATCATCGATTGAAGTAGAATAATTTTGTTTATTTTCATTATCTAATATAGATTTATTTGTAAAACCAATAGGACGAAAATTTTTCAAATAAATTGTATTGTTTCCAAATTTTCTTTTTTCTTTTGAATATTCTGTATTTGGATAAAATAAAGAAGAATTATTTTTTTCTCTTATAAAATTATATGAAGGTTTATCTTTTATTGCTGAAATTACAGTATGAATATCAATTATTTCCCCTCCTTTATAAATATCATTTATTTTTAATTTATTATTTATTTTATGAATTTTATTTAAAAATGGATTATCTATTTTTTCCTCATTTTCACTATAATCTTCCTCTGAGTCACTTAATGTTTTTGATTTTAATTTTTTTATAAACCCCAATTTTTTTTTCTTTTCTTTTATTTCATATGTGCCTTTATTTATTCCTATTAATTTTGAAATTTTTAAATTTAACTTTAATATTTTTTGTGATAATAATCTTAGTGATGAAGCATCTTTCGTTAATATTAATAATTTTTGTAATTTTGCTCTTTCTTTACATAAATATGATATTTCTATTCTTCTTTTTTTATTTGATATTTTTTTTTCAGCTTCCTTTTCTTTTTCTATAAATATTTTACCTAAACTTAATCTTGGATTTTTATATGGCTCTTTACTTAATGATTTCCTTCTTTTAATATTAGATTTTAATGACGATACTTTCATTGTTGGTTTTATTAAATTATTATGACTTATTTTTTGAAATATTTCTGGTTTTATAAAAAGTCTTTTATTACTATTTGATGGAGTTATAAAATTATAAAATTTATAAGTTTTTCCTAAAATCTTTTTTTTTTGATAACTCATTTTATTTCTTATTTTTTTGTTTATTTTTGATTATAAAAAATTATATTATTAAAAAATAATATATAAGTTTATTATATTTTTTCATGATTACATTCCATTATTCATCATATAATCATAACATTCTTCATGATAAACTTTACTATCATTTCCAATTACTCCTCTATTCACATTATTATCTTTTCTTTCTTTTTTTTTATACATTATAGGAGGATTTTTAACAATTTTTTCTTTACATTGACTACAAATAGTTTTTTCATTAATTTCATAATAATTACTTTGTAAATCATATAATTTACTTAATTCACTTAAAATTTTATTTTCCATTAATGAACCTTCAATTTTATATTTTTCTTTTGTTCCTTGAATATAATTCATTAAAATAACAAAATATTCTGTTAAACGAAAAGAATCTAAATCATCAAAAATATCAGTAGCCAATAATTTTATTATTAAATTACTTCTATTTTGAATTTTTTCTAAAATTTTTATTATTAAATCTTCAAGAACTTGTTCTTTATTAATAAAAGGAAAATTTTTCAATTTTTTAATAAGAATAAAAATCAAATCAAATTCAGGAATATTTTCAACTAATAATAAAATAATTTTCATAGAATTTTCAAAAGATTTTGTATCAGATCCTTCATCATCAATGAAAATTTTAGGAATTCCTTCTTCATAATTAGATTGTTTAATTAATACAATTCCAATTTCTCTTTGGCAAAAAGGAATTTGAATTATTTTATCATAAGCATGACTAATATTATAATTTTGATTTTTAATTAAAAAAGTTGCTAATTCATTTCTTGTTTTTAAAATATTATTTTTAAAATCTTCATCTTGATTTTGTTCACTTAATAATTTAATTTTAATTACATATAAATTTATCATTTCATTTGATTCTGATTCATTTCCTTCTAAATTAGAAAATTTTTCTAAATAATAAATTACTGGATCTACACCATATGCTTTTAAAATTTTTATAAAATTTTCATCTATTTTTGTGTTTGATATTTTTTTATTTATAAACAAGAAATCAATTGTTTTCAAACTATTTTTTTCTAAAGCCCATTTTAAATAAGAATCAAATTCAAATTGCGATAATTTTTTAGATATTTTACATATTAAAGTTATATAAGTATCTAACCATTTTTCTTTTGTACTTTCTATTTTTTTTGTGAATAAATTTCTATTATTTATATTATCATTATTTGAAGAATCAGATTTATTTCCATCATCAGAACCATCACTTGATAAAGATATATTCGATGTTAAATTTTCTTTTCCTCCTTCATAATTTTCTTGTATATCAATCTCTTTTTTATCATCAATTTCATTATAAATTTCTATTATACTTGTTATACATTTATCATAATTTTCTTTACAATAATAATATAATAATATTTCTTCTTCTAATTTCATTTCATTTAATATTATTACTATTTCATTATCTAAAATATTATATGAACCTTTTATCATTTGAGTTAAATTTTTCGAAAATTGTTCTTGTTTACTTATTTTATATGCGTAATAATTTAATAAAAATATTATATTTTCACATAAACAAAAATCTATTATTTCTTCAGTAAATTTTTCTTTTGTAAAGTTCTCATTTAAATCAGAAAATTGTTCAAAATTTTCTATATAAGATAAATATTCATCTTTTTCATTTTTTACTTCTGAAACAATTTTTGATATTGTTTCAAAAGATATTTTTCTTCTATCTACTTTTGGTATTTTCAATTTTAAAGTATTTCTTTTTTCAATGAATTTATTTAAAAATTTTTTAATATAAAAAGGTAAATCTTGAATAGATTTAATTTGAACATTTTTAATTAAAGATAAAATTATAGAATTATGCTTTTTAAATTCTTTATCAATTTCATCTATACTTTTTTCTTTTAATTCTCCAAAATCTACTTCATTTTCAAGAAACATTTCAATATATTTACTTAAGAAATATTTTAAATAGTATTCAATTAAAATTTTTAAGACTTTACTTTTAATAATATTTCCAAATAAAATAAATATAAAAATATAACCTAATCTATTTTCTTCTACAATATTTATTGCGTTATCAAATTTATTTTTACTAATTTCAGTATAAAAGATTTCTAAACATTTAAATAAAACAAATTTTTCATTTGCTTTAATTAAATTTGAATTATTATACAAATCACTATTTTCTAAAATTGATAAATTTTGTTTAAAAGAAAAAGTTGCTAAATATTTAGAAGCAAAAATAGAATTTATAATTTTTAATTGTTTCAATTGTTTATTTATATCACATAAATAAATCCATTTAATTGTATGTTCATTATTATTATAAATAAAAATCATTGGTCTTGATGAAGTTAAAGGAGAAGAATTTGGATTTTTTTTCATTTCATTAATAAGAAAAACATCATTATATTGAATTAAATCATATTCAAAATTTAATAAATTTAAATTTTTTAAAAGAGAAGTTGGTTTTGAAAAAATAAAATTATAACTCATATCAATTTCACATGCATCTATACATCTATTAATATCTAAAACTAAATAAATATATAATCTTGTTTCACATATTAAAAAAAAATAAGGTTCAACTACTTTTGAAAATAAAATCACATTTGGTTTTATCATTCTTTCTATTATTGTTAATTTATTTTCTATTGAAGTAAATTTTTGAATTTTTGGATCATAAAAACTTTTAATAACTAATAATTTATTTATAAAACAAAAAAAAAATAGATTTGATAATGAAGAATATGAAATTTGTGATATTTTATAATAATTTAATTCTCTATTTTTTAGGCTTTTTAAACTATTTAAATTTTGAGACAAAATAGATAATTCACTATTAGTTAAAAAATCATTTGAAAAACTTAATTTTTTATTAAATATTAAAGTTTTATTTTGATTGGATGATTTAGTATTATAAGTAGAAAACTCAAAATTATTTTCAGTTTCTAAAGCAACTAAATTATCAAAAAGTAAAATATCTCTACTAAATATATAACTTCTTTTTTCAGTATATAATTCATAATATAAATAAAAAGAAAAACCACAATTATATTTTGTGCTTTTCACAATATTATGAAATGATATTTTTTCTTTATGAATTACTACAATCAAATATAAATCATCAACTGAATGAATTTTCATAAAATTTGATTTTTCATTTAATTCATATTCATATTCAATTGTATATTTAAATGAATTTAAAACAACAATTTTTGATTCGCATAAAATTAAAAGATAATCTTTTTTAACTTTATTATTATTATAAAATAAAATTTCTATTTGTGAAGGTGAATATGAACTACACTCATTTATTTCATATTTTTTTTGATTATTTTTCGTATCATATACTATAATTGAAGAATCATTTAATAATAAAATAAAATCAGTTTTGTATAAAGTTATTGATATTGGTAGTATTTCTGAAGACAAAAAACCAAAAAAACTTTTATTTACAGAAAATTTCTCTAATTTTAATTCTGTTTGAGAAGTTAATAATAAATTATTCATCTTTAAATAAAAAATTAATAAAATCAAAAAATAAGAAATATTATTATTTTATTCATAAAAAAATATATTTATTTAATAAATAAGATTCTATGTCTTACATAATTGTAACATTAGAAATAATAGATTACCAACCAAATACTTTTGATTATAGTACATTTGCATTTATTTTTTCATCAGAGCAAAAAACTTTTGAAGACCAAATAAATGTAAAATAAATTTATTAAATTGAATTTTTAGTATAATTCTCGAAACCAAATAATTCATAAAGTACAATCCAAAAAAAGAGATTTAAAATATTCAATAAGAGTAACAAAAAATGATTCTTTAGTTGGAATATCTGAATTTATAATTCCACATAATTCAATAGTGAAAAAAGTAACATCAATAGAAAAATTATGTTCAATTATAATGTCAGATTCAACAAAAAGAGTTTTATTTGGGAATTCAAATACAAATGTGGTTTTAAAAATAAATGTTCATGCAACATTACAATTTTCAGATAAAAGTATTGATAATGTAAAAAAAGTTGAAAATCAAAATCATAATTTATCCATTCATAAGTCTGGTAATTCAGTAGATAAATTCACTCAGAGTCCAAAAAATGCAAGTGCTAAATTTAATAAAAATTTTTTAAATAGTTTAAATAATAATAATTCAAATTTAGGTGTGAATGATAATAAATCACCAAAATTTAATATAATTAAAAGACCAGTTACTTCAATTCATAATCATAAGAAAATGAGAAATATATCTGCTTCTCCTCAACAAAGACAAATAAATCAAAAATCAGGAAAAAAGAAAAATAATATTAAAGATTTATCTTCGGACCAAAAAAAAATTTTTTTAGATGAGCCTGAAGAAGATTTCAAAGATAATAGTTTTATTGATATTGAAGTTGAAAGAGAAGATAAAAAAGATGATAAAGATTTTACTGAGTTTATTAATGTTTTTAAAGAAAATTATCCTTTAAGTAAATTGAATAGTTTTAATGATGTTAATGAAATGTTAAATTATACTAAAGATGTTGTTTCTCAATTAATTTCTTATCAAACAATGTATTATGAAAGAGCTAAAAAGAATTTAAGTAAAAAACAAAAATTAAAAGATTATTTAATTAAATATAATGAAATTTATAGAAATATGAAAAAAAAGAATAATAGATTAAAAGAAAAATTAGATAATTTTGAAATTGAAAATTATATTTCTGTTAATGTTAATAAAAAAGAATATAATGATTTAAAAGAAAAAAATATTCCTTTGAAAAATTATGAAATTGATTTATTTAAAGAAATATTTGGGTTAACTTATGATAAAGTAGATATTGAGCCAAAAAACATAGAAGATAAAAAAAATGAAAATGAAGAAGATAAAAATTTATTGCTTAAATCATTAAAAGAAGTAACAAATAAATATGGTTCGTTAAATAATTTATTAAATGAAAAAAATTCAACAGAAGAAGAAAGAAGAAAAGCAAATGAAATAATAAATAAATATAATTTAAAAACAACAGAAAATGAAAATGAATTGAAGGAAAAAAAATTAGAAAATAAAACATTTGAAAATATAATAACAAATAAACCAGATGAAAATGATAATAAATTAGAGCAATATTTAACATATTTTTATTCAAAGAGAAATATTCCAAAAATTCCATTCAAAAAAACATCAGCAAACAATTATGAATATGGAACTTTGAAAGTTATGATTAAAATTGAAGGAGAAACATTTAGAGTAAGATATTTAGGTAAATATTCTTTGTTAGATAATTTCCTTGAATCAAATGCTCCTATTGAAATAAAAAAGAAAAAAAATTCTAATAGTTCGAAAAAAAAACCTAAATAATAATTTATATTTTATTTAAATTTTCTTCTTTTTTTATTATTTTATCATTATTTAAAGTTAAATAAATCTTAAATAATTTAAATTTTAATTTAGAATTTAATTGATTTTTTTATTTAATTTAATTTCTTTTCATATTCATTAACCTTTCTAATTATTTTTTCAAATAAATCAGGTTACTTTGAAGTATCTAATTATCTTTCACTTTATTTTTCATTTTTAAATAATAATTCAACAGCATTTTCTACATCTGTCATTTCCAAAATTCTAATTAATATTTCTAACTTTTTTTCTGTTATTGTATTTGGTTGTTAGATTTCAGTTTTTATTCATTGAAGATTCATTTCTTTGAATTGTTTTTCATCAAATATTTGTTCTACTTTTTCATCATCTTCTATATTTCGAGTAAATGTTTCGTGAATATTTTCTTTTCTTTTTTTCTTACCTTATTCTCTTAATATTTTATTATTTATTTCTTCTTTATCTAATCTCATTTCTATTAAATAAAAATTCCACATCATTTAAATAAACCCCTTTTAACAAACCCAAATATTGAAATATTTGTATGTTTACCATCTTTTCAATTTTTATTTTTTTCATCCAAAACTTAATTATATTATTTTGTTCGTTTTTATTTTTAAAGTTTTTAATTTTATTAGTAAATTCAGAAATGCCTCTTAATTAAGAAACATGAATAATATTATATTCATTTTTGAAATTTATATGATTTTCCTCCT
>JAEEGJ010032381.1_pt1 | contig 10042 bp, 6 predicted proteins | sample 8958761 | NCBI WGS metagenome assembly JAEEGJ01 (sample SAMN16246546, study PRJNA631951) | gut metagenome | biome: gut microbiome; feature: rumen; material: RS-attached | host: Bos | place: Iran: Karaj | collected 2018-10 | reverse complement strand
GAGGCTTCCGTGAGTTGCGAAAACGGCGCGGCAGGTGGTTTGGTGGGCCTCTTCGGCTTGCCTTACGGTATGAGCCAAAGCGCAACGGACACTTGCCGTATAGAGGATTGTTCCGTGGAGCAAGGTGTTACCATCTATGGACGTTTTTCTGGCGGATTAGCGGGTCTTGTCAACGAATATGCTAGTAGTGGCCCATCGGTGCCATGTGTCGTTTCCAATTGCACGGGAAATGCCATAGTGGAAGGGAGTCGTTGTGTGGGTGGTCTTGTCGGTTTTTTCCGCGACGGCAAAATGGAGTTGTGCCGTTGCTGGAATGAGGTGCATAGCGGACAATATGCAGGAGGAATGGTGGGAATGGGGGTCGCGTTTGATTTGTACTATTGCCAGAATGGCGTCAGTGTGACTGGTAATTATCATTGTGGCGGCATGGCTGGTTTTATGTGTGGCGGTGATGTGGTGAATTGTGAAAATTATGGGACGATACATGGTGCTGGCACGGCTTCCATCTCTGAAGTTGGCGGCATCGTTGGCCGATACGAGCCAGATCCGCTTCTTGTTGGCACTTCCTGTGAGAACAAGATTTTCAACTGCCATAATTTTGGAGAGGTTACCAAATCCAATACGGCAGGAGGCATCGTTGGATTTGCCGAGGGATGTAGTGTGGAAACCTTGTTTATTTTGGAGTGCAGCAACAGGGGAACAATCTATGAGAACAGTGCAGCGGGAGGCATCTTGGGCGGATGTAACCGCTACATTATGAAGGTGTTGAACGTGTACAACAGAGGTGCTGTCGGTGCGCGTGTGATGGTGGGAGGAATAGTGGGCGATTTGGCTTTTTGGCGCACCGAGGTCATGAATGTTTACAACACGGGCGAATTGACCCATGAGATTGACAACTATCTGTGTCCGAGGGGGAGCATTGTAGGCTCGACTTTGTCGCTGGAATCGTTCAGCGATTGCTATTGGTTGGCAAATGATGAATATGGCGGTCACGGACAAAGTCCCGAACTTCCTCTTTCAAGTTCATTCCAACCCACGTCTCAACCCTCGGTCTGGCAACTCGATATCCCGCTTCACGGCACCGATGATTTGCTTTCGGCCTTGAATGCAGGCGTGGACGACATTGAATCCAGTTTCCCGCAGCTCGGTATGGTGAGCCGCTGGCGCGAGGATGTGGAACACTCCAATGACGGATTTCCGCTCTTTGCCAACCAATGGCCGAATGGAGTCAATGAGTCTGTTTCGGATGCCCGTGTTTGCATCTATCCCAATCCAGCCAGCAACCTTGTTCACATTGAAGGGATTGAGGTATCTGAGGTGCAAGTTTACAACGCCCTTGGGCAGTTGGTGAAGACTATGCGAGGCACGAATGAAATCCCCGTGGCGGACCTGCCGCAAGGCGTTTGCCTGCTGTGGATTACGGATACGGAAGGAAAAGTTTACACGAATAAGATAACGATACTATGAAAACAACAAGATTATTCACCCTGCTTGCGCTCCTGATGATGGCGGGAGGGATGACGATGCAAGCGCAAGAAAACGATAGGACGCTTGAATACGGTTATTGGGCTGATGTCGTAACCGAACAGCCCGAAGGCTATGTGATTGATGCTGAAGGTAATGTGGGAATATACTCGCCCGAAGGTTTGGCTTGGCTTTCGTGCGTAGTGAACGGGCTGAACGGCTGTGAGCCTGACAATTTCGATGGGCGCACTGTGAGACTGATGGCCGACCTCAACCTTGAGAAAGATTATGGTTTGATGAACCTGGTCCCTGTAGGAAATCGTGAACACCGTTTCATGGGTACTTTTGATGGTCAAGATCATAGTATTGATGGGCTGTTTATACTTAATTCCTTGGGAGAGGAAACGCGAATGGATATGGGGTTGTTTGGCTATTTGTATCATGGCACGGTGAGAAACCTTTCGCTTAATTCCGGTTTTTATGCTTATATGCATCCATTTGACATGAATACAGGAACATACGAACTTTATTATGACGCACTTGTTGCCGCTGTTTCTGACTCGCTATCTTTGGTGGAAAACTGCAATTGTCGCTTCAAAGTATCAGAATTGGTGGGAAACGCGCATCCGGCCGGAGTATATATGGCTGCATTCGTCGGTCTCAACCGTAATTCCACGGTGCGCAACTGCGCATACGAGATGGACATGTATTCTCAAGCAAGTGGAATAGATAATGGCGGCATCGTGTTGCGTAACCTTTGTGAAGGCGATTATGCTGATGCCATTGTAGAGAACTGCTACTTCTATGGAAGCCTGATGGGGTCATACAGCGATGAAAACATGGGTGGTATCGTGTGTTTTAACGAAACTATTTCCAATGAGAAGAAAGCCATTGTAAGGAATTGCTATTCGGAATTGCTGGACTATTTGACTGGTCATTATAATAAAGGTTGTATTGTGGCCTATAATTCGGAGGGCAGTGTTGTTGAAAATTGCTTTGCCGATGTCAGTGGACAACAAGGATGGAATGGGTTGTTTGGCACTAATTTGGGCGAGACGATCAATTGCACGGAATTCCATCCCTATATCTACATGGGCGATGGGGCGTTATCGGAGCCAGTCGTGATTGGCGAAACACAAACTGACAGATTGGTTGAGGCACTAAACGCATGGGTTAATGCACAAGAAGAGCCTAACCTGTACCGGGAATGGATTGAAGGGCTCACTATTTATGTCCCTCAATTTGGAGAGTTTTGGGAAGTCGCTGAGAAGGAATCACTTTTGAGAATTTCTGCCTATCCTAATCCAGGCAGCAACACCCTTAATATCCTTACAGCCTTGCCCAATGCCCGCGTGGAAGTGTATGATGTCTTGGGACGATTAATACACAGCCAAAAACTCACGGAGAATGTGACCGCGATAGATGCTGGAGATTGGGCTGAGGGGATTTATGTCTGGAAAGTGGTTTCAAACGGCAAGGAAGCTGAAACGGGGAAGTGGGTTAAGGAGTAATAAGGAATCCATAAATACGGTTATTGCCGTTTCAGCAAAAACCGTTACCTTTGCAGCCATGAAACGGATAATATCCATTTGGTTTCCGATGCTTATTGTTGTGTTGGCCGCCTGCACTCCGCATGAGGTGCCACCTCCCGAGGAGGACATGCTCTATCGCGTGGAGTGCCTCTATCAGCACAACCCTGACAGCGCGATGCGGATCCTTGACACGTTGAACGTGGAGGGGCTTTCGGAGCAGGCGCAGGCGCATTACTGTCTGCTGAAGGCCTTGCTTATCGGTAATCAAAAAAGGTATGACGCGGAGTTTGATTCTTTACTACAAGTAGCTGAAGACCAGTTTATTGGAAGTAATGACAAATACCATGAAGCATGGACGTATTGGCTCATTGGGAACAAGACGACAAACATGCAACAGCCCAAGCAGATTGCGCTTGATGCCATGCTGAAGGCTCGGACCAGCATCGAAAGTTGCCGCCATGTGGACAAACGCTTGGTGGCCTTCGCCCTAACGCCCACCAACGAGCAAGAGGTCATCGAGAAGAGCAAGTATTTCATCTATCTTGAACTCGGCATGATTTATGGCGCGTCAGTATATATCGCTGATGCCATCCCACTCTTGACGCAGGCGGATGCGTATTTCGCCAAGACAGGCGACCATTACAACCGCATGAGTTCGGCTTATATGCTTGGCTACGCCTATCTCGGCACCAATGAGTTCGACAGTTGTCAGGGCTATTTCCAAAAAGGCCTACGCTCTGCCGAAGCCCTTGGCTATGCCAACGATTGTGCCTACTTTCACCACAACCTTGCCTTTTACTACACCTATTGCGTTGAGCAGAACCATTACGAGACTGAAGAGGAACGACAACAATTGCTCGACAATGCCGTCGCGGAAGCCAAGACCGGACTGGAGGGTTTGACCGACACAACGGACTATACCTACGGTTATCATAAACAGGTATTGCTTGAAACGCTCTCGAATGCTTATTTCTCAATGCAACAATACGACTCCTGCATTTATTACGGAGAGCAATCCATCTCAGTGGGTCAATCCATCGACAGGTATTTCGAAAACTACAATCTCTATAAGAGCCTGTACGAGTCGTACAAGGCCTTGGGCGACGAGAAAAACGCGGTTGAATATTCAGAGCGGCTGCTGACCATGGAGCATCCTGAAGCCCAGATGAAGGACATGGTGGAAGTTCAGGAGGAGTTTGACAAGCAAGAGGAACTACAACAACAGGAAGCGGTGCACCATAAGAAAAGCATGAGGCTTTATGTGTTGTTGGCATTAATGCTGGTCGGAGTACTTCTATTGCTATTGTTTGTCTTTTTCTATAGACGGCGTAAAGAAACCGAAACCGCCCATTTGCGTGAGGCGCAACACGAACTGCAAACAGAATTGGAGCATCTCACCGCGCAACAGAAAGAAATGCTGCAACAACAGGCCATGGCCATCTACCAGTCGGGGCAGAAAGACCGCTTACAGCGCATCATGGAGGCGTTTGAGTCGGCCTACCCCAAAGGCATCGAAAAAATGAAGTCTGCCTACCCTGACCTCAACAAGACGGAGTTGCACCTCGCTGTTTTGTCCTTCCTCCAGTTCCGGGCAAAGGAAGAAGCCGACCTCCTTGATCTAAGCGAAAACACGATAATGAAATACCGCTCCAGCCTCAAGAAAAAGGCCAATTTCGACCTGATTTCCGTCTTGATGGAGTGAGAAAAATCTGTACTTTTTTTTTGTAATCCGCTGATTTCCAGAATTGACTTTTGGAAAAAATCTGTACTTGCCCTCCGACCTTGATTTTTTACCTCTTTTATTATATAATTTTGGTGGCGCGAAAAAGATAGTACCATCAAAAACATTTTATGCCATGAAAAAAAGTTTGTTTTTTGCATTTTGGATGGCCTGGCTGGCGGTACCGCTTTCGGCACAAACCATAGAGGTGTCGGGGGAATACCAAGGCCAAGTGCTTTGGGATGCCGACACGGTCAGGCTCATGGGCGATGTCGTCATCGAGGCGGGCGACACGAGCCATGCAAGGCTCATCGTAGCACCGGGGACTTGCGTGATGGCGGAAGGCTATTACAAAATCGCCGTCCACAATGGCTCGTTTTATGCCCAAGGCACTGAGGCCGAGCCTGTTGTCTTTACCGCACGCGACATCACTAATTTCAACAATCCTGGTGTGGATGCGGGTTGGAAAGGCCTTTATGCCGTGAACGACGCAGGCGGGCAGGACTCCGTTTTAATGGAGTATTGCACCGTCAGTTATGCCAAACTCACCTCTTCTAGCCCCGACGATGAGCGCATGGGTGCCGGCCTTTATGTGAACGAGAAGAAATACTGCCGACTCTCGCATTGCAGCTTTATCAACAACAAATCTTACGGCACCACGTATTTCTATGACCCCAGTCAGGGCGGCGGCGTTTACATCAACAACCCAACCACTTGTATCATCGAGCATTGCCTATTCAAAGGCAATTTCAGCAGCTGTCGGGGCGGCGGACTTTCGGTGAACGGCAACCGCTCGTTCAAGATTCACCACTGCGAGTTTTACGACAACACTGCGCAACATGGGTCGGCTCTGGCGATGCACTTGGGCATGAATTCGGTTGGGCCGGAAGTTTACAACAATTATGTCCACGCCAACCACGGCAATGCGATGTATCTCGGCTGGGACATCGTGACCGGCAAGTTGCACGACAACGTGATTGTGAACAACGAAGGCATGACCCCCGTCATCGGCTCCACCTCACACAATGCTTCCCTCTATTTCAACAACACCATCGTCCTCAACCAAAGCGAGGGCTTCATGGACGACCAAACTGGCGGCATTTGGACTTTAGGCAAACAGAAGATTTTCAACAACATCGTCTATTTCAACGGGTTGAGTTTCAGTTTTGGCGAGCGGCAAATCGACTTTGACCACACCTATGGCGATCCAATCATCTTCAACAACTGTTTCAGCTACTACCACAACTATCCGGGTTCGATTTACGACGAGCCTGATTTCGTGATGCCTGCCTACGGCCTCGGCCCCGAATACGACCGTCCCAACGCCGATTGGTCGCTGCGGCAGACTTCACCCTGCATCAATGCTGGCAGCACCGAAATGAGCGGCTATCCCACCACGGACTACTATGGGAACCCGCGCATAAAAGACGGCGTGATTGACATTGGAGCGGCTGAGTTCCAGGACTTTGAAGCCGTCAATGAAACGGCCTCGGGACTTTTATATACGGTATATCCCAATCCAGGCACCAACCGCCTCAACATCATGGCCGTTGCTGAGCAGCCCCTTTCAGCGAGTGTTTACGACATGACAGGTCGCCTGATGTTCTTCTCCGAAAACGCCAATCCTATCACTGAAATCAACACGGAGCATTGGCCTTCGGGGATGTATTTCTGGAAAGTCTGCATAACAGGCTCCACAAGTCAAGACAGTGTTAATGGAAAATGGATAAAGCAATGAAATACAAGGTTTTACTTCTCTCTTTGGCTTGGGTGACGACCGCTATTTCTCTCTCGGCCCAACACGCGCCTATCCAGTTGAACTATCGCAGCGCCCCTACAGCCATCCAACTGACTTGGTCACAAGACGATTTCACGACGGAGACCGTCTTTGACCAAAGCTATCTCATTACGCACCAAGGCATTGGTTATGCTGGTGCCGATGTCAGCATGCTCCAGCACCAAACGCTGAATCTCACCATCAATGGCATACAAGCCAACCACAATTCGAACACATGGCTGGCTGACGATTTCACCCTATTAGACCCTGCCTATCTTGGCGATTTGGAGTTTTGGGTGTTCCAAAACTCATATTTCAACCAGGAACATTCCACTGTTACTGAGGTGTTTATCGATTTCTATGACCAATCCCCGATAGAGGGTGGTCAGCCTTTTTATTCACAAATGGGCAATGTGATGAAGTGCGACGAGTTTGCCAATGCCTTCCGCTTGAGCGAAACCGCGCCTTTCACCGACCGTTACCGACCCCTATACAAAGTTACCGCTGACATGGGCATTGACCTGCCGGCAGGGCATTACTGGATTGTGTTTTCCTACAACACCACCGAAAACAGTTATGTTCCGATGTGTACGGCTTTGGGCGAAATCGTCTATGGCGACGCCATGTTATTCAATGACGGAGGATGGGCGTTCATCAACGACTATTATTCATCCCATAATCTGGACCTGATTCTCGCCCTGCCTTTCCGAATCAAAGGGCAATGGCTTGATTATGAACATCCAAGAGCCATCGGCTTCAATGTTTATAGAGACGGCGTGCAGGTAAACGACCTCCTCGTGACCGACACCCACTATTGGGATCGTGGCCTTGACGAGAGCACCATGTACACCTACACTGTTGGCACGGTCTATTCCGACTATTCGGAACAGATGTCGGAGCCGATACATGCCATCACGACGCAAAGACTCGACCTTACCGACCTGACTGCCACCGTGAATGTCAATGAGGTGCATCTGCAATGGGAACGTCCTGCCGTGAATGCTCATGCCGACCTTACTTACGATGTTTACATTGAAGACCAATTTATTGGCAATGTGGAGAATACAGAGTTTACTCGTGGCTATTTCGAGCAAGGCGATGTGTTGTTCCGTGTCAATGTGGTCTACGCCGATGGCGAGGTGGTTTCGGGCAGCAACATCCTCGTGGAAATCAGCGACTGCTTTCCGCCTGTCAATCTGACCGCAGAGGCCGAGGGCAGCGATGTCACGCTCCGTTGGGATCAGCCTTTGGAGGAGTACCTCGTGACGTCTTTTACAAATGAGTTTGAAAACTATCTCGGCACGGCCAACTTTTCATGCGAATGGGCTGTGGCGCAGCGTTATCTGCCTGACCAACTCGAAGCCTGTCGCGGCCTTGCGCTCACCAAGGTGGCGTTTTATGCTGGATGTCAGCGCAATGTGTATTCCATACAGATTTGGACCGACAATGGTTGGGGTGGTCCCGACAACTTGATTCTTAACCAGCAAATCCCCGATTTCAAAGTATATGACTGGAATTGGGTGTATCTTGAAGCACCTATCGTCGTCAATCCTGACTATGCACTTTGGGTGGTCGTCAACAGCTGCCAAACGGGTCCGGGCGAGGTGTTCGGCGTGTCGCATGAGTATGTCGACATGCACGGCAACCTCGTTTACGAAGGTTATAGCAACAGCAACGTGGCGGGCTGGAGAAACGAGACTTGCGGAGGTTGCATCAAGGCGTATTGGGGCGGCGATTCAAGTGTAGTGGTCGATGCAAGGGAGGCCGAAAGTTACAACATCTACCGCAACGGTGAACTGCTCACAGCCAATTATCCCGAGCAGACCTACCACGACTTTGGCCTTGACGACGGCACTTATCACTATGGCGTTCAGTCGGTTGAAGGCGACTGTACCTCAGTAATGGCTCACGCAAGCGTTGTGGTGGACGTGACGGGGCTGGCCGAAAACCAAACGGCCGCAGTGACTACCTATCCCAACCCGGGTGGCAACACGCTCAACATTCGCACAGCCTTGCAGAACGCCCGCGTAGAAGTATATGACACCAAAGGAAGACTTATCCACAGCCAAGCCATCACGGAGAATGTAACTGCGATTGATGCTGGAGGATGGACCGAGGGAGTTTATGTTTGGAAGGTTTACACAACGAGCATTTCGACAAACTCGTTGACCCTCGTGGAAACGGGGAAATGGATGAAGGAGTAGAGATTTCCCATAGGAGAAACTCTTAAAGCCATCGAAAGCCCAACTGACCCCGTTGGCGACAGGGGTGTATTTTAGGACTTTCTTTGGCTTTTTTGGCTATTAATACCATGAACCTTGCAATTTTTCCTATTTTTGCAGGTTATTAATGACCTAGAAAATAGCAAAATGTCAGAAACACCTCAAAATACAGAGCCAAAGAAGCCTAAACTCCGCAATGTCTCGCTGAAGAAGTTGAATAGGAGATACGACTTCCTGATGTCGCACGACGAGAGCGGCCGCCCCATACTTAACTTCAAGTTGAACCTCCTTAACCTAGTGTTGGTCATCATAGGTCTGGCGCTGCTGCTCATCATCATCACCACTTTTATCATTGCCTTCACGCCGCTGCGCGAATACATCCCTGGCTACACTGATACCAATCTTAACCGAGATGTTTATATGCTCAACCTTCGCGCTGACTCGCTCAAACGTGAGATGAAAAAGAAGGACATCTATTTCGAGAACCTGAAAAAAATCGTCGAAGGCTACGACTTTACCGCCGATAGCGCACTGGCTGCTGTGAGCATCTACGAGCCTTTGCCCCAAGGTGTTACCGACACCATTACGCTGAAGAAATCGCTGCAGGACAGCATCTTGCGTGCTGAGTACGAAGCCCAGAACCAATACAACCTGTTTGGCGATGACTATCTGCCACCTGCCAAACCAAGTACGCTTGTGAAGAATTTCTTTGTTCCGCTCAATGGTACAATAATCAATGCATTTAACGCGAGTAAAGGCCATTTGGGTGTCGACATTGCTTCAGATACCGACCAGATCATCAATGCCACTTTTGAAGGTACCGTGGTGTTTTCCACTTGGAGCATCAACAATGGCTATTGCATCGGCATTCAGCATTCTGATGGCTATTTCTCTGTGTATAAGCATAATGCGACTTTGCTGAAAAAGGAAGGCGACTACGTCAAGGCTGGAGAAGCCATCGCCATATTGGGTCAGTCAGGTGAATCCGAGGAGTTTGAGCACCTCCATTTCGAATTGTGGCACAACGGCATTGCGGTCAACCCTGCAGATTATATGACGATTAATACGCCCAACGGAAACTAAAAATCACTATCTTTGCAAACTTTTTCACCCAAAAAATAAAATCCGTTTATGACTATATTAATAAAGGTATTGCAGTTTTTCCTTTCCCTTTCCATCTTGATTTTCATTCACGAACTTGGCCATTTCCTTGCTGCCAAGGCCTTTAAGACCCGTGTCGAGAAGTTTTATCTTTTCTTTGACTGGGGCTTCTCACTTTCCGCTGCAAGAAGGTGAACGGCAAGTGGCGTTTCCATTTCTTCTCGAA
>JAEEGJ010032380.1_pt1 | contig 10042 bp, 6 predicted proteins | sample 8958761 | NCBI WGS metagenome assembly JAEEGJ01 (sample SAMN16246546, study PRJNA631951) | gut metagenome | biome: gut microbiome; feature: rumen; material: RS-attached | host: Bos | place: Iran: Karaj | collected 2018-10 | reverse complement strand
GATCATGTTTTATCTCTTCATGATGTTCATTATGCTGATGCGTCATCTTGTCCTCCTTTATCATATGAACGATTATTCATATGTTCATTTGTTTGAATAATACTCTTTCTATCTGTTACTGTCAATATATTACCTATCAAAATATGCAAAGCCCCGTTTTTGAACGGTTTGAACAGTTTTGGTTTTTCCCGGATATTCCGGTTCATACAAGTCACCAATATCAGATGATATTGATTTTTACAAAAATAACTTTTAAGATTTTAGCAATATCAAAGAAAGGATGGATTAAGAAAATGACGTTTTTAACAGATAATGCGCTTCCGATTGGAATAGGGATCGCAGTTTTGGTATTTATCCTCATAATCGTACTGATCGGTTATGTAAAGGCACCGCCGGATGTGGCTTTCATCATCTCCGGACCCAGGAAGAAAAAGAAGATCCTGATCGGCCGTGCAGGCGTTAGGATCCCTTTCATCGAGAGAAAGGATATCCTCCTTCTCAAGCAGATCAGCATCGATATCAAGACGAACGGTTTTGTACCTACCAATGACTTCATCGGTGTCGACATTGACGCTGTCGCAAAGGTTCGTGTAAAGACCGATCCGGAAGGCATCGAGCTCGCAATGAAGAACTTCCTCAACATGAACGAGGAAAGGATCTGCGCGGCACTCACCGATTCCCTTCAGGGTAACATGCGTGAGATCATCGGTACTGTTGGACTCCGCGAACTCAACACCGACCGTAAGAAGTTCGGTGACGAGATGCAGAACAAAGCTCAGACCGACATGAACGCTCTCGGTATCGAGATCATCTCCTGCAACATCCAGAGAATCGACGATGAGAACGGTTTGATCATCGCTTTGGGTCAGGACAACATGTCACAGATCCAGAAGGACGCTTCCATCGCCAAGGCACAGGCAGACAGAGACGTCGCAATCGCAGTCGCTGAAGCTAAGCAGAAAGCAAACGAAGCTTCCGTACAGTCCGACATCATCATCGCTGAGCGTAACAACGATCTCGCGATCAAGCAGGCTAACCTCAAGGTTCAGGCTGACACAAAGAAGGCTGAAGCTGATGCCGCTTATGAGATCCAGAAGCAGGAACAGCAGAAGGTCATCGGCGTTAAGGCTACCGATGCTGAGATCGCCAAGACCCAGCAGGAAGCCATCCTCCGTCAGAAGATGGTCGACGTCAGACAGCAGGAACTCGAAGCTGAGATCAACCGTAAGGCTGATGCTGACAAGTATCAGAAGCAGAAGCTCGCTGAAGCTGAACTCATCGAGAAGCAGAAGCAGGCTGAAGCTGCTCTCTACAATCAGCAGAAGAAGTCTGAGGCTGAGCGTGTAATCGCCGAGACTGAAAAGTATAAGGCAATTCAGGACGCAGAAGCTAAGAAGGCTCAGGCTGAAGCACAGCGTTATGCTGCAGAGCAGGAAGCTGCAGGTATCAAGGCAAAGTACGATGCAGAAGCTGCAGGTATCCAGGCTAAAGGTCTCGCTGAGGCTGAAGCAATGGAGAAGAAAGCCGAAGCAATGAAGAAGTACGGCCAGGCTGCAATCCTCGAGATGATCGTTAAGGTCCTCCCTGATGTTGCAAAGGCTGTTGCTGAGCCTCTCGCTTCCATCGATAAGGTCACAGTCTTCGCAGGAGGCGACGGCAGCAACGGCGGTGTCTCAGGCATCTCCGCAAACGTCCCTACCGTAATGGCTCAGACGTTTGAAACCGTAAAGGCTGCTACAGGCGTAGATCTTGCAGACATCGTCAAGGCAAGCGGCTACGACGCCAAGGTAACGAGAAACATCAATGTTTCCGGACTTGACGGCGAAGGAAAAGTTGCTGACGGAGTGGTCGCAGGTGCGATCGCAGACGCAGTAAAGACTGAGCCCGACGAAGGCGATAACAACGATTAACGTCAGTTCCTGAAAAGGACTAAAAAAGATCCCGCAGTCATATGCTGCGGGATTTATTTTGCCTTGAATTATCTCTTTACCTGTAGGATCCGTATTGCTCTTTCTTCCTCGTCTTCTCTTCATAGAGCAAGCGGTCGGCCCTGTCCAGAATGTCATAGATATCTATGTCGGGAGAACACTTAAACTTATAGATTCCGGTACTCATAGCTATCGGATAAGGCTTTCCTGCAGTTTCATTGTGACGTTTGGTTACCCTTTCGATCCTGTCCTTTATGCCTGCGATATTGCAGTCGGTTCCCGTGATCGCAAGCACGACAAATTCGTCTCCTCCCAAACGTCCGATGACATCAGTATCACGGAACGCTTCACGAAGCACTCCCGCAACGGTCCTGAGCGCAAAATCGCCATCGTCGTGGCCAAACTTGTCATTGACCATCTTAAGATTGTCCATATCGGAGAAACACAGTATCGCAACCTTGTTATAGTTGACCGGTTCACTTAAGATCCTTTCCACATTCGCTATGAATCCGCGTCGGTTGAACAGACCCGTAAGTTCGTCATGTTTTGCGATCTCATCAAGCTTCGTGTTATCCCTGATAAAACGCTCGATCGAGTTCTGCAGGTTCTGCTTGATCCTGTTCTGGCTCTCGATCATGAGAAGTGATTTGAGCGTAACTGAAAGCTGTATTGCAACAGGTGCGACATTCATTAGATGCCTGGTATCGATCTCATTAACGAGGAAACCATAGATATCAGCACCCACAAACAAAGGCAAAACGACCATGGTACGGCGCTCTGAGCTATCAATGAATTCGTTGGTGAACATCAGATCAGTCCTTAAGAGCTGCTGTTCTTCAGCGAGTGCTCTGGCACCATTCTTATCGGATACAGCCTTGAGGAGAATTGATTTAGGACACTTCCAGTCCCTGTCACCTTCATTAGTAACACTTCCCTGGAACATATAAAGCAGCGATCTTTCAAATCCTGAAGCGTAGAGACCGTCAAGCAGATGTTCATACGGGATGTCACTGCTCTGAGGGAGAAGGAATATATCTCCAGACTGCTGATTGACCAGACGCGGCAGACTTTCAGAACGCGCTGTGTTTTCACTTGAAGCAGATATCTCGGAGAAAGACAGATGCCTGTAGAAATCAGCGAAAAGCTTGATCAGCGACAAGCAGCGTTCACTGTCAGTTATCATCTTCTCGGCCTCATACTGCATCGTCTGAAGAACGTTAAACAGTTTTTCCGGGGATGTATAGACAAGGATCGAAGTCTTCAGAACGTTTGTAAAAGCATCATCCAGCTTTTCACAACCTTCATCATTACCATTAACGTAATCTGCAAACGCGTAGAAGAACTCACCGAGCTGCCCCTTTATCTCAAGTATCGGAGCGTCTTCCACGAAAATGCCGAAAAGGAACTTCTTGAGTTCTTCCACAAATGAGAGGTCACCGTTCTCAAGCTTATCAAGACAAAGCAGCCTGCTCATCTCTTCGCAATCAAGCGTCTTGCATCCGCAGGAACTCCTCATGACAGGTCTTGTCTCAACTGACATATCAGACAGTGCAGAACCGTTGATATAGTTTTCCGCATTCAATACAGCTTTATATGTAAGCTCAGCCGAGCTCGCCTCAACAGTCGAAAGCGGCGGATCAAGATTGATCGAAAAAACGTCATCGTCAAAGCCGGTAACAAGTATGTCTTTTCCTATCTGAAAACCTCTGTGCTTCAGCGTGCGGTATCCGCCGACAGCCATGCTGTCATTGGCAAATACGATTGCATCAAGATCATTGTTGTCATTAAGAAGCTTATTGACTTCAAACGAACTGTTTTCAGTGAAATCCCCGTAAACGATCTTGTTCTTCTCAACAGGTATTCCATGCTTTTTCAAGGTATCCGCATATGCATCAAGACGCTCTCTCGCATCGCGGTTCGTAACAGGTCCTGATACAAATCCGATCTCACGCGCGCCGTGCTTTTCGATCAGATGATCAATCGCATTTCCGAGGCCGCTCCTATTGTCAAAAGTAACCGAAGGAAGATCCTCATAATTTGAAAACAGACATACTACCGGGACATCCGGAAAAGATTCTATAAACGCCCTCTGCATCTCCATATCTGCTCTGGAACAGATCGTACCGAGAACGACATATATTATGTCAACGTTGCGCGATGAAGGAAGATCGAACAACGTGTTGTACTGATACTCGAATTCTTTGACAGAATACCTGCTGTCAGGCTTTCCAATGTAGTGACCGGGAAATATGAACAGATTGGCATCAAGCGCCTTTGCGGCGAGTTCAGCGCCCTTACAGGCCTGGCACGAAAAGTTGTGATCGAAATCATCGATCAAAAGGCCGATGTTAAGTCTCTTACCGTTCATCTGAATACCTCGTTCTTGTCTGAAGACAATAAAAAAATCCTTATAGAAACATCTATAAGGATTTTAACATGAACGGTATCAAAATTTTAAGACAAATTTCCGTTGATCAGCCTCTTGATACGATAAACTTGTAGGCATCATCGGCACTGACCTCAAACGCTTCGAAAATGTCTCTGATGGCATCGTAAACAGCCTTGCATCTGATGATGTCAACGACATCGTGAGGCTTGGAGAAAAGGTCGAAGATGAGCACATCGTACATCTTCTCGTAGTCAACCTTGAAAGCGTCAAATGAATTGACTGTCTTTGTGAAGTGTTCCTTCATTTCAGGCTCATACTCACGCATAGCGTTGATGAGCACAACGAGCTTCTTGATGGCACCGTTGATGCTGTTGACGCTTGCCTTGAAGCCATTTGTAACAGTACGCGTATTGTATCTTACGATAGTCTTGCTGAGCTCATCGATCATGTCAGTGACATCTTCGATGTGACGGATCATATGAAAGATCTTAAGTCTCGTTTCCTCATCAAGCTCCATCTTCTGAAGTTCTGCAGTAGTTGCATGGAAAATGTCATCGCCTTCAGCCTCAAGCTTGGAAATGGCTTTAGAGATAGCCACTCTGTCATCGATATTTTCCATCATGCCAAGAAGCTCAACGCTCTCCTGCTCAAGAATGCCTGAAAGCGCAAGCGCCTGATCGAACAGATAATTCTTTTCTTCTATAGTCATATCTAACCACCCCTTTACTCAATATGAAGATTATACATTATCTCGGTGTTTTTACATAATTATTTTGAAACTCAAAAGAAAAGGGCAGTGACTGCTCACCGCCCCTATTTTATTGGATAAGACTTATTTAACTTTGATCTTAACTGCAATGGTCTTCCAGCCGGAATCTCTGTAATCCGAATCTCCTGTTGCCAGAACCTTGACCTTAACAGTGTATGTACCCTTCTTGATGCCTTTCTTTACGGTTATGACACCGTTTGAAGCAACTGTGATCTTCTTGTTGCCTGATACTTTGGCAAACAGATGAGCACCCTTTCCGGGCTCTGTGAATGTGTAAAGCTTGGAAGCTGCGATTTTCTTAGCCTTCTTCTTTACCTTGACGGTTGCTGTCTTGCCAGTGACAGTTAAAGCGTTCTCACTCAGGAATGCGCATCCGCCGTTAAAACCGTTCCAAGCATCATTATTGCTGCTATGTAATTCCTGTGTAAGTTTTATATAGAGATCTGAGCATCCTTTGAAAACATCGTTGCCGATCTTTGTAATACTGCTCGGAAGTGTAATCGCCTTAAGGCTGGTGCAATCAGTAAACACACCGTCACCGATTGTTTTCACGCCGTAATTGACCGTTACATCTGCAAGGGCGGAACAATTGCCAAAAGCACCGGTTCCGATCGAGGTTACGCTTGAAGGAATAACGATCTTAGTTACTTTAATGCAGTTTGCGAACGCACCGGATCCGATCGTCTTTATGCCGTTGCCCAAAGTAATATCGGAAACATTACAATTCGTAAATGCATTAGCACCTATCGACTTAACACTGCCGGGAATGCGGATGCTGTTCAGAGATGTACAGCCAAAGAATGCGGCACCGGCAATTGCCTTAACCTTACCCGGTATTGCTATGCTCTCCAGCTTGCTGCATAAGAAAAACGATCCCATTCCGATAGATGTAAGCTTCGCCGGCAGCTTTACGCTTTTCAGGTTGCTGCAACTGACAAACAGACCTTCAGACAGTGCTTTAACCTTTGCCGGAATAACGACCTTCTCAAGGTTATCACAATGTCCGAAAGCATATTTTCCAAGAGTCTTAACGTTCTTTCCTATCGTGGCGGCTGTCATGTATCCGTTTGAATAAAATGCATACTGACCGACAGACTTAACGTTCTTAGGGATCGATACGGATCTTAATCCGCAATTGTAAAAGCAGAAGTTAGGGATAGCCTTAACTTTTTTGCCGATCGATACGTACTGCATATTCGGGTTATTGGCAAAAGCATATACGCCCAGAGTTTTAACCTTGCCGGGGATCGATACGCCGATCAGACTTGCATTATCGAAAGCATGTGCACCAATGGAAGTAACAGTCTTTGAGATAGAGATCGAATAAAGACTTGATCCCGCAAAAGCATATGCTCCAAAAGATTTCATTGCTTTCTTTCCGCGGGCATACGAATAAACTGCTCCGCCTGACAGATTCTTAAGATCCTTAAAAGCATAGTTTCCGATGGATCTTACACCGGCTCTGATATACAGATACTTGATCTGGTCTCTGTAAGCATGCCAAGGCACCTGAGTCTCTTTTGACCAAGAAGGCATCTTGCCGTTTCCGTAAACATTAAGAGTATTGCCGCTGAATGTCCAATAAACTTTAGACTTGCCGATACGGCCGCTTACAGCATTCTTGGCATCGCTTGATTCGGGCTCGGCATTCTTTTTGCCTTCGATTATGAACTCTTCGGTCTCAACCTCGTCATCTGTGTCTGCATCATCCGCATCTTCTGCGTCATCTGCATCTGCAGGCGCTGCCTTATCCTCAGATTCCGCAGGCTCTTCACCCTCTTCTCCTTCTTCCTCTGCCTCAGCGGCTTCAGTTGCAGCAGGCTCTTCACCTTCAAGGGCGAGTCTGTCCGCAAATACGAAAGTCGGTACCATACCGACGATCATTGCCATGCTGACCGCAAATGCCAGTAACCGTTTGATTTTCATTACCTTTCCTCCCTTATATTTTTTATTGATAAAAATAATATCAATCATTGTTAACTCAAGATTATTCTTATAACCTTGATCTTTACAGCAACAATGTCCCTACGGTTTCTGTCACAGAAGGCACATCACCTTCAAAACTGTTTTTCTGTGAATACGGATACCGGTAACATACCGGCCATCATTACTGTGCTGGCAACTGATGCCGGCAATCTCTCATATTCATAATCTATTCCCCTTACCCGATAGTTTGATTATAGAACTATCAATATTTTTTAAGTATACACACTTTATTTAATCGTTGGAATAGAATATGTGGCAAAAAAAGGGCAGTGACCGCTCACTGCCCTTAAATGTTACCTGTAGGATAAGAGTTATTTAACCTTAACCTTAACTGCAATGGTCTTCCAGCCGGAATCCTGATGATCCAAATCACCGGTTGCCAGAACCTTGACCCAAACAGTATATGTACCCTTCTTGAGACCCTTCTTAACGGTTATGACACCGTTGGAAGCTACCAGGATCTTCTTGTTGCCGGAAACCTTGGCAAACACGTGAGCTCCGATGCCGGGATCCGTGAATGTATAAAGCTTGGCAACGCCGATCTTCTGAGCCTTTTTCTTAACCTTCTTAGCCTTAACGGTTGCCATCTTGCCTGTGACATCTATAGAGTTCGCATCTAATATTATGGTCTTACCGCTGAATCCGTCCCATGCATCAGGATTGCTGCTAAGTAATGCCTGTGTAAGTTTGATGGTAAGCCCTGTGCAGCCGCTGAAAATGCTGTTGCCAAGTGTCGTGACGCTGCTCGGAATGGTAATGTTCTTAATACTTGTGCAATTTGCAAATGCAGAATCACTGATAGTCTTTACACCGTATTTGATGGTTAGGTTTGTAAGACCCGTGCAGCCGTAGAAAGCCGATTTACCGATCGTTGTTACGCTTGCAGGAATAACGATATTATCAAGGTTTGAATCACCGTAAAAAGTTCCTTCTGCGATCACCTTAATGCTGGCAGGCAGTGAAACACTGGTGAGATTCTGACAATATTGGAAAGCATATGCTCCGATTGATTTAACGCTTGCCGGGATTCTGACACTTGTAAGACCGCTGCCATAGAATGCAGATCTTCCAATTGACTTAACTTTACCGGGTATCCCGATACTTCTAAGATTGTAGCAAAGAGAAAACGCTCCGGCACCAATCGAAGTAAGTTTAGCAGGCAGTTTAACACTTGTCAGATATTGACAATAAACGAAAGCACATGTGGAAATAGATTTTACCTTAGCAGGAATAACTACCTTCTTGAGGCCTGATGCGGCAAATGCATACTGACCGATTGTTTTTACTTTCTTACCGATCGTAACGGCCTCCATATTCGAGCAGCCGGCAAATGCATACTGACCGATCGTTTTAACGTTCTTGGAGATCGTAATCGCAGATAATCCGCTGTTACAAAAACAATAGTTGGGAATAGTCTTGATCTTCTTAGTCAAAGACACTCTAAGAAGATTCGGGCAATTTGCAAATGCATAAGCACCGATGGACTTAACCTTTGAAGGAAGTATAGCTGTCCTAAGGGTTGAGCCGTCATAGCAGTGAGCACCGATCTTCGTAAGCGACTTGACCATTGCGCCCTTACTGACGCTGGCACCGGCAAAAGCATAATTACCATAAGTCTTTAAAGCTCTCTTACCCCTGACATATGTGTAAACAGATACAAATGACAGGTTGGACATGTCTTTAAAAGCGAAATTACCGATAGATCTTACTCCGGCCCTAATATAAAGATTTCTGACCTGTTTTCTGTAAGAATGCCACGGTACCTGTGTTTCTTTGGACCATGAAGGCATCTTGCCGTTTCCGGAAATCGTAAGTGTGACGCCGTTAAAGCTCCAAGAACACTTGCCGATACGTCCGTTTACAGCTGTCTTGGCATCGCTTGATTCAGGGACAGGCTTTGTGCCCTCGAGAATGTATTCTTCGATCTCCTCATCATCGCCTGCTTCTGCATCATCTTCATCGTCATCATCTTCAGGATCAGCAGGTTCTTCCTTATCTTCTGATTCTGCGGGTTCTTCCTCTTCTGCCTCTGTGGCTTCAGTCGCAGCCGGCTCTTCACCCTCGAAATCGAGTTCCTTAGCGAATACGAAAGTCGGGACCATGCCGACGATCATGGCCATGCTGATCACAAATGCCAATAAACGTTTGATCTTCATTCTTTACCTCCCCATTTTTATTCTGATAAATTAATTATCAATAATGCTTAAAGTATACACAGTATTATTACTGAATGTAACTTAATATATTATTAGCACCCGCTAATTTTTTGCATAAAAAAAGGAGCTGCCTCTTGTGAGACAACTCCTTGGATTTCGGTTTATTTATATCAGAGAGCTGAAACTCTTGTGCCCTGCTCTGCAGACTCTGAATTCTCGATTACGAGGTTTACAGACTTAGGTGTGCAGACGAATGTTGTCTTTACAGGTGTAGGCTCAACTCTGCCGCCGAGTGCATAAACGCCACCGCTGATATAGTCAACAACACGCTGATTCTTATCTGTGTTGGTGAGGTTGCAGATAACGATGTGTCCGTCACGGATGTGATCGCAAACGATCTGGCTTGTTCTGATGTCATAAGGTGTAAGCATGATGACTGTAGCGTTCTGAGCAACAACAGGTGTTGTAACAGCAGGCTGCTCCTGAACATATGCACGAGGCTCTGCAACGTAAGGCTGCTCTTCTACGACAGGCTCTTCGTAATAAGCTTCTTCAGACTCGTCAGCGTATCCTGTCTCTTCCTCATAGTAGTTCTCTTCGATTTCTTCATCCTGAACAGGTGTGAACATGCTGCCGAAGAAGTTCTTAACGTTGAAATTACCCATTTGTGTTTTCCTCCTTAAAATTTCGCCCGACCAAGGACTTTCGTAAAACATAAGTGGAGATTACCGAACTTATAGAGGCAGTTCAATAGATTTGGGCAATATGACACAAGAAGGTAACTGAAACGGGGGTTTTGTTACAAAATGTAACA